>Ga0307928_10004140_pt1 | contig 11023 bp, 20 predicted proteins | sample AceLakmetagen232_FD_201815 | JGI IMG/M metagenome (GOLD analysis project Ga0307928, IMG submission 201815) | Saline water microbial communities from Ace Lake, Antarctica - #232 | ecosystem: Environmental > Aquatic > Non-marine Saline and Alkaline > Saline | place: Antarctica: Ace Lake...
GGGCCTACCCCTCAAGTGATGGCCATAAGTGGCTAAGCACGATTAAATTCGTGCTTTTTTCCTTTCTAAAGCTCTTCTATTATTAAAAAGTCTCGTACATACTTCACAGCGTTTCCATATCGGAACGGATAAAATTTTCCTGCAATCTAGGCATCTTCTATCAAGATTATCCTCTAGTGATTTTTGATACTTACTTTTCATCTTTATCTATTACTTAATAATCTCTTTGTCTAGGGAGGAGAGGTAAGAATGCACCATCTAGTGTTTTAACTTCTCTTATCCATCCGTATACTTGATTGTTTATATCAGCCATATTTTTGGCAGGATTATTAAGGTGTTTAAGTGCAATGTCTAATAACTCATCGTGCCTATCTTTAGCAACACCTGTTTCGTCAGAATTATCTTTTTCGTGTAATTCCCTTAATGCAAAGAATATCTTTAATAACATTTGGTTTTTAATCTCTGTTAGTTGTTTTGTTGTATATATTTTCATATTCATATTATTCTTTAATATTAATCTCTTCCGCTTTTTCGGAAGACTTAAGGTTAATAATCTCTTTGTTTAGGGAAGAGAGGAGGTTTTTCTTTAATCTATTTCTATCAAAGTATGTAGGGAAAAAATCAAATTGCTCTATCTCCCCCACCACCCTCTTCCACATCTCTTGCTTGCCAACCTTCATACCATCTTCAAAGGCTTGTCCTAGTTGAGCTTCGTTGTCGGTAATTGCTTTGTTTATTTCATTGTCAGTCATATATATTTATTCTTTAGGGTTGTTAATCTCTTTGTCTAGGGAGGAGTTAGCTTCATAAAATGCTTTGGCAAAACCTGCAGGAGTAATACTTCGTCTTGTTTGCCTATCAAACTTTCCAAATACTTCGGGGTGGATGTCTTTGCTTTTAAGGTAGTCAAACTTTACCCCAAGGGTGTGAATGTGACTGTTTGTTTTGGCTTTGGCTTTGGCTTCTTTTGTCATCGGTATAGGTGTTTTTATTGGCTCTTTGAAGTGTCCCCATAGTGCCGTTCGCTTCTGATACCCATCTCCGAACTCCCAAGGGTCAAAAGTAAATACTGGTTTTCCTAGAAACTTTGAGAGAAATCCGTAATAAGGATTTTCTAACGCCCAGAATTCGAGTGGTATTGTTTTTTTACCTGTCACTTGTACCACTTCCATAATTCTCCAAATAATGTCTAGGCAAGCACGGACACATTCCATTCCTTCTCCCAAATCTCTTGGCTTCTTCGCATAAGTGCGAGCGAACGAGAACATTGTGCAAGGCGGCGCGGCGAGAACTCCAACAATATCTTTTATCTTAATTCCAATTACTTTTTTATCAGTGATTGAATGAAAAGCGAGATATTTTCCATCATACTTATAGTCTAAAACACTATAATCAGGCAAGGTAACTGTTACCACTGTATATCCATTCTCTACCCACGGTTTTGCCCACGAACCAGTGCCACCACATAGGTCAAGTATTATTTTGTGTTTGTTTTTATTCATTGGTCTAGTTTAGGGTTAATAATTCAAGATAGACTTGTGGTGTGGAGTAAGGGAGTTGAACCCTTTATTGCCTGTCATACCATTATATGTCGGTAATGCCTACATATACGGCAGTAAGTCCTTATTTAGAAGACATAACTTGTATTTTAATAACATTTATGACCTTCCGTATTACCATAAGATATTCTTACACCCCACCACTAATCTACCTTGGTTGAGTTTATAGACTTCGTTGGTCTTTATCTATTACTTAATAATCTCTTTGTCTAGGGAGGAGGATATTCTCTGCCGTTCGTGGTTTAAGATTTTTACAATTTCATCCCGCACTGTCTCGGAAGTCTTTGAGTCGAAATTCATAGGTTCGTTTATAATCCCCACCACCCTCGCCCTCTCCTCTGCGAGGATATACTTAGCAAATTCATCTAGTCCCGCCTCAACTTCTCTCAAGTCGTCAATGGAGTCAATGTTGATGAATTTATCTATTGTTGCTTTGCGTCTTTCTGTGTAGGTCATATCGTTGATTTCAATAATGTCTTCTGTAGCTTCTATTTCTTTCATTTTCGCTTCATAGACTTCCAATGCTGGGATACTGATTGCTTCGTAGACTTTCAATGCTGGGTCATTGATTGCTTCGTAGGCTTTCCCTGCTGGGTCATTGATTGCTCTGTAGGCTTTCCATGCTGAGTCATTGATTGCTCTGTAGGCTTTATATGCTGGGTCATTGATTGCTCTGTAGGCTTTCCATGCTGAGTCATTGATTGCTCTGTAGGCTTTCAATGCTTCATCTTTTTGGTCTTGTGTGGTCATATCTTTTTATACTTTACACCCTTGATTTCAATAATACCTTCTGTAGCTTCTATTTCTTTCATTTTTGCTTGATAGGCTTTATATGCTGGGTTACTGATTGCTTCGTAGGCTTCCAATGCTGGGATACTGATTGCTTCGTAGGCTTTATATGCTGGGTCATTGATTGCTTCGTAGGCTTTCCATGCTGGGTCTCTAATTGCTCTGTAGGCTTTCCATGCTGAGTCATTGATTGCTCTGTAGGCTTTCAATGCTTCATCTTTTTGTTCTTGTGTGGTCATATATTTTTATTTATCTAGTAACTCACTCACATCAACACCTCTTGCTCTGTCCTCGTCTGTTAATTTGCAGGAGTCTATATCACCCCTCAAGCCAGAGACATAACCTATCAAGCCAGAGACATAACCACTCAAGCCAGAGACATCACCCCTCAAGCCAGAGACATCACCCCTCAAGCCAGAGACATAACCACTCAAGTTAGAGACATAACCACTCAAGTTAGAGACATTACCACTCAAGTTAGAGACATCACCACTCAAGTCAAAAACATAACCACTCAAGTTAGAGACATCACCCCTCAAGCCAGAGACATAACCACTCAAGTTAGAGACATCACCTATCAAGCCAGAGACATTACCCCTCAAGTCAGAATGTACTCCCTCAATCCTCACACCATCTTTGATGTGGCATACCCTGTATTCTATTTTTTTTAATGCTTTTTTCATTTGATTCTATTTATCTAGTAACACCGCTTTATAAGTCTTGCTATTTATTTGAAAATTAAGTAATTAGTCTCTTTTGATCCTGCAATACCTTTCTCTTGTTCTGTTAGCTTTGCGATCTTTAATTTATCCTCAAGTATTTCAATCTTACCAGAATAAATGTAACTTCTTCGTGTCGCAATGGTAAACTTACCATAAGCTGTTTCAGCTTTCTTGAGGTTATTATTCTCAAGCTCACTCATAACAGCTTGTTTTAATATAGATTCCTGATCTTGCAAAGAAACTATTTGTCTTTTAATTTCTGCATATTGTTTTAATATTTCCGTGTTCATTGTTTTATTTAATTAACTATATCTACATTATAAACATTTCCTATACTTACTGCAAGCATTACTTATCCACAGTTTTTCTCCATCGTTTTTCTGCCATAGCAACATAAAACTCTTTACCGCGAGGGTTTTTCTTGTGTCCTTCTTTTGCTATCTGACTCATTATTTCAGATATTATTTTTGATTTTCTTTTTGCCATTCTGTGTAGTCTTTTGTTATTTCCTCAGCTGCTCTAATAATTTCTAACTGTAATCTATCCCTTTCCCAATTATATATTCTCCTTCTGAATTTCTTTTGATAGCCAGTAAGTTCTAGTTCTCTTGATTGTGTTGTTAGTGTATGTCCATCGAAAGAAAATTCTTGGGCTTTGAACCGTGTCTCAAACCATTGAAGCACTACATTTGGACAAACTTCTTTGTGTTTTGCTTTTACGAGCAATGTGTAAAAAGTAAGTTGCTTATGCCTCCTTACTTTCAAAGTGTCCCACGGTTCTTTACCTTCTTTATTCTTGTGTCCTGTTTTTATTTCAATAACTTTATTTAATTTAGAGTCAAAGCGATCCAAATAACCAAGTAGTTTCAGACCTTTATCTATTTCAATTTCAATTCTGTACTCAACATTATCAGCAGGAACAAGTCCTTCAATATGTCCACCATCTTCCATGTGTTTTGCTATCTTTTTACCAAAAACAATCTCAGGTGTCATAAAACCTTCTTCATTGTAATAGTATCGTCTGCGATAGCCTTCCTTATTCTTTGTCCATAGATCAAATTGAGAGTATGAGAGGTATGGTCTTGGTAAATTATATTTCATAGTTATCAACATAGTAGCACTTGCCTATGCTTACGACAAGCACTATAATGTATAGGTCTGTGGATAACAGATAATTTATAAAGTTAATTGAAAACAGAAATGTCAAAAGAGAATACAGATTTTTTCGGTAGTTATCAAGAACATGCTTTGACTCGTCCACGAGACGAAGCATGGGGTAACTGGAAGTCATGGAAAGGTACAGAAGCAGGTGAAAAAGTACAAGGTTATGTAGTAGATGCTTTTTATCGCCCAGAAGAAAAGGATGGTGAAACTGTTGCCTTTAGAGAACAGCGTGGAGTTACTATTAAGCAACTTGACGGTACTTTAGTGAATGTTGGGATTAAATATCTTTCATACGTTCTATCAAGTACAGACAACTTGCGTATGTGTGATCCTATTGTTATTGAGCTTAAGGAAATAAAAGCACCAGCAAAGAAAGGACAAAATGGTGCAAAAGTATTTTCTTACTTCGGAACTAACCTTCCTGAGAACAAGGATAATAAATCAGTTAAAGAATTAACTGATGAAGATCGAAATGCAGGAGGTTCAAAAGAACCAGAGGTAAAAGAAACTATTGAGCCAGATGATTCAGACATGGAAGCTCTTGCAGAAGAAATAAACTCTGAGGTATAATAAGGTACGAAACTTGTTCTGTCTAACATAAAATTCGTATTGGTTAAATAATACCCTTGTAAAAGACCACACTCCATGTGGTCTTTTACTTTAGCTTTACTGATATAACAGATATTTCCCTTGCTTCAGTTTCTAGTAATGATTTTCTTTTAGCACGATTGTCTCTAAAAAATACATAATTGTTTATTGGTATGAGATAAAAGTTCTTTGATTTTTTATATAAAATAACTACGTATGCTGGTGCTTTATAAAAAGAGAATCCATCGAAAGGCTTAAAGCCGATAGAGTCGTCGGGGATTTTCCACACGGCTGTGCCATTAGCAACAGCACTTAACCATGTCTCTTGATGATCCGCTAAGTTTCTATAAGGGAAAGAATCGTCTTGTGTAACCTTACACTCCCATGCACATGTTTCTTTCCTTATATTCCTTAACCATGATTCGAATCGTGTAGTGAAACTAGCTTCGCGTTTCTGCATATATTTTTTCGTTGAAATCCTGTTTGTTGATAATTGATTTATGTACTGCCATATCAATCTCGCTTTTTGTTACAAGATTTATATAAAGGTTTTTCTTAAGTTTGTTTGCTCGCAGAACACGCCCTTCGGATTGAATACGATCCACTACCGAATATGACATTGAGGCATATACAACAACAGGGAAGCTAGGCAACTCATACCCAGCACTTATCTGAGCTTGTATAACTAAGATACAGGCTTCACTTTTCTCGGCTTCTTTAATAACTCCTTCTCTATTTTTTGTACTACCTGTCAAAGTTAATACTTTGTAATCAAGCCTTTGCAATAAACCTTCTATCTTTTTTATCTGCATAGTGTACCTAGCAAAGATAATCATTTTAGGAAACTCTAAAGCAAGTTCCTTAATAACATCTGTTTTATTGTCATCAATCAAATGACTTTCTGAAAACTCATCACCTTTCAAAACACCATTTTCAATTTGATGTTTCTTACCTATAAGAACTAAAGGGTCAGGAAACTCTATCTCTATTTCTTTTAATCTTTTCACTTGCTCTGTAGTTAAGTCCACATACACTGTCTTGTATGTTTGCTCTGGCACATCAAAGTAATCAGACAATTGTCCTGTATATCCAATGCCTCGAACGATACGTCCAAGCCTTTCCTTTGTTTCTTTGTCCGACTTCGCTATGAAAAATTCATGATAACCGCGCTTCACTCTAATATAGAAAATATCTCTAAATTTGTAAAAGTCCCATTTCTTCCCTAGAATTCTACCAAGTCCCCATACTGACATAGGTGTTCGAATAGGTGTAGCTGTTAGAAGATACAATCTCTTTGGTGGGTACTTTTCAAGGTATTCAATTAAGCTATCGTATAGTTGTGAGCATTTTGGCACTGCCTTACCTTTAACCCATTTTAAACTTGGTGTTGATCCTGAAACTGTATGACACTCATCAATTATAACAGTATCGAATTGTCCCAAAAACTCCCAGTCGCGACGAAAGGTTTCTTTTGAAATTGAAGTTATATCAATATCAATGTTTTGCTTCTTTGCCTCTCGTTTGAAATTTTCTTCTTCTTTTTGTAGCTTTGGTGTGATACATAAAACTTTTCCTTTTGCCATATGTAATGTTATTAAACTCTTACCGCTCCCAGTACCCAAAAATAAACCAACCTTCTTTTTATCGTCTTGAATAATGTCAGATTGGTGCTTATATAGTTGCATATACAATCATATTATCATGCTTGCCCTAAGTTATCCACTTCTCAATTTGTGGATAACAAATTTGATTGTTATACTAATGGTATGAAATTTAATAATGTGTTTATAGATTGGCTTAAGGTCAATAAAATTACTGAACAAGTACAGTCTGATTTTAATATTCAGTTTGATGAGCACATTATTATTCCAGTTTATGATGAGAATGGTGAGTTCTATTTTAATAAATATCGAAGAAACCCATTGTCTGATACTGGTATAAAATACTGGTACGATAAAGGAGGTAAGGTTACTCTGTACGGATACCATAAAGCGAAAGACAGCGATACTATTCTATTGACGGAGGGTGAAAAAGATTGTCTTGTTGCATGGTCACATAATATTCCTGCTATCACTTCAACAGGTGGTGCAAACTCTTTCCAAAAAGAATGGGCGGATCTTTTAAAAGATAAAGAAATTATCATATGTTTTGATAATGATGATGCTGGTGCAAATGGTATGGTGCGAACTTTAAATATATTACCTAACGCAAAGATCCTTTTACTTCCTGATATGCCAAATGTAAAGGACATATCAGACTATGTGACACATGGTGGAAATATAAATGAACTTATAAAGACAGCAAAGCACTTTAATTTTATTGAGGAGGTTGCGAGCGACAGGCTGCAAAGACTAGCTATGTTTAAATCTGTCCTTTTTCATGACGCTTATATAAAGGAACATACCAAAATAAACACATACACTGAAAGAAAGTCCTTTAGCTCTGACAAAGTTACTAATGCAAAGCTCGCACCTATGGGAAACTTTATAGAACTTAAGGCAAATAAATGTTGTTGTCCTTTTCATAATGAGAAAACGCCTTCGTTTCAATACTATCCAAAGACAAATACGGCCTACTGTTTCGGACAATGTGGTCGTGTTTATGATGTGATTGATGTATACAGAAATCAAAAGAATTGTACCTTTATTCAAGCTGTTAGTGAACTAAACAAATTATCATGAAACTACAAGAACTTAAAACAGAGATACAAAAATATCAGTACCTTGAAGACACAAAAATTATTGATGTTTCTATCGCCTCTGTTATTGCCAACAGATTAAAGCTCGATAGTCCTGTATGGCTCATGATAATAGGTGCTTCTTCTGGTGGTAAGTCACAAATACTTCGCCCTATTGCACAGACGGACGAAAGATTTATCCATAGGATTGATGACCTTACCGATAATACATTTCTTTCTGGCTCACGTGCAAAAGAAGGTGAACAACACTCATTACTACTACGAATGGGTAATCATGGAATTATTGTTATCTCTGACCTTACTGTTTTGATGTCAAAATCTGGGGAATCAAAAGCTACAATTCTCTCACAATTCCGTATGCTCTATGATGGTGAAATGACTAAGCACTCTGGTAACCAAAAGCAACCATTACAATGGAAAGGGTATCTTGGTATGGTAGCTGGTGCTACGCCTGCTATTTATAAACATTTTGAAGAAGTCGCAGACATGGGTGAACGCTTTATGTACTATCGTATGAAAGAAATGGATGTGAGAAAGGCTACTGACCTCGCTCTTTCTCGAAAGATACACGGACATGAACTCGATCAGAAACTCTCTGACCTTTATGCTGAATATATAAAAGATGTTGTCACTTCTCATGGTGATAAACCAATAGATATTGATGCCGATGTTAAAAAGAGAATTACTGATGTTGCCATCCTCGCTGAAAAGATCCGTACTACCGCCTCTATGGACTGGAAAGGTGAGATGATAACAAATATCCCTGTCTCTGCTCTACCTATGCGTACCGCACAACAGCTCCGTGGCATTGCTAAAGCCCTCTCCGTTATCAAATATCATGAAACGGGCTCATATAAACTTGAGGAAAATGAACTTTCCTCTTTGGATTGGGTCGGTTACTCCCTAGCGAATGAAGAAAAACGGGCTTGCCTTAAGGTTCTGGCCTCTGTTGAGTATGATGTAAAGGTAACCACAACAACAATCGCCGACAAGATTGGCCTAGATACTTCCGTTATCCGTAAAGTATTGCAGAACCTCTCTGCCGTTGGTCTTTTAACGCGGGCGGGACTAGGTGCTGACCTCTCGTGGTGTATAAAAGACAAAACGGACTATATCATAGTCCGTCGTATAGAGCATATTTCTGAAACATTGACACTCTTTAATCGTGATATTACTTCGGAGGAGGGAGGGTCTGAAAATGATAACGATATGCTGGAGTTTGTAAGCGGTGCCTTCTAATACTTATATACCTTTTTACCTCTCTTTACCTTGAACCCTTTCATGTCGTTAATTTTCTTAAACCATCGAAAGACGGTCCTTTCTGTTACCCCATATTTCTCGGCTATTATTGAAGCGGGGACATCGTAACCTATACCCAATATAGCTATTTCCTCCATCCCCTCTGGACGTATTTGTTTTTTTGTTGTGTTTTGTTTTTTTTTCATTGACTTTTTGGCTATTGACAAGTATACTTCGTAGCATAGCTACGACGCCTATCGCGATAGGCCGTCGCCTACGGCGAAGCACTTTTGTGGTATAATGTTAGTTATCGTTTACAGATAGGGCACGCCGTTAGTTCCACCTCGTCGTACCCCTCTGGTGGCAAGTTACCTCCTCCCCGTACACGTTGTATACTCTCCCATTCCCCAGTACCTCCGCAAGCCTCGCAGTAATGTACTGGAATAGTGTTTGTGCCTCCTCGTGATTGTACTTTGAGGCGTTTTATACCTATTAATTGTCTAAGGTCTTGTATTGTTTTCATTGTATTACTAGATGATTAACTAACACTGTTAAAACTGCTGTGAATATTACTGATATCACTATTACTTGTAGCAAGGTTTTCATTTGTTGTATATTTCTTTTAATATTCTCTGATAATCTTCTTTTGTTGCTCTTTCCTCTTTCAGAAAGCCTATAATGTCCAATCGCTTGGTCTCTCGTTCGTGATAGGTGTCTGCACGCTTGGTGCTGTACCATGTGCGGTCTTGGCTTTCAAGTTTATAGATTATATTATTCATGTTTAGATAAAACTAATTGGTCTTTGATACTTTGTCTGTATAACCTATGTTTCCGCATAGTGTCTCGCCATCTCTCTCCCTTCATATGTTCGTGGTAGTATTTCTGGCTATACTTTTCTTTTGCTCTCCGCTCTTGGAAACCTTTCAAGCGTTCTGGGTGCAGTATAAAGACTATCAAGCGTCTGGATACATTATATGCCCGTGCTAGCTCTCTCTGGCTCTCGCCCTTGGCGTAGCGTTTCCGTATGTTTTCATGCTCCGTAACGGGTATTTTCCGCCTACGGTCAAGATCGGGCGGTATATGTTGGTACAGCATTTTAAAAGTCCGCTATGATAAAACCGTTGTCAAATATAAAGACCTGGGTTTTGTCCTGTAGCTCTTCCATTGTGTTTATTTCAGGGTATGCGTTCTGCAAGTCTTTAAGATCTTTATACTCGGTATAATCACAACATAAGGCAACCGGGTCGAGTTCCACGTCTTCGTCTGAGTCCTCTAAGTAATCGAATAGAGCCCTTTTGCCATCATAAGAGAAATTATTGTTATATGTATCGCTAAAACTATCACAGAATTGACTAAAATTTATTTTTTGGATTATCATTTTGTTTATTGATTAAAAGTTTCTAATAGTTCACTCGCTTGATTAATTGCTTTCATTTGGCTCATGTCTTCATACTCATTAACAAACTTCTCTATCATTTTATTAAATGATAGTAGGAATAGTTCTTCATGTGCGTCGCTGGCCAGTATTTCGTTTAATGTTTCCATGTTTAGTTAAAAATGCTTATAAAGTAGCTATTTTCTGTATCTTTTAAGATTCTCATTTTATTGTGCTTTGATTATTGCGTTGATAAATGCAAAGGCCATTGCTAGGGAAGAAAAGCCCCTACCGTGGTCATGTCCGCTAGGATATACCGTATACACTTGATTCCCGTTATAGATAGCTCTACTTAATTTGAAAGTCATATGTGTTAGTTAAAAATGCTTATAAAGAGAGCTGTTAATTTGCCGATGTAAAAGCTGTCCATTGGAGTCTGTCCGCTTAATGTCCAGAAGATAAACCCTAATAGGTCAATGAGAGCGATTGCTAGAACTAACTGGGAAATGCTTTGTTTCATGTGTTTTGTTGCGTTATGTATATAATTTGTCTACATGTAAAGAGTATCATCTTTCCCTACCTGACACAATACATGACATTGTGAAACTGTGGATAACTTTTGAGGGCTATGTTGAGCCATATTACAGGAAATTAGACATTGTTGTATAAATGTGTTGTATTTTGGATTTAGCGAAAGATTACTTTTTATGTTATAATATATATATGAAACCGATTCACGAAACTTTAAACGATAAGCAAAAATTGGCATTATCATATTATTCTGACCCGTTGAGCGAAACATTCGGCAATGCTACACAGAGCGGACTCCGTGCTGGACTTGTTGGCCTTACCCGTTCCGTTGGGTGGATAAAGAATAGCCCGATGAGCAT
>Ga0307928_10004141_pt1 | contig 11022 bp, 13 predicted proteins | sample AceLakmetagen232_FD_201815 | JGI IMG/M metagenome (GOLD analysis project Ga0307928, IMG submission 201815) | Saline water microbial communities from Ace Lake, Antarctica - #232 | ecosystem: Environmental > Aquatic > Non-marine Saline and Alkaline > Saline | place: Antarctica: Ace Lake...
ATCAAATAAAATTACAAGAGGGACGAATGCAAGAAGACATGACCGAAACAACGTATCATGAAATAGTGCATTGTGCTCAAGCCATTTTAGGGTTAAATTTCTCTGAACGAACGGTCAGAGCTTTGGGATCGTTGATTGCCCAGGCAGTCATCACAATGGAAAAATAAAAGGAGTACAGAATCATGATGACAATTGACCCGGGAGTACTCGGGGGTATTGCGTGGGTGGAAAAAAATATGGGGGGTATTGCCGCCACTAAGATGCCTTTAGGTATGACAGCTCAAGCGGATTTTATACAAAACACGGTAATTGAGAACGAGCTCAAGGCATGTATTATCGAGGACGTAGGACGATACATGCCTGGTAATTCGGGCCCTTCAGCCGTTACGTTTGCTTCGCATTGCGGAGAACTTAAAGCCATTCTTTATATGTGCGGGATACGTACCGTTAGGGTGTCTCCACAGATCTGGATGAAAATGCTTGGGTTCTCGGTAAGAAAATTCTTGCCTGGGAATTACAAAGAGTTGGGATTGGCCGATCAGAAAAAGGCTCGGGGACGCGCAAAACTTGCAAATAAAAATGCGGTTAAAGAGGAGATGGCAAGACGCTATCCGCACCTCAAGGTCACCTTGGCAGTGGCCGACGCTTTAGGTATTATGGAATATGCAAGAAAGGGGAACAAATGACTAAAAAACAGTTAATAAGGCAATTGGCCATGATCCCAGGTAACCCCATCGTGCTGTTATCCAGTGACGAAGAGGGTAACAGTTATAAGGAAGCTTCGTCAGACCTATTATACGGAGGATGTGATATAGGAGAGGAAAGACCCGGGCAAAAGCTCTATGAAATTGGAATTCTTGAGTTGACTTCTGACTTTAAAGTAATGGGCTATACTAAGGAAGATATAAAACCTACGCCTTGTGTGGTGATTTATCCAACATGAAAAGGAGAACAAATGAGACTTACGGCGAGACGAGTAAATAATATGATTAAAACGGCAGAACGTATCGGTAAATATGTTTATGCTAAAACCCCGGAACTGTTTCCTGCTTTACATTTTCTCCGAATTGTTGGAGCGAAAACTATCGACGGTCGGCTATATGGCAAGGTCCTATCGTCGGGGAAATGGGAAGAGATACTTGATAGTAGAATCGAGGTACGATGAAAAAACGATGCAGAACGTGTGATTTTTACCTAGCAAGAACGAGTGCGTGTAAATGCCCGAAGTTCGTAGAAGAAGACAGACTCATCCATGACGGCTTAGCGTATTTCCCAATGAACGATCTGGGGGCAGTGCTAGAAGTTGGACCGGACTTTGGGTGTATTCACTGGGAACCAAAAAAGGAAGATAAATGAAGATATATATTGCAGGACCAATGCGGGGAATTAAGTATTTTAACTTCCCCGCATTTGACGCTATGCGGGATAGAATCAAAAAGGAAGCTACTACGTTGGTAGATGCTTTTATTCCTATTAATCCCGCAGATATGGATCGGGAACACGGATTTGATTTTACAAAACTCAAATTCGATAGCGGATCAAAAGAAGTGTGGGACGAGCATTTATTGATGATATGCGGATTCGACTTAAAGGCGACGATGAAACGAGACCTTGAAGCTATCGGGCAGTGTGATGCAATTATCCTGTTAAGGGGTTGGGGGAGTAGCGAAGGTGCGATCCAAGAAAGAGCCAAAGCCTCTGCCGAAGACTTGTTAATTGTGTATGAAAAAGACTTGCAGTCAGGTCGAGGCGTGTGGGAGTTGGTACAAGACGCTTGGCTAATTCGAGCTAGGGCCTCTTTGAATTTTATTATGAATTCTCAGACTCAGCCGGAATTGACTTCGCTTAGCACTAAAACGAGGTTTGCGTCTCCGTCCAGGACCGTAACCAAGCCCTCGGCGCGCGTAGAAGTGTTAGAAGAAGCCAAGACTCTGGTCTCAGGTGAGAGGAATGCGAGCTACGGTCCCCCAGATCAGGACTTTGCCCGGACAGCTGGCATGTGGACAGCTTTGTTGCAGCATAAACTGCGAGAGAGGCAAGTCATTCGATCCCAGGACGTGGCGTGGATGATGATGCTGTTAAAAGGATCGAGAGCTCAGCACTCGGCTAAACGTGATAACTACGTGGATGCCGCGGGGTATGCTGCTTGTGGCTGGGAATGCGAAAAGATTAACAGCGAAAAGGGGAAAGATGAAAACATTCAAAGCCCATAGTTCGCACGGGGTTATAACCGCGGACATTGAAACCGGGAGAGTGTGTGAGGTGGACTTGAGTCCCGAATTCGGTGAAGCGCCTACTCGATTGAACATTGAAGAATGGCAACAACGTTATCCAAATGAGGGTCTCAAAGGGGAACACGACATTCTCGACTTTGGTTTTTGGTTCGGGCCTGAACATGCTTACGAAACTCCTTGTGAAACCTGGAGGATAGAAAGAGAACGATTAAGAAAGGAAAGGTAGTATGTCAAGTTTATACGGAGAATTGACGGGGTCAGCTAAAACCGTGGCAACACGGCGGGGGCACCCTAACAGTGGGATTAGCGCACATATCCGGGGATGGACTAAAGGGGTATACACGTCGATAACGGCGGTGTGCTCTGATGAAATGCGAACTCGGCCTAATCCGGGAGATAAACACAAGTATCGAATGACTGTACAAGTGACGGCCGGGTCAACTAACCCAATGGAACGCCACGAAGTTTATAGCGTCGAATGGGAGGAATGATGACAATTACTGAGTTGATTGAAGCCGCAGCGAACGGGTATCCTGATAAACATTTACTAATGTGTTGGGATAAATATAAGCAGTCCACCAAAGCTGCGGGGGATGGTTTGGCTTTGTTTATTGTTCAGGAGTTACACGCTTTGTATATCCCTCGGGCCAATACCTTGACACAGTTGAATGAAGCAATTCATGGGTTAGCCAATACCCGGGATGAGATAGACAGTGTTATTAATGAATTGGATATTTTGGTACGAAAGGAAAAAGAAAATGCAAAGACTCCGGAAGACCGTGCAGAAGAAATCAGGAAAGCAAACAAGGCAGCGCGAGACAAAGCCTATGCGGGTATTAAACTGGATGTGGAGGGCACTGCTCCAACAGTTAATAAAGGGTCAACTTCGAAATTACGAGCCCCCCATCGGCGTGGACCCAAAGCTCCTCGCTGAGATGAAGCGCTTGCTGATTCCTTTCAACCGGCACACTTACCAATGGAAAGGGGAACGAGATGAGCGAACTGTACTCGTGGCAGAAGCCGGCGTCAGCGAAGTTGACCCGGATAATGTGCCAATATCAAGTAGCCCTTGATGCCAGTGACACGGGTGTGGGGAAGACTTACGTTGCTTTGGACGTTATGCGACAAGGGGGGCTTGTCCCCCTTGTCGTATGCCCCAAAGCAGCTATTCCTTCCTGGTACCGGGTGTCCAAGGAACTGGGGATTCCAGTCCAAGACGTGGTGAACCCAGAAAAGTTAAAGACTGGACGAACGCCTTATCTGGGTAAAGGAGGTAAAAAGCAGGATTGGATTTGGGCCTCTAAAGTGGACGCCTTGATCTTTGATGAATGTCATAAGTTCGGGGGCGCCAAGTCCCAGAACGCTTGGATTATGGCCGCCTCAAAAACTTTTCAGATACCGAGCCTTAACTTGTCGGCCACGGTGGCCGATAGCCCGTTAAAGTTGAGGGCGTTGGGGTATTTGTTGGGTCTTCATCAATTCCGAGACTTCTGGGCTTGGACTAAACGTTATGGATGCTATTCCAACCCCTGGGGCGGAGTTGCTTTTACCACGGACATCAAACGAAGAAGTATTGCCTTGTTACAACTACATAGGACAATCTTTCCGGATAAAGGTATCCGATTACGGGTGGATCAAATTCCCGGGTTTCCGGAGAATGCGGTTTCGGCTGAAGCCTTTGAACTTTCGGACAAGGCCACTCATCTGACGCAAGAGGCCTATGCCGATGCAGAAGATGAACTAAGTAAGGCTGAGGACGAGGAGACGCCCACGAATCCCTTGGTAATTCTGCTTCGTGCCTGTCAGCAGGCTGAACTCAACAAAGTCGATCTGTTGACTGGAATTGTCGAAGACACTTTGGAAGAGGGCAGGTCTCCAGTCGTATTTACCCGGTTCCGAGCGACTCAGGTTGCATTAGCCCGGCGTTGTGAAGAGATTGCCCCGGGGCAGGTGGCTCTTATCCACGGCAGTCAAAACGATAAGACCCACGAACGAGAATTGGAAATTGCACGGTTTCAGAGTAACGAAAAAACAGTAATGTTGGCAATGATTCAAGCCGGAGGGTTAGCAATAAGTCTTCACGACTTACATGGGAGACCTCGGTCATCGTTTATTTGCCCCGTGTATAACGTAGTTGAATTGAAGCAGGCTTTAGGCCGAATCCATAGAGCGGCGAGCATGAGTAAAGCGATTCAAAAAATTGTCTTTGCTGCGGGAACTGTGGAAGAAGAGGTATGCAAAGCCGTGCGTAGGAAATTGGATAACTTAGAAATGTTAAATGACGGAGAGCTACAAGGAGCAATATCGTGGATGAAAAAGTAATATGTGTAGATGCGGCAACTTGTGGGTCATTAGAATGCCCACACGTCAGGCCACACGAACCGTACCTTGATAACAAATGCCATGCGGATTTTTGCGGCCTCATAGGGGAAATTGTAGTTTGTATCTCACTTGAGAAGTTCATAAACTCGATGCTGGACATAAAAGAAGGAAAAGTATGAAAGAAAAAGACAAGTTATACTGGAGTAAAGGCAATAAGAAAGTTCAAGTGCCTGTGCTCTCGGTCGGGGCGTCCCTGGACTGCCCGAATAAAGAAACATGCCCGTATTCGAAAGAAAACTTTCGAGCGTTAGGGAAGCCGTGGTGTTATGCCCAGAAGATAGAAAGTCTTCGGTCGGGAGTTTTAGCCCGTCGCCGGTTGAACGAGAAGATTATTCGGAAAGGAATTCCAAGTTCCGAGATTCGGCAGTTGGGGGCAGACATCGCAAGGTTTTGTTGGAAAAAACAAGTAAAATTTGTCCGGTTTAACGAAGCAAGCGACCTGGCAGATTGGAATATGCCTTTTTTAGAAGACCTTACTCGGGCACTTAGACGGCATAGCATAACACCGTATCTGTATTCTAAGTCTTCCGAGCGTATGATGGAAATTCTCAGAATAGTGGGGGCAGTCGTGCTAAAGTCTGACGTGGACTTTGTGTGCGTTCGCTCGGTTAAAGAAGCCAAAGATCTTGGATTAAAGCTGTGTCCGGGTGAAGGATGTGGGGTTTCTTGCCTGCGTTGTCCGCTTGGATTAAAGACCGCGGTTCTTGCACATTAGAATATTTTTGAAAAAAAGTATTGACTTTAACTAAGGAATGTAGTAATTATATAAACCATCGAAAGGAAGACATATGCCACATGAAGACGTTAGGTATTCACCATCAGGACTCCGAAACTTGGAACTCTGCTCTCAGTATCGCAACGATACGAACCGGGACACCAGTGCGGCGGATCGGGGTACTAGAATTCACAAGGCTATTGAATCAGCAGATTTCAAAGACCTTAACGAAGAAGAAATGGAATGCGCCGCCAAGTGCTTGGAATACAGGGACGCGGTAGTAGGTTTAAGCCCCGACGGAAAGACGTTTCACGAACTCCGGTTAACGTATCCTGAGCTTGGACTAACTGGAACTGCTGATTACGTAATAACCTTACCCTCGCGAAAAACTCTGATTTTAGCGGACTGGAAAACAGGGCGTAAAGAAGTGGAACCCGCAGAGCATAACTTTCAGATGCAGTGTTATGTCTTTATGCTGTTGTTACAGGAACGGTTTCGGGATTACCAAACGGTAGAAGCCCATCTTGTAACACCACTGACTCCAATTCCGGCTTCTCAGTACACATATACCCGGGCAGATTTGCAGTTTATCGGGTATCGAATTGAACGGGCCATTTCTGGAATCGGCGTTAACCCGCCACAGCCCTATGTCGGGGTGTGTGATTGGTGTGGAAACAAAGGCAAATGCCCAGCTTTGAGGCAGGTGGCTTTGTTACAAGCGGAAGCTTTGCCAGTACCTTCACCAGTGCATCTTAGTGGAGAAGTTGTTGTCACGCCAAACGACCGAGCGGCATTGCACACTCTGGCTTCATTGCTGGAAGACTGGGCGAAACAAGTAAAACGAGCAAATACAGATGCCGTTGTACAAGAGGGAGTTGAAGTACCGGGTTTTGTGTTACGTCAACGAGCGGGACATTTGTCTATAACAGACACGGCACAGGCGGTGGAACTGCTAGTTAAAGATCTGCCGGCTAAATCCGTTTTAGCTGCGGCTACGTTAAGCGTACCAAAGCTTGCGGACATTTACACGGTAGAGAAAGGAGGAGACAAGAAAGAAAATCGCAAAGAGTTAGAAGCTACATTAAAAAATGTGCTTGTTCACGGTGATCCGGTAGTTTTTCTACAACGAGGACGAGCAAAGAGTAAAGGAGCATTAACAAATGGCTAAGTTCAAAGCAGATGCAGAAGTGGTTGACAAGCAGAATGAAGACGTGGTTAACGCGGGAGAAATTCCTCAGGGTGAGGAAGCCTCTCTGGTTACTCAGAGCCCCGCCCCAGTAGCCAAGCTCGGTGAAGTCAGTGGTGAAATTAACAAATCCGATTATGCAATTCCGTTATTGCAAATCGTGCAAAATGTCGGACCTTTGTCCCGGATTCCGGGTATGAAGCCGGGCGACCTGGTATTGGCTAAAGAGGTTATCCTCGCCCATGACAGTGAGCCTTGGGAATTTGTGGCACTTAGTGTTACTAAACACTTCCAGGAACGCCTGAAGTATGACCCCAACGGGCCTCGTCCGATGCGTTTCGCAACGGAACAAGAAGTGAAAGAGGCTAATTTGACTTTGGCCTGGATTAACAACGGCCCGGGTCAGAAAGACACTCCGCCTACAGCGGAACCTGTCGCAGTTATCACAATGCTGGTAAAACAGCCGGAAGGGAATGTCTCGCCGGTGTTTTCTATCGACATTGACAACGCCAACTGGGCAATGTGCCAGTGGATAGTGCAGCGGACGTTATACAAAGTTGCGCGGCGGTTATTTACCGCTCGGGCTACGGAACTGGCTGAAGGTGGCCTGTTGTCCGGACTCTGGCAAGTCGTTGTGCGGGACGCTATGTCCGGGGGCAATGTCATTAAGGCGCCGACCTTGGCGCTGGCGGACAGGACCTCAGAGGCGTTTATCGCGCAAGTGAAGACTCAATTCGGCGGTTAAGGTAGTGATTATGGTCCTGGGGGATAAAAGTCCCTCAGGACTATCTTTAATTTAAGGAGCCTCATTATGGCTGAAGTTTATGCAATAGATTTTGAAACGTATTGGGATGACGCCTGTTCAGTTATCACGTTGGGTCCGGAGGCCTATGTAGCTCATCCTTTCTTCCACACAATTTGTGTAGCAATTCACGGGGCGCAAGGTCCGGTGTTCTCGGGGCTGGTTAGTGATGCTCCGTGGGACGAGATTCTAAAACCTGACAATTTGTTACTGGCGCACAATGCCCGGTTTGACAAGGCAGTCGCTACCGGCTCAATTGAAATGGCACATTTAGCCGAGACTATTGCCCCGGTATCTTGGTTTTGTACTGCGGATATGGCCGTAAATCTCGGTGCTGGCCGTTCATTAAAAGAAGCCGTGGCGGATTTACTTGGTGAAGTTATCTCAAAAGATGAACGTACCGCGTCTAAAGGAAAAGACCTGCAATATTTTCAAACGCACCCGGAAAAGTTTAAAAGTTATATTGAGTATTGCGCCCGAGACGCTGCATATTGCTATCGGCTCTGGGAAACTGGACATGAGAAATGGGCAGAAGATGAGCAGGAACTCTCTCGGATGAATCGGCGCATTGGGTCTCGGGGGATTTACATTGATACTCCGGCACTTGATAAATCAGTGGACACTCTGTCTACCCTAAAATGGGAAGCCGGAAAACAAATCCCGTGGGAGTGGGACGGAAAGAAAACCCCCTTGTCTTATATCTCTGCGGGAAAACAGTGTCGCAGTCAAGGGATTCCCCCGCCACCGTGTCTAGCCGAAAAGAATGAGGGATTCATTGCATGGGAAACGAAGTATTCGGGTCAGGTGCCTTGGGTAAAAAGCCTTCGGGACTGGAGAAAAATTAACCGGTTGGAGAAGATCTTAAAGACTGTGAAACGGCGTACCCGGGCAGACGGCTGGATGTCTTATGAAACCAAGTATTTTGGGGCACACACTGGTCGGTTTTCTGGTGGTGGTGGATTTAATATCCAGAATCTTCCCCGTAAAAAATCTTACGGAGTGGATTTACGGAAATTGATAGTGGCTCCTCCCGGATATAAACTGGTCATCGTGGATTACTCGCAGATTGAAGCTCGTATTTTGCTTTGGCTTGCCGGAGATCAGGCTACCCTTGACGTTGTGCGATCTGGAGTTAACATTTACGAGGCACATGCCCGACAGACGATGGGTTGGACTGGTGGGGCGCTAGATACCGAGGATCCGTCAAGGTACAGTTTGGCCAAGGCCAGGGTGATAGGGCTTGGGTACGGGGCTGGAGGGCCTAAATTCAGGGTTCTGGCTGCCACCTATGGTGTTATCCTTACTGAAGAAGAAGCGTCAAGGGCTGTTTGGGACTTCCGGACGTCAAATCCACGTATTTTAGCCTTGTGGTCGATACTTGAACGAAACTTCAAGTGGGCATACCAGGCCAAAGAGTCCTTTGAATTAGAGTTGCCGTCCGGTCGAGTGCTTACCTATCGGGATATTACGTCAACAGGCCGGGGACTTCGAGCTCGGACATCAATTTCCGGGAACCTGACGTACGTTTACGGTGGAAAATTAGTCGAGAACTTGGTTCAAGCTGCTGCTCGAGACTTGTTCACAAATCGAATGTTAGCGTTTGACGAAGCTGGTTTAGATATTTTGTTTCATGTCCACGACGAGTACGTGTTTTTGAGACCTGAGAATGAGCTCAAGACTTTTATAGGGATTATGGACGCGATAATACAAGAAGCCAATAACATTTCATGGATTAAAGGATGCCCTATTGGCGCTAAAACGGATATCGTTGACCAGTATACCAAATAAAGAAAGCGTGAAATATGCCATTTTTTATGGTTCCAAATCTCCAGGCACAGTCAGCTACTTCGGTAGTGCCCTGGGAGTTTAAGTCCCAAGTACCTAAAGAGGCTCTTGGGTCTAAGAAAGATTACGTGGATTGGTCAATTAAGGCCTCAACTCGGCATTGCTTTTACTCGGCTTACGAAGGGGTAATGTCTTCTATCCGGGTAACTGAGGCCAATCCACCACATCTGTTACATGGGTTTGTAGCAGATTACGACAATCACAATATAACCACTGAACAAATCAGATCCAACGTAGCTAACCCTCCGTGTGAATGGCTGCCGGCCTACGGTGGCCGAACATTCAGCGGCGGCGCGCGGTTGGTGTGGCTGTTTGAACGCCCGATTCGGGTACCAGGTACTCTGTTATTAAATACATTCTTAAAGAGCGTTGTGCGTAAACTCAAATTAAGAGTGTTCCTCCCCGGATTTGACGAGGACGATGCCTTTTTAAAGCCGTCACAATATTATGACGTAGGTACCGAATGGATGCCCTTATCTCCGGATTATCGAATCACATATACCTCGCTAAGTCATTGGATGTATGAGGCTGGAGGAAAGATCGACTGGTCGGATAAACTGTGCAGGATTCCCGTGTCTGAGCTCTCGGCAGAAGTCGAGCGTAAGTTTCCGGGCAAATGGCCCGGGGCCTTTGAGATAGGAGCCATGGGGCCCCGATTCTGGGATCCTGTGGCAGATAATATGCGTGGGTGTATAGTAAGGGAATCAGGAATGCAGTGCTTTACGGGGGACGAATGGTTTATGTCGTGGTTGGCAGTCTTCGGCCCCCAGTTTGTTGAACGGTTTAAGGAGAAACAGGTCGCAGCAGTGGTAGCGGATACCTTTTACGATGGGCGGGAGTTTTGGTGGACGGACATGGATGGCCTGTGGCAACCTTGGAGTAAAGATGATTTCAAAGTTAAACTTCGAGTTCAACATAAGCTGCGGGGCGGTACCGGTGCCGCGAAAGCCCAGGATCCGGGATCTGAAATTGATAAAGTGATGGCGCACGTTCATCAATTCAATCGGGTTGAGGCGGCTCTGCCGTTCGTGCACATGCCTTCGGGACTGCTTAAGTTTGACCGTCGCAAGTACTTGAACACCGCGGATATTAAGTGCATGGAACCCTCAGACCAGGTTCCCCAGTTCTGGGGCGATGGGTTCCCGTGGTTTGCCGGATTCATGGATAACTTTTTTCGTCCAAAAAGTCAGTTAGATTATTTTCTATCGTGGTGGCATTATTTCTACAAAAATGCACTTCGACAGACGCCTCAGCCGGGGCATGCGTTGTTTTTTGTGGGGGACCCGGGCGTTGGTAAAACGTTACTTTCCACCCGGATAGTGTCGGCGACTGTTGGAGGTCATGCGGACGCCAGTTCATTTCTATTAGGGGATGAACGGTTCACTGCATCAACCTTACGGTTTCCGGTGATGACGGTAGACGATACCGTTCCAGCGACGGACTCCCTTAGGCATAACCGGTATTCGTCAATGGTGAAGAAGATCGTGGCCAACCGATGGCACGGTTACGAGCAGAAGTTTCAGAAAGCAGGTAAGGTTCTATGGCACGGTCGAATCATAGTCACCTGTAATGCAGACCCAGAAAGCATTCGATTGCTCCCGAATATGGATATTAGTATTCGGGATAAAGTTTGTTTGTTTCGGTGTAGAGACCAATTGACAGACTTCCCTTCGGGCCCAGACTTGGATCAAATACTCGACCCCGAGTTACCCAGGTTTTGCCGCTGGTTGTTGGATTACGAACCCCCGGCTCATTGCCGAGGAGGATCCAGATTCTACACAACTCCGTATCATCATCCGACGTTATACCAGCATGCTCTGCAATCGTCAATAAGCTATTCGTTCTTTGAACTCTTACA
>Ga0307928_10004142_pt1 | contig 11022 bp, 24 predicted proteins | sample AceLakmetagen232_FD_201815 | JGI IMG/M metagenome (GOLD analysis project Ga0307928, IMG submission 201815) | Saline water microbial communities from Ace Lake, Antarctica - #232 | ecosystem: Environmental > Aquatic > Non-marine Saline and Alkaline > Saline | place: Antarctica: Ace Lake...
TAGATTCTGAAAGTCTATATATGATTATAGATTTATTTAGTAATCTTCCTTTTCAATTGTTAGCAGTAGCACATAGAATGAATTCATATCCAGATGATATAAATGTAATAAATTTATAAAATGAGTAAAATATATATAAATTGTATTTGCAAGAAAAAATTTGAAGTTGATATTATGACGGGGTTCTTCACATGTCCTAACTGTAAAAGAACATATGTAAGATATTTTGACCAAAAAGAAGATACATATAAGATTACTGTGAGTACTGAAAAATCATGATTGGAGACAAAATTATATTTTTAGAAGAACATTATAAAAAAGCAGATATAATTCTGCCTGAAATAATGAAACTTTATTTTCATAAGAAATTACTTATTTGTATAGGTGGAGAAAGTGGATGTGGGAAAACAGAAATAGGTTCTTTATTACAAGAAACATTATGGAATGAACATAAAATTAGAGTTGATTTAATATCTATTGATGATTTTTATATAGTTCCTTGGATAGAACGAAACAAAATTAGGAAACAAAAAGGTGTTAGTTCAATAGGAATTAAAGAAATTAATTGGGACAAACTTAATATAATTATTAAAGATTTTAAAAGTAAAAAAAGAAAATTATATGTTCAAAGAATTCATAAGTTTACAAATACTGTAGAATATATAATTAAAAATAATAATTGTATTGATATACTTATAATTGAAGGACTATATGCAAACTATCTTGTAAATAAAGATTTGGGGATTTATTTAGAAGGCACTTATAAAGATACTATCAAATTTAGAGAACTAAGAAAAAAAGAAAGCATTAATCATTTTCGTAAAAAAGTATTAGAAAAAGAACATAAAGAGGTATTACAAACTAAGAAAAAAGTGGATATAATAATACCTTATAAAATATGAAAAGTTGTATAATACTATGTTCAGGAGAAAGTCTTAATGAGGGAATAGATTTAGGATTATGGAAGCAAATAAAAGGAAAAGATATATGGGGGTTAAATAGTATATTTAAATATATGCCATATAATCCTACTAGACAACTGTGGGTTGATGTATCATTATTTAGACATGAAGCACATAATCTTCAATTAATGCAAAAAGCAGGTGTTCAGCTTCACTGTAAATATCATATACATTATGCTTTTTTAGGAGATATTATAAATCAACATCAATGTTGTAGAGAAAGAGAATTTTATTCTAAAAATAAAATGAAAGATGTAAGTCATTTATTTATAGGACAAATGGGATTGGTAGGATTTTTCGCTACATCTTTAGCTATAAAAGAAGGATATGAGACAATATATCTTCTTGGATCTGACTGGGGCACTAAAAGTAATTACGAAAGAAAAACACATTGTTATCAAGATAAAATAAAAGATTTAGATATTAAATCTTCAGGTGCAGGAAACCCTGGAATTTATTTAGATACTCATGATAAACCAAATAAAAAAATTCAAGACTGGAAAATATATTTAAAAGAAGATGTTAAAATATATAATGTAAGTCCTAACTCAAATATAGAGTGCTTTGAAAAAATAGATTATCCTACTTTCTTTAAAAAATTAAAAGAACATGACTAAAATAATACAAAATTATGATTATTTAAAAGGAAATAAATATGCAGTAGGGAATAAACCTAATAAAACTTGTTTTAAAAAAGGAGATATTCCTTGGAATAAAAATAAAAAAGGTTTTCATTCATCCCCTATAACTGAATTTAAGAAAGGACAAAAAGGAATTAGATGGAAACCTCTTAAAAGTATAACTATAAGAATAGATAAAAATGGTAAAAATAGAAGATGGATTAAGATTGAAGAACCTAATATATGGATAGTATATGCTAAATTTGTATGGATAAAACATAATGGTGAAATTCCCAAAGGGTGTTTAATTCATCATAAAGACAAAAATACACTTAATGATAATATAAAAAATCTTGCATCTTTTACTCGAAAAGATCATATTAATGTTCACAGAAAAGATTTGAAAAAAAGAATTAGTAAAGTAATATATCAACCAACATTATTATGAAACATATTATATATATAGTATTCGTTACAAAAAACTCTCCTTATGAAGAGATTGCAAGAGAAAAGATTGAGCCCTCTTTAAAGAAGTTCAAATTAAACTATGAAATTAAAGTAGTTCCAAACTTAAATAATTGGTATAAGAATGTTGCACAAAAACCAAAGATTATATCTGAATATTTATTAGATACTCCTTTTCAATATGATGTAGTTATGTTAGATGCTGATTGTATAATTGAAAAGCAACCTACATTATTTTTAGAAATACCAGAAGAATATGATATTGCTTTTCATACATTAAATTGGCAAACTTGGTATAATTATAAAGACAGTAAAGTTCGTGAATTACTTACAGGAACAATGTTATTTCGTAATAGACCAAAGGTGAGAGAATTATGTAAAGAGTGGTATGATAAAGCAAGTAAAAGTAATGAGTGGGAACAAAAAGTATTGAGTAAAATAATTAATAAATATGAATTAAATATTTACCCATTACCTATTGAATATTGTTATATAGATACTTTACCTGACGGAAGGAAACCTTTTATATCTGATAAAGGAGTAGTAATAAAACATTTCCAAGCATCGAGAGAATGGAAAAGAAAACTACAAATGTGGGATATGTTAAAAAACAGGAAAAAATAATGAAAGACAAAGATAAAAAATGTATAAAATGTAACGAACTAGTTGAGATGGTTACTGATAAAGACTATCCTAAATTAGATTATTATTATTGCAATAATTTAGATTGTCCTAGATGTGGACTAGTAACTCTAATTTTTAAATGATTAAAATAGGAAGAAAAAATGATTATAGTTAAAATATTAGCATTTCCAATTGTTTTTCTCTTTTCATTTATATTTGCTAAAATGATAAAAGAACAAGATTTTCAACATAGAGAAACAGAAGCAAAAGGTTATTGGTTTTGGTGGAGAAAAATTATAAAATCTTTTTGGAAGAAATATGAAAAAAAAATCTGAAATATTAATTGAAACATTTAGGTATTGGAGTGGTAGATTAGGTCTTAAACCTAATTTTATTATTACAAAAGACAATCGTTATGATTGTCATGTAGCTATAGTAGATTATGATACAAATAATCCTAGATTAGTGTATAATGCTAAAAAGTTAGGAAGATGGTGTGAAGCTTACATAGTTTGTGCAGTATTTCACGAAATGGGGCATATTATGAATAATCTTCCTTATAGTAATGAAGAAGAAGAAATTTATTCTGAAATGAGAGCTGAAATGTTTGCTCTTACTATGTTAAAATTTCATTATCCTGAGTTCTATAAAGAAAACAATAGATTAATGAAAATAAGATTAAAAGATAAAAGATGGTGTAAAAAAAATAAAGCACATTATACAGCATTTAAATTAATTAAGGAATATAAATGATAAATACTTTATTAAAAATAATTCAACCACTTGCATTTGTGATATTCATAATTGCAGGGGTGTTATCTTTATGTGTAAAACAATATCATCAAGCAGCAGTTAATTTATGTATTGCTCTTGCAAATTTTATGATATTTTATGGGGGGAAATTTTTAAAATGACATATGTAGTAGATATTGACGGAACTATTTGTAGCATTACTTATGGTAAATATAAACGAGCAAAACCATATAAAAAGAGAATAAAAAAGATAAATAAAAAATATGATGAAGGACATACTATAATTTATTTTACAGCAAGAGGTACTGCAACAGGATTACCTTGGTATAATATCACCAGAAAACAATTAAAAACATGGGGATGTAAGTTTCATAAATTAATTTTAGGTAAACCAGAAGGAGATTTTTTCATAGATGATAAAAGTATGCCAATAGGAGTGTTTTTTGATGAGTAAATTAGCAATAGTAACTGGTGGAGAAGGTGATATAGGAAAAGTTATAGTTAATACTTTAATAGATATGAATTACAAAGTTTATTCATTAGATATTAAAAATGGAATTGATATAACAGATTATAAAAAAATAAAAAAATATTTCGATTATGAAAATACAGAAGTATTAGTTAATTGTGCAGGAGTTACTAAAGGGAATATGTTAGAAATAAACTTAATGGCACCTTATGAACTATCTAAATTAGTGTTTCCTGTAATGAAAAAGAAAGGTGGATGTATTATTAACATTACTTCTCTTTGGTCTGAAAGAGGATTCAAAGGAAATCCATATTATGGTATGAGTAAAGGTGGACTTAAAATGCTTACTAAGTGTTTAGCAATAGAATGGGCTAAATATAATATCAGAGTAAATAATATTGGGCTAGGATATTTTAAAACTAATATGACTAAATATTCTTGGGCTAATAGAAGAAAAGAAGTTACTAAAAATATTCCATTAGGAAGATGGGGTAAGCCAAATGATATTAAAGAAGCTATTAAATTTCTTGTTAATTGTAAATATATTACAGGACAAGATATGTATTTGGATGGTGGATGGTTAGCAAATGGAGGGTTAAAATGATAGAATTTAAAAATGAAATAATAGGTTATAGTAATAAAGTGAATAGGAATGGGTGTATAATTTTAAAGAAAGAATTAAAAAACTGCATAAAATCTCAATATCTTCCTATTGTTGATGACTTTAATAATAGAAAATTAATAGGAATGACAACTAATATTAAAATAAAAGATAACAAATTAATGATTGATGGATATTTACTTAGAAAAAAAACTTAAATGAAAAAGTTTTTGGTTTTGGTATAATGGGCAATAAAGAATACTATAAAAATAATAAGAATAAATATAAAATATTAGATTGTGATTTAGTACTTATAGGATTAATAAATAAAAAGGATGACGTATATAAGGAGTGTTAAGATGAAAAAGAAGAAAAAACAAGTATTTGATGACATTCAAGAATTTTTAGAAGCATTGACTGTTAAAGAAAGAAAATTGTTGTATAATATAATTAAAGAAATAGACGAGGAAGGTTAAAATGAAAAGAGTTTTTACCAGTTTCTTTTTACTGTTATTAATATGTAAAATTTTTAGTTTCAATAGCTATCAAAAGATGTCTGAAATTGACACTGCTATTCAACAATGGTTGTCAGATAAAAAACTTGTCTCTATGTCTCAAAGTAGTTGGGGCTGGGGAGGAGGATGGGGCAGTAACTATGAAACATATATAACTATCATAGCTGAAACTAATTAAAATATAGGAGGTTTAAAATTAAAATACCAATATATCAAAATTTATGTAGCAATTATGTTATAGGATATATTACTATTAAAGATGAAATATATAATATGTATGGATTTGATGTCAGTAAAGTTGAATTTTCCCCAAAAGGTAATGGAGTTTATGTAACTACAAAACAGGAGAAGAAAAATGATTAATATTAAAAATATAAGACATTATGGAATATCTGTAAGAAATGAAGAAAGAGCACTTCATTTATATAGAGACTTATTAGGATTTAAAATTGTAAAACAAGCTAAAGAAGTGGAAACATTTGCTTTTAAAATTTTAAAAATTAGACATGTTACTTACATTAAGTTAGAAAGAAATGGACAGTTAATTGAATTATATATAATGCCTAAAGACAGAGAAAGAGGAGTATGGAGTCATATTGCTTTAACTGTTGAAAATTTAAGTGAATTATATAAAACTTTGAGAGAAGAAAAGATTAGATTTATTTCAGAGCCTGTTTTAGATCCGTCAGGTGAACATAAGTTATGTTTCTGTAGAGATTATGATGGTAATTTATTAGAATTGGTACAAGAATTAAAAAACAAAACAAATACTAACCCTTCTCTTGTAGAAAAACCTAAAAAAACTAGAAAAAAAAGAAAAGCAACACCAAAGAAAACTAAGAAACCAACAGCTAAGAAAACTAAAACTTCTATTAAACTAAATCCAACTCCTTTTAATAAGAAACAAACAGAAGAAGTTGATCCTGATGTATTTGATAAAGAATATACTGACGCAGAAGAATAGAGACAAATGGGATATAAAAGTAGAGGAAACTTCTCAATCGGTGTTGGCTTTTGTAAGAAATGCAAGATGATTGAGAAGTTTTGTACATGCAAGGAAAATATGATCAAACAAGTAATAGTAATTCGTAAAGATTTGAATATGAGAAAAGGAAAAATGTGCGCACAAGCTGCTCATGCTAGTATGAAAGGTATATTTGATGTATTAAGTTATTCTAACTTAACTGGTTTAGGTAAGAAAACTCATAAAGCAGCATATTTTTTTGTAACTAATGAAATGGTAGAATGGATTGATGGTAAATTTACTAAGATAGTTGTAGGTTGTGATTCTGAAGAAGAATTACATTTATTATATCAAGAAGCAAAAGCAGTAGGTTTACCTTGTGCTATAATAGAAGATAGTGGTGCAACAGAATTTAAACAAGTATGTCCTGAATGTGAGGGTGATGGAATAATGAATTATGAATATAATTCTTTTATGTATAAGTGTAAAACTTGCAAAGGAATTGGAAAAATATCAAAACCTACTTATACTGCAATAGCAATTGGACCAGCAGAGTCAGAAGATATTGATAAGATAACAGGACATTTGAAATTATTATAAAAGGAGAAAAATGGAAGATTTCATTAAAGGAATTGTAATTGCTAAAAACGAAGGGTTAATTACTAAAAAATTAGCAATAGCTTATATTTCTGTTTTTGTCTGTAAAAAATACAATGTGTGTTTTTCAGAAGAAGAATTGGAAAAGATTAATTCAACAAGTTAAAAAAGTGAAAAAGTCAAAATTAAAACGTGGGACAATAGGATATGAAAAGATTGTAGTCGGTAGAATTTTTGGTAAATGGGAATTTTATGATGAACAAACTAAAAAGAAATATGGTCATTTATCAAAGAAAGAATTAGATAAAATATGGACAAGTTAAAAATAATGAAAAAATGTAAATGTACTTACTATGGTGGTGGTTTCCTTTCTAAAGAATGTAATTATCATCAAACTCATTGTCATCATTTAGGATGTAAGAAAAAACTAAAAAAAGGTGAAAAAGAGTATTGTAAAAAACATGAAGAATATTGGAAAGAAGAAAGTAAATATGGTGTAGATGCTTATGGAGGAAGTAATTTCTAAATGAAAATAATCTTAGTAGTCTATGATAATGGAAGTTTTGTTCCTCCTTTTCCACAGGGGCTTGCATATATAGCCTCTGCTTTAGAATTAGCAGGACATGAAGTAGAAGTATATAATCAAGATTTACATCATTATCCAGATGAACATCTTACTGAATATCTTGATAACAATCATTTTGATATGGTTGGGTTAAATATTATAGCAGGATATTATCAATATCGTAAGTTAATTTCAATATCTAAAGCTATTAATAATGTTAAAAATAGAGATAACTTTTTATATATACTTGGCGGACATGGACCAAGTCCTGACCCTGAATTTTTTTTAAGATTAACTGGTGCTAATATAGTAGTAATAGGAGAAGGTGAAGAAACAATAGTTGAATTATTAAGTGAAGATAATTATAATCCTCCAAAAGGAATAGCATATATTGATGAAGAAGATAATTTTATTCAAACAGAAAGAAGAGAATTAATTAAAGATATAGATTCATTGGTTCCAGCATATCATTTGTTTCCTATTGAGTTTTATAGATTACAAAGATATGTTCATACTCAACCTACTGATTTAATTATGCCAGTATTGTCTGGACGTGGTTGTTTGTACAAATGTTCATTCTGTTTTCGTTTGGATCGAGGCTTCAGACCAAGAAAACCCAGTAGTATCATAAGAGAAGTACGATTTTTACAAGAAGAATATAATATAAATGTAATAGATTTTTCAGATGAATTATTAATGTCTTCAATAGGAAGAACCAAAGATTTATGTAATAGTATCATAGATGCTAAGTTAAATATTAGATGGCATTGTAATGGTAGATTAAATTTTGCTAGAAAAGATGTATTAGAGTTAATGAAAAAAGCAGGCTGTATCTTTATTAATTACGGTGTAGAAGCTATGAATGATTATGTATTAAAGATGATGAACAAAGCATTAACTACAGAAATGATAATTAAAGGAGTAGAGAATACTTTAGAAGTAGGTATTAGCCCAGGACTTAACTTGATGTGGGGCAATATAGGGGATACAAAAGAGACTTTAGACAAAGCAGTAGACTTCTTATTAAAGTATGATGATTGTGCTCAGATGAGAACTATTAGATTTTGCACACCATACCCAGGTTGTCCGTTGTATTATTACGCTATTAAAGAAGGACTATTAAAAGATTGTGTCGATTTCTATGAAAATAAACATAAAAATAGCGATTTACTTTGTGTTAATTTTACTGATATGAAAGAAGAAGATATGTACCAAAATTTATACAAAGCCAACAGTTTACTTATAGATAACTATTATAAAAAGCATGCTGGATATATGAAAAAACAAGCTAAAAAATTATATCTTAATAGAGATGCTTCTTTTCGAGGTTTTAGGCAGTTCTGAAAATGAAAAATCATAAAATAAATTGTCAATGTTGTATTTGTAAAGCTAAAAGACATGAAACTTTTGGAGATAATAATAGTTTTTATGGTAAAAAACACTCTAAAAAAACTAAACAAAAAATGAGTGAAAATCATGCAAATATAGAAAAAGAAAATAATCCTTTTTATGGTAAATGTCATACTAAAGAAACAAGAGAAAAAAATAGAATTGCTCATTTAGGTAAAAAACCTTCCGCTAAAACAAGAAAAAAAAGATCAATAACAATGAAAAAGATTTATTTGGAAGGAAAAGGATTCCAATATCATACAGAAGAAACAAAAAGAAAAATTAGTATATTACAAGGTGGTACAGGTATTAGAGGGGAAAATTCTGAATATGGAAAAGAATTTACTAATCAATTAAAAGAACAAGTTAGATTTCGTGATAAGTATAAATGTAAGTTATGTGGTTGTTCACAATTGGAGAATGGAAAAAAATTAGATGTACATCATATAGATTATGATAAAAAAAATAATAATCCTATTAATTTAATAAGTTTATGTGTAAAATGTCACAGAAAAACAAATTGGAATAGAGAATATTGGAGAAAAAAGCTAAATATTTTAATCTAAAGACATTGGGTTAGATTTGAAAAATACCAACCTAATCCTGAATGGTTAAAATTTATTGATAAAGTAAATAAAAGGAGAAAAAAAATGAAAGATTTAATGGTTGATATTGAAACATTAGGTGTTGGCTCTAATTCTGTAATTACGCAAATAGGAGCATGTTATTTTGATAGATATACAGGAGAAATAGGTGAAAAATTCAAAGAAAATATAGATATAAAATCTTGTTTGAAACATGGCTTAGAAATTGATGCATCTACTCTTAAATTTTGGTTCAATCAACCTAATCCTACTTTTCTTAAAAATACCTTAGATTTATCTTTAGTATTATCAAAGTTTTCTGATTTTTGTAAAGAAGTTGAAAATATATGGTCACACGCTACTTTTGATATTCCTATTATAAGTAATGCGTATAGAAAATGTGAGCTCGAAATACCTTTTGCATACAATAGTCCAAGAGATATTAGAACATTACTTGATTTAGCTCAACCTGAATATAGAATGCAACACACAGGAACTGCACACGATGGGTTAGATGATGCTCTTTTCCAAGTAGAATATTGTGTTGAATGTTTTAAAAAATTAAGGAAATAAAAATAATTAAAATATATAAGGAAAAAATAAAATGAAACAATTATTTACATCAGAATCAGTAACCGAAGGACATCCTGATAAAGTTTGTGATCAAATATCTGATGCTATTTTAGATGAAGCTTTAAAACAAGATAGCAATAGTAGAGTTGCTTGTGAAACTTTAATTACACAAGGTATTGTATATGTTGCAGGTGAAATCACTACTAAAAGTTATATAGATGTTTCTCAAGTAGTAAATAAAGTATTAGATAAAATAGGATATAATCCTTCAGAATTTGGAATAATATCTTCTATTCATAAACAATCTCCAGATATTGCTTTAGGAGTTGATACTGGTGGTGCTGGAGATCAAGGAATGATGTTCGGTTATGCTACAGATGAAACAGAAAATTATATGCCTATAGCTATAGATTTAGCTAATAAATTAACTATGAGATTATCTGAAGTTAGAAAAAGTGGTGAATTAGAATATTTAAAACCAGATGGTAAGTCTCAAGTAACTATATTAGGAGATAAAATAGATACTATAGTATTATCTGCTCATCACGACAAAAAAATAGATATTAAAAATCTTCGTAAGGATTTACTTGATTCTGTTATATATTATACAATAGATTCTCTTGAATATCAATATGATTTTGAGAAACTTAAAATACATATTAATCCTACAGGACGCTTTGAAGTAGGTGGACCAACTGCAGATACTGGATTGACTGGACGAAAAATAATCGTTGATACTTATGGTGGATATGCTCGTCATGGTGGTGGAGCTTTCAGCGGTAAAGATCCTTCAAAAGTAGATAGAAGTGCTGCTTATATGGCTAGACATATAGCTAAAAGTATAGTAGGAAGTAAATTAGCAAAGAAATGTGAGATTCAATTAGCTTATGTTATAGGTGTTAAAGAACCAGTAGGAATATATGTTGATACTTTTAGAACAGGTAAAGAAGAAAAACTGTTAAATATAATTAAAAAAACATTTGATTTGACTCCTCAAGGAATTATAGATTATTTAGATTTAAAAAAACCAATTTATGAATTAACAGCAGCTTATGGACATTTTGGAAGAGATATATTTTCATGGGAAAAAATAAAGGAGTTAAATAATGTCTAAAATTGATATATCATTATTTGCAAGTGCAGTAAGAATAAAAGATTGGTTAACATTTTATGATTCATTGAAACCTAATACAATTAATTGGGAAGTAGTATTTTGTGGCAATAAAAAACCAGATTTCGAACTACCTGAAAATTTTAAATTTATATATGCAAATGTAAAACCAGCACAATGTTATGAAATTGCAGCAAGAGAGTGTAAAGGTGAATTATTAGGTTGGACAT
>Ga0307928_10004143_pt1 | contig 11020 bp, 33 predicted proteins | sample AceLakmetagen232_FD_201815 | JGI IMG/M metagenome (GOLD analysis project Ga0307928, IMG submission 201815) | Saline water microbial communities from Ace Lake, Antarctica - #232 | ecosystem: Environmental > Aquatic > Non-marine Saline and Alkaline > Saline | place: Antarctica: Ace Lake...
GCTATCAAAAAAAGCATCCACTGTACTAAATTTTGTCCATGATAATTTTGAATTTCGAAAACGACACCAAATAGTATCTGAATCTACGCTCGGATCTTCCATTCGATAAAACATAGTTTCCAAGGGATTATCTGATTTTATTACTTTTCCCGCCTTCATTTTTTTAACTGCTTCATTTATATTCATAACATTCTTCCTTACAAAGTTTCTTCACCTGATAAAAAAGGAAATTTTAAATCCCATGTATCGATTACTCCGTAATGTCCAGATTTTAATATTATACGATTCGCTATCTCCATTGGAATTTCCACTCCAAAATAATCTTTGCCATCTTTCCAGGTTGAATCAATAACCTTCCCATCCTTATCCAGACACCATGCATGATGTGTAAATACAATACTATTCGCATATCCCTCACAATATACAAATCCCATTTCCAAAGCAAGTAAAAACGCATTTTTAAAACACTGTTTTGATTCACCTCTTTTAATTCCTTCTGGAAGATCTTCCATTTCCATTCCCATTTGCCTTCCATTTTTTAAAAGAAAATCCTCAATACAAGAATACTTCCATCCCTTCGGTTTTTGATTTCCTCTTGCTTTTTGTGAAAATGTTAAAAAATCTTTTGTTGTTTCCATTAACTTCCTTCCTTCAAACAATAGCTTTTTATATAAAAATGTCAAATCTTAATTTATTAGGATTGCTAGTATATGTGAAAATGCACCATAAAACCATGCAATTGATGCAACGTAAAAAAACCATTTGTTTTTGATATACCACCTTCCGCATATTAAATAATCCTCTGGGATAATATTAACTACATAAGTAATTACTGCAATTCCTATAATTTTAAATAATAAAATTCCCGTCAGAGGTCCAATGCTTTCTATTACATATTTTAATACAGGATTTCCCTCAATCTCTATTCCGTAAATCCCTATATTATAAACTGTCATAACCGTATCAGCTATTGCACTCGCTACCATTACTAACCAAGATAATCTCATCTGCCTTCTCCATTTTTATGCAGAATATAACATTGATTCATCATAAAAATAAACCGGACCTAAATAAAACTCACCGTTTAACTTTCTCAATCCCGACCAGCTTAAAAAAATATCTGAACTCGTTTCAATCCAATGGTTTTCATGCGTCTCGATTTCGTATTTATTTATATTCCTTTTAGTAGCCATAATTTTCTCCCTATTCTTTTTAAACTTTTATAATATGATGTTCTCTTCTCCAAGTTCACAACATTCACAACATTTCTCACATAGACTCCATGACCACCATTTTGGAACAATCTCCTTTGCCATCCAAGCACCACAACAACCACAATGTCCTCCAACTTCCAAATCACTTATGTCATATAAATCATATCGCCTTTTAATCCAATTTCTAAAAACAGTCTTCGTTATTCTTTTTTTTAAAAAATTTAACATAAGTTTATCCTCCACTATGTTTTTTCAAATATGTTTTTAAATTTTGTATTAAAGGCGCAAAGCGATTGAATTTTCCCAAAAAAATATTTGTTAGAAAGACTGGTTGAATAAAAACATTTTTTTCTTTAAAAACTTTCCCATACTTATCTCTAAGTTTTGTAACAGACATCCATTCCTCCTAGTATACATATTTCTTTAAAATTATATGCCATGTCACATATTTTTTAAAATTATTTAATTTAGCAAACCTAATCCAATTCCTTTTTGCTCCCCATCGAAGTTCACAAGAACCGTTTTGTTCAAAACTTAGCAAAGAACTACCATTATCTTCTGATGTATGTGCCTTCCAAGAGTATGCTCCTGCAATTCCCACTATCTCTACTTTCCATTTGCATTCTGACAATGCTTTTATATCATCCATTTTTATCATTTCCTCTTTTCAATTTTAACAATGTTGGCACCTTTTGAATTTTCATCGTCTGCATAAGGTAACCATACAATTGTACATCCCGCTAAAAAAATCATCAAGGAAATTAAAATTACCATTCGCTTCATAAAATAGTTCTCCTTTTTTATTAATTAACACCATTATACCGTATTTAAAAAAAGAAGTCAAGTTTTTTATTTCTTTTAAAATTCTTCCAATTTTCCGGGTTTTTCATAATTTCCTTTGCTTCCTTTAAATGCTTTTTAATCAGATCAGGATCCGCAAGACATCTCGCTGATGCCATATCCAGCATCTTACTTCCATATTCCTGTGCCAAAATCAATACTTCAAGTTTTCTTTCCGTCTTTCCATCTTGTTTTTCATTTAATTCTTGTGTTGCTTGTGTATAACATTGCGGAGAACAATAAGAATAGATATATATTGCATCACCATATTTTCTTTTAGACTCTTTAAGTTCGTATTTCATTCCACATCGTTTACAAATCATCATTTTATCCCCCTTAATAATTAATTTTTATCTAATCTTTATATCTTAACAAATAATATCCATATCCAATAACACTGCTTAAAAAACAAGCGTTCTCAAAAGGCGCAGTACTTCCTATTATACAAGAAGTCACACCACCTATAATAAGACTCCCTAACACGCAAATTGTAAACCACATATTTAATCTCCTTAAAATTTATATCCCTCAGTCTTTATAATTAAATGCTCCAATTAATCTTCCTTCCTTATCAAACACAAATCCGACTTGCAAAGCGGGAAGAACCACCTTTGTGACAGGGGTTTTTACGCCAAATTGTTCAGCACCGAGTTCCACTATTTCTATTTTTCTTAGATCTGAAAAGTCTCCAGTATCTATAAACTCTGTACATTGCTCTTTTATCATTTTTATAAAATTACTTTTATATGTCTTTGCTTCAATACCTGGAAACTTTGTTTTTTTCATTGTTTTCTCCTTTTATCTGTTATCTTCTTCCTCCATACCTTCTCTGTTTTGTATACCTGCAGGACTGTTCATCGGAATATTAGCACCAAAACCTACAGCGCTTTCCGCCTTAATACGTTTTGACCAATATTTCAAATTGGTTTTAAATACAGTAATTCCTTCATTCTTTTCATTCGTTCTACCTACAAACTTCTCAACATCCTTTTTGCTACATCCATCACATTGCCAGATATAACCGCCTTTTATCTTTTTCTTCGGATCGAATTCTCTCCCGCACTTTTTACAAATCATCTTTATCTCCGTTTTAATTCAAAATCAATGATTTATGAAGCAACCGTATGGATCCACATTATCTTCACCTTTCTGAAAACCTTTCTTCCATGTATCCCATAACAAATCTATTGTATTTTTTGCTAAACAATCTTCCTTTTTCACAACAAACATTGCAAACTCGACACAACATTTCTCATGGTTATCTTCATTATCCATTTCAGATAACAAACAAACCACCTTTTCAAGATTTTCCGCATAAGATTCAGAAGTATGGTATAGGTAACTTTCCACATGAATATAACTCTGCAACTTGTTCATCCATATCTTTTCGTATTCCTTATCGTATTCCTTAGTTCTTAATTTCTCAATTATATTCCTTAATTTCTTGATTGAAAATTTCACCAACTCCAGAGCTTCGTTTTTTTTCATTCTATCATTTAGATTTCTTGGAGTAACACCAACTGCGTATCCAAGTTTTTGCAATTCCACTATACTCGCCTCATCTCCAATTATATCAATTCTCCTTAATGTTGGATGGCTGGCTTTTATTTTAAATATTTTCTCCATAATTTCTCCTTTTTTCAAGATTTCCACACAAACATATTCTTTTATACTTATTAATTATTTTTCTATTTATAAACGAACCCACCGATGGTGCTTTTTTTAAAAGTTCATATTCCGATTGAGGCACATTTTCATATACAAAATAACTACCATTTTTGAATTTAAGTTTTAAAAAACCTTTTTCCCAACCTACGCTTTCCACATTCGAAGAAACTACAAAATTCATGTTCATTTTTTCCTCTTCTCCTCCTAATGCAGATGCAAGATCTCTAGTCGTCACTTCCTCTTTTGGATTCTCTCTCCCAATCCACAGCTCCATTCTCCGTTTTAATTTATTTACTATTTCTTTTATCATAATCTCCCTCCCTTACATTCCTTCGGAATTTTCTGCGCACTCTGTACATGAACCAAATTCCTTATCATTTCCCTCTAGAACCTTTCCGCAACCTTTACAATGTAGTTCTCCCACTTCAATAAATTTCCTTTTTTCAGGCAAAGAAATTGTATACAGAGTTCCCTCGGAGCATGCAAATTCTTTCAAAGTTCCATATTTAGACCATTCTAAACCTGGATAATGCATCCATACTTCTGTATTATTATTACGAGTTTTGTATCTTGTAGATAAACAATTATCAGCTACTTTAATTGTTTTTCCTTCTTTCAACTTTTTAACAGCCGTTCTTATAAAGAAATTTTTTCCCATAATCTTTTCTCCCTTATCTATCTTTCTTATCGGCATAATGCTTAAAAACTTTAGCCTTCTTAATCTAATTAACTACATTGTACCATAGATAAACAAAGAAGTCAAGTCTTTTTTCTTCATTTTTACTAACATAACCTATTAATTTTATTAGACTTTTTTTCTTATTCTGATAATTCCTTCAAAACTTCCATAGTTTTGCCAGATTCATAAATACGCCTCAATCCAAGACTTAAACTATCTGATGGAAATTGTTCAAATCTTAACCACATAGTATGATCAGTTTCCCAATTTATATCTGGTTCAAACTCTTCTTTTACCTTTAACAAAAATACACAATATTCAAAACTGCTATTTGAATTATGTAACAAAAATTCTAAATTATCTGAACTTGTTGGCAGTCCTGTTTCTTCTTCCAATTCCCTTACAGCTGCTTTTTGAAAATTTTCATACCTCTCAATTTTTATATTGGACGATACGACATCTACTGCAAAATCTGGGTCCATATATTGGAATGTATCACATAACTCTACATGACCTCCCCAAACTCCCCATTTTTGTCCATCCAAAACTTTATCACTTCTAAAAGGAAATAAAAACCTCTTTGTTTTTGGGCAAAAAACCATAATTCCTGCAGCTCTTTTCTTTTCTTTTGAAACAACTTGGGACTCTGGCGGCAACCCATCTCTAACCACATCAATTATCTCACATACTTTGGTTAGATTTGTATCCTCTTTCTCCACCATTAAATTAATCATATTTTCCAATCCATCTGCCAGATCTTTCCTTTTTAATCCTAACAAAATATCCATTGCCACAGCATATATTTTATCAACCATTTTATCATTAATACTGCCTACCATATTTCTTCTCCTCGTTTTTTATTCTTTGAATGTATACACCATTAGTATAAACAAAATCGGGAATGCCATGTAAACTAAACACATAAAATTAATCTGAACCCCTAAATATTTTAACCCCCAGTACAACCAATTATACACAAAAAATGTGATTATATATCTTTTAATTTTATGTCCCATATTTCCCCTTTTTAAATTATCCTGTCTTTTTTCCACATCTACAACAAGGTCCGCCTAAATATTGTGTATTCATAACAGACTGTTCCTTGTTACAATGCGGACATGTAATATCTGCATAAACCCAATGCAATCCTCTTTTAATTTCTTCGGCAGTAAAACCTTCATCTTTTGAATATATTTTTAATTTCAAAGACACCTCCTGTTATAGTTCTTCAACTGTCCATTTATCAATTGGCATATTTTCCAAAAATTTTATGCCTACTGATTCTCCTTCTCCACTACGTACTGAGACCTTAGCATCAGCTTCAGAATCCGCTTCTACTTCTATATATTTACGTGAATTTCTTTTATTCCTACTTTGTATCTTGGCATTTTTTAATTCTCCTCCCCTGTTTAAAACTACGAGAGCTCTATATATTCCTCTCCTTTTTTTATTACATTATATCCTGGCTTTGATGGTACTTTCACTGTTTTTCTTGCTCTCTTGATGCGTAAAACAATAGGCATGCCATCTTTGGAAAGCACTTTAGTTTTTCTGGGATAGTTCAAACTCAATATTTTATAGAAAAGTTCGTCTATAGTATCACATTCATATTCTTTCATTTTCTATCTCCATCCAAATTGGTTATTCATTATTATTGTTTTCTGTACGGTTATTACACAGACCAATCTAAACTTTCGATCCTTATGTTTTTTCCGTAACCATTTCAATCCCGTCTTTGCTTCCTTATAATCAAAACTTCCATGTATTCCTGTCTCCTGATAACATCTTCCAGATGCATTAAATCCCTCTGGATATCCAAAATAATCTAAGTTAGAAAATTCCCAACGGTTATCACCAATCTGCTCATGCTGTATTTCATAAATTACATACGTTCCATCATGTCTCATTTTTATTTCCTTCTAAAAGTTTTGGCCATTTCATAGGTACAATGGCATCGCCTGTTCTATTATCATATTCTTCATCTACAACGACTGCACCACATTCTTTACACCAATAAACAACTGCTGCACAGTCCATTGATTCTCTACCTCTATAAATCTCTATCATACAATCCCTTTTATGAGTTGTGCCATCAAAGCAGACAGGATAGGGGAGTGGAGCTTTTATTCTCAATTTTTTCTCCTTCTCCATTTCCTCTAATCTTTTTTCAACTATTTTAGCATACTTCTCATTTCTCTCAATTCCAATATATTTTTTCCACCACCCATATTCACTCGGTGTAGCGGGATGCCTATAAGAATCTCCTGTATGTTTCCATTTATCCCCATCCCAATGAATATCTTCTCCACACATTTTACATTTATCTTTTGTACCTATTTTTATCTTCACTTTACGATTCTCCTATTCATTAATTAATTCTTGCAAACCTTCAATTACATTTTTTGCCATACCTGCCATCGAATCGCCTTCATTCCAGTAATCTGGATATTTTTTTAATAACCATGTAGCAAATTCCACATCCTCTGTTCCGCATTCCATTTTTAATGAACGTCCATCAATTAATAATATCATTTGTATCTCCTTATAATATAATGTTTATTACCTATTAATATTTTCTCAAAATCTTCATCCTCTTCTATTGCTTCCAACTTCTCAATCTTCTTTTCCAATCTCTCAATTTTTATTTTATTACCATTAGCCATATATTGTACTGTATCACAAACATCCAGTAACAAATCAACTCTCTTCTTTTTTTCCTCTTTTGATTTTTCACGATGCCAAGGAAAATATCTTTTCTTAAAAGATTTTTTCATATCGTTGAACCCTCACAAAGTTTCAATCCTATTTCTCTCAACATATCGAATCCTGCTTTTTTCACGATCACGTTTCCAATATCTATCACCAAAAACACGTATTTTAACACGACCATCTTTCATGCATTTTAAAATATCACACGGCATGAAATAGTAGTAACGGTTTTTCCCAATAGCATGAACACATGATAAAAAATGAGTATGTTTCATTCTACCTTCTTTAATTGAACTTCAACTCCCGTATTTCTTCTCCTGTACGGAATCCACATTCTTACTCCATTTATACTTACTTGATATTCCATATCAGGGTCACTAAATTCATTCATATCATAATCTACTACATCTCCTATCTGTCCCTTAAACTCTCCATCAAGTATCTCTACTTTATCACCAACCTCAATTCCAATATCATTTGGATACTTTTTCTTTGCCTCTTCCTCAATTCTTTCTTTGGTCCACACTGATACACCAGTATATTGACTCCACCACGTGGCTCCTTCTACAAACGCTTTTCTTAACTCCTCATAATTTTTCATAACACCCTCCTTACAAAATCTTCTCGATTATCTTTATTAACACAATTATACAAAACAGCAGGGTTATGTATCCTAAAAGTATTCCATAAAAAGCGGGTTTAATTAATGTTCTAAATATTTCACATATACTAGAACATAATCCTACAAATATATCCCTCCATACACTTTTAAATCCTCCTACAAATGATCTACTCCGTTTTCCATAAAGTCTCGAAATATCCCATACACTTTTAAATCCTTCTATAAAATCATTCATTTTTTTCCCTTCCTATAACAAAGATTCTTTCATTTTTATTTTTCCATTATTCATTTTTATTTTTCCATGTTTCCCTATTGAAAAGATGTATTTCTTTGCAAAAAGAATTGCCTGTTTTAATTTCCCATATTCCACAGCATCCTTAAAGTCTTCACCAATAAATAACTTGAACCCCTGTACCTCACACCAATCATTATACACTGTTAATTTCTTACTCTTAGTATCTATGACTGCAACTATAACACGCCCCAACATAATCTGATATTTATCATTTTCCAAAACCATTGTATAATCCATACTATTTCTCCAGTTCAAATCTTAAACTAGCATACCCATTATCTTGCGGTGCAACATAATAAATGGTCATTGGAGTTACTGAACATTCGTCCATATACATATCCAGTATGTTTTTAAGTTCCCTGATATTTCCAATTATGTTTTTACCTATCTTAGTCTCAGACATTGTTTTCTCCTATCTTGGATTGCTTGCATGATGATACAAGATTCCGCCTGAGAATATAGAAGGTTCACAATCTCCTACAAACTCAATTTTACATCTTGACTGAAAACAATTTCCATTAAAAGATGGATGTCCAGTAGTAATAATATTAACAGCTATTTTATAACCTTTGCATGGTATTCTAAACATGCAACCTGGAAAACCACTATCCTTAAAACCATCGCTTTCTTTTATTCCTTCTGCTATTTTCCATCCGTCTGGTAATAACCCATCTCCTACCATCGGATCTGTTTTTTGTAAATCTTTTCGAATATAATGTGTCATTTTTATTTCCCTTTTAAGATTTTTATCTCTTCTTTTATTTTTTCAACTCGATATCCTTGTAAATGAAATAATCTGACTGCTTCGGAGATTTTATTATCATTCTCCCCTGTTGGATTTTCCATATAATCCTCAATTGCTTTTGTTGCTTTTTTAGAATAACGATTTAATGAATTTGTACCTATTCTTAACAAATTTTCTAAACGTTCTGTTTTATTATGTACTTTTTTCATATTGTTTATCCTCTAAAATACCATATTTTCTCTGTATTATAACATATTCAAAAAGCAATGTCAAGTCTTTTTCATCTTTCTTTCCTCAACCACACCAACCAAACTGATTCTGATTCTCCTCCGTTTTTTGTTATTTTAAAAAGTTCTTTTATTTTTTGTTTTTTTCGAAATTCTCCTGATCCAAAACTACTTACTATAAAATAATATTTCTGAACTGCTCTTTTCCTCAACCACATCAACCATCCCCATCGTTTACCTTTATTTATAAGTATATACATATTTAAAAGAAATGTTTCATCCGCATTACTTCTATCTTCTTTACATAAAGTCATGAATATGTCATGCCTCTTCTATGTCTAAACCATATATTTTGCTTGGGACATGAAAAGAGTTAGTACCACAACCGTTACTCATTGCATTTATTTCTTCCTCAGATAATTCCCAATATTTATCTGGCGCTGTAAGCTTCATAAAATCTTGCTCCGACAAACCTAAAGAACAAGTTCCGGTTGAAGTAAAACACAATAATCCAAACAATAACACTAATAATATTAAGAAACTATATCTTTTCATAATTTATAACTCCCTAATGCTTTAAATACTTTAACCTAATTTAACTACATTATAACATATGTACAAAGAGAAGTCAAGTCTTTTTTTCTAAAAAAATGGGACTTCCTGCTTCATCGGTTGATCGACTTTCTCCTCCACAGGAAGCTCACTTAGATTCTACTGTACATTCTACTACACTTAAATTTCCGTTTTGCTTGGCTATTTTTCTTAGAACTTTAACAAGCGCTTCTTTAGCTGCCGCCTTTTCCTCTTCACTTATTTTTTCAGTACCAGCAACATGTCTCTCCCAATCTCTCTTTTGAATTTCCCTATCTTCTGCATCTGCCCTTTCATATTCTTCTCTCTCCCAATCTCTCCTTTGAATTTCCCTATTTACATTTTCCCTTTCATCTGAATACCTAACTCTTTCAATATAATAATTTTTACAACGCCTACATACTGCGTCTTGCGAAAATTCGCCATCTTCAAAATCACCATGTTCTAAATTATATTGCTTGCATTTCAAACACCTATAAATTGCAAACAATTCACCGACTGTTTTAGCAGTTCTACAAACCATGCAATTATCACAATAAAACCACAACCACGATAAAGTTCCCAGATTTTTGATAGAAGGACAAAAAGGAAAGAACTGATCCCTACTATAACCAATATACATTTCATTATTACATACTGGACATTTCATTTTTATATCTCCTTTTATATTTTATAATACAAACTATTCTCTATGTAAGCAATCAGTTGTTCAGGTGTGGGTGGGTGAGTATCCTTCTGAAAATATCAATTCTGTTCCTTTCTCTGTGGTAATAGTCTCCTGACAATAACTTGTCGTTGCTCTGTATACCAAGGAATCGCACACAATACATCGTTTTGTACAATTCTTGTTTATGTTTTCTTTGCTTTTTGTTCTCATTGTTTCATTTCCCCTATTCTCAATTTATCCGTATTATAACATATTTAAAAAGAGAAGTCAAGTCTTTTTTTTCATTTTCTCTCCTTTTTTATCCTGCTGTTAGTAGTGCCACTTTCTATTTTCCCGCACTCCACAAAGGAATTCTTTGTTATCAATTTCAGCAATGTTTCTTTTAATTTCCTTAATAGCATCTTCGGAAGCATCAATCATCTTCGGAAGCATCAATCAATACTTTATAACACTCAATGCAATATTCTCCATTAAACTGAGTGCTTATAGTTTCTTTTTATTCTTTACAAAACTCACATGTTTTTTTCATTCCTCTTCTCCTTCTCCTAAAAAGATAAATGTTGTATTATCATATAGTTTTAATAATTTTATGCGATCGTTTTGTGGTTCTATATACCAAACATCATGATTCACATCAACAAAAATATTAACTGCATGTCTTCCTCCTTTTACAAAAATATTACCAAATGCCAAACCTGGAGTCCATCGTTCAACCCTAGCTCTCAACAATCTAGCAAAATCATCACAATCTCGATATTCTGGA
>Ga0307928_10004144_pt1 | contig 11019 bp, 23 predicted proteins | sample AceLakmetagen232_FD_201815 | JGI IMG/M metagenome (GOLD analysis project Ga0307928, IMG submission 201815) | Saline water microbial communities from Ace Lake, Antarctica - #232 | ecosystem: Environmental > Aquatic > Non-marine Saline and Alkaline > Saline | place: Antarctica: Ace Lake...
CTAAGCGGGTCCTTCAGCCTGCCCGGCCAAGCCGATGACATCGACTGCAGCGGATGCACGGCCACGATTACGTTGGGCGGCTGATCGATGGGTGATTGCGGCAAGGGCCGGCGACGGCCGCCGGCGGAACAACTGGCCCGGCGACGGGCTCTGATCGGGCGACTCTTTGACGCCGGCCAGATCGCCCAGGCCCAGAAACACCGATGGGGCGAGTGTGCCCACGGCCACGGCTGCGGCCTGGCATGCGATCAACTCGACAAGGAAGCCGGCCAGGTCCCGTCCTGTGTGGGCGATCGCGGCCGACTCGTGACAGAGGATCTGTACGCGGCCCTGAAGCGCCCGGAGTTTCGATGCCCCCTGGGGCGGTTCTGAGCACGCCAGGGGCCAGGGGCGACACTTGGTATCGGACGGGGGCAGTGCGGTTTTTTGGCCCGGCCGCGGAAGAAGCCGACGGACGCGGGGGTGTAGAGTGGGTCAATCTTTTCTTGAAAAGATATTGACACGTTCGCGCCGGGGGGCGTAGTTTGCGGGTGCACTTCGCTTCGGGTCGCGCTTGCACGGGACGGTCGGAACGAAAATGCGCAGGTGCAAACGATACCAACTTGCCGGCCGGGATCGGCCTGGCCGGACACAAAGCGGGCCCCGCGATGCTACAAACATCCGGGGCCCTGGACCCGATCTGCAAAGGAGATCGTGCCATGGATAGTATCGCACATTCCCCGTTGGTCGCTGAAGAAGTTTCGCCGGTCACCCCGAAAAAAAACCCCGCAGAGACCCCGGCGGTCGACGTCTGCGCCCTGGCCGGCGAGGCCGAAGCGTGGGCCGGTGTCTGCCGGTGGATCAACGCCCGTCGGCCGGCGGGGGCGCCGGAGATCTTTGGCATTCCGATCGACGCGGAAGGACTCACCTGGCACCCCCCCGGCTGGCAGGTGAACTACAACGTGACCGGATCGCGGGGGCTGCTCTACTGGCACCACGTCGGGCGCGTGACGTTCTGGCAGGATCGCCCGGGGCGGCGGTATCACACACTACCCGACCGGGAGCCGGAGTTTTCGGGCTGGCCCCGTGTCGGTGTGGACCTGCCCCACGGGTCCGAATGCGATCGTCGCGAGGCCGGCGAGCCGGATCGTTCGCGCGTCATTCTGGCTGGGCGGCTGCTCCGCCGAGCCGGCCGGCACGTCCGACGAGACCCCCGTCTGGTCGGGCACGGTGCGGAACATCAGCGCGGGCGGGTTCCAGGTCGCCGGTGCCTCATCCGCCGCCGAGACCCTCGAAGTCGGCGAGACCATTGGCGTGCGGCTCCTGTTCGGCCCGGGGCGCGATACCGTCTTCGCCGATGCCCAGTTCCGGCATCTGATTACCGAGGACGGTCAGGTCTTGATGGGCTTTCAGTTCCTAGGGCTGGCTCTCTCGTCCAAGGGCCGACGCAAGCCACAACCGGGCAGAGACGCAGAGAACGCAGAGAGAAGAAACGGCTTGAGAGAGTGAGAAGAAGCAGCTCGACGAAATGACGCCCCACGGATGGGGCAGGACATCAGGGTAGAGGGTAGAGGGTAGAGGTGAGAGTGAACCGCAGAAACGACCAACGCATCGGATCCGCGGAGCCTGTCAAAAGCCTCTACCCTCTCCCCTCTCACCCTACACGGAAGGCAAGGTGAACGATGTTGCGAACGAAATGGAAGTGGACGCTGATGGCGGTAGCGATGCTCGCCGCGGTACTGCTGACGATCGGGGGATGTGCCGCCCCCCCTTCGGTGCAGACGGCCCAGACGGTCAAGGCGGCCGCCCTGCAGGGATACCTGCGGAACGATGCCAAGATCGACTCGGTCGTCACGGAACTTTGGAAGACCGCCCGACAGAAAGAGATCGCCGCGACAGCGGTCGGTGTGGCGGCCGCGGCCGTCCAGCAGTTCGGAGTGGATCGGACGCCCCTGGACCCCGACGGCAAACCGACGGGACCGGCGGAGAAGACACTCACCGGTGGCCAGGCCATGGAACTGTCGCAGGCCATCCTGGGTGAGGTCACTAAGGCCAACGCGGGTACCGCGGCGGTGCTCCGAAAGATCGCTCTGCTCCGCAACAAAAACACGCTCGAGCTGACCAAGTACACCGAACTCGAACGCGGACTGATCGCGTACCTCCAGGCCGGCGTCGAGGAAGCCGTGCTCGATGAACTGACCAAGGTGCTCGTCCAAACCCTCCAGGACCAGGCGACCCGGAAGCAGTAGCCGGTCGCCGGTAGCCGGTAGCTGGTGAGAAGAAGCAGACACACGACCCTCGTTTCACGGCGTTCGGAATGAACGCCCTCACAGGAGAACGGATCCATGAGCGAAGGACAGTCGATCACCGATTTCGTCAAGGCCGGATTCGCCGGCGTGCATCAGGGCGCCGACGACGCGCTGGCCAAGCTCGATGCACTCGTGCCCGAACTGGCCGAACTGCCGCCCGAACAGATCGCGCTGGCGATCGCCGGACTGGCCCAGGCCACCATCAACAAGAAGAAAGGGGCCACGGCCGTCGCGATCGTCAAGCAAGTGCTGCCGGTCGTCGTCGGCATGCTGTAGAGGGTCGCCGGTCGCCAGTAGCCGGTCGCCAGGGACGACAGAAGAAGCCGCGGAGCCAGAGCACCGGCTCCCGGCTACCCACCACTAACCACCAATACGAGGTGCAGCATGAAGCAATCGTTCTGGAAGAAGATGCTCAGCCGCAAATTTCTGATCGCCCTGGCCGCGTTCGTCGCCGTCGCGGTCGGCGCCTGGAACGTCGAGATGGGCGATGCCGTTGCCGACGCGATCGTGCGGATCGGATCCGCCGGGCTCGAAGTCGCGATCGCGATGGGATACATTACGTCCGAAGCCAAGGTCGACGCCGCGTCCGCCGGCCGGCAGTAGCCGGCTACCGGCTACTACAACCAGTTTCCGTTCGCCCCCGTCGCAGGCCTGGCAGCAGGTCTCGGCGGGGGCTTTTGTATGGGTGTTTCGCCTCCGAAAGTAATTTTGTCGAAAGAACTAGAATTATGGTGGTCTTTTACTGTCCCACGCGTATAATAGAGGTAGCACAGGGAAACAAACCATGAACACGAACGCGAAGGACAACACCATGAAAAGCGGAACCACTGGAAACGCCCTCCTGACGCTCCTGGCCGAAACCTGCTACACCTACCGAGAACTGGATGCCCTCGAAATGCCGACTGCCGCTCAGGCATCGCAGTGGGCAGTTACGTCCCAGAATGCCGAGAACGGTGGCCAGTGGACGCTCTCGCCAGCGTCGGGCGACGGCGAGGCGAGAGCGTTCTCGTTTGGCGTAGAAAACATCCCCAGCATGTCCGCCCTCCGGACGATCGTGCGAACAATCCGCAGCTCGTGAACCCCCCCCCCCGCCCAGCGGGAGAATCGAGGACATCATGGAATACCGAATCATCACGAACGACCACTACGCCCCGCATCCCTGTGTCCAGAGCGAGGGAGAGTTCTGGGCCGGCTGCGGTGAAACCGACTGGAATCTGAGCGATTGCGACTGGGACGACACCGGCCCGCTCGTCGAGAGCGAGGACGATATCACCGGTCAGGAATACGCCGACGATACGACCGCCGACCTGCTGGCACAATACCGCGCCTCGCTCGCCCGCAACGAGGCGGCGCCCCCGGCCCGCGTACGGGTGAGCGTGTGCCCCACGTCACTGGAATTCAGCAACGGCGACATGTTGGCCGAGGATGCCTATCTCGCCTCGATCCGTGTGGGCATCTATACCCGCTGGCCCCACGCCGAGATTCATACGCTCCAGGTTGGCTATAGCCAGGGCGACGAGTGGTGCACGCTGAACGGCGAACACAACGATGAGCTGCTCGAGAGCGTACAGTCCGTCGATACCAGTGCCGAGTGGATGTTCTGCGAGCGCGAGGAGGAGGACGAGGACGAGGATGAGGACGAGGGACAGACACCGTGACCACCCGAGAGAAAATCCGCCATCAGAGAGAACTCCAGCGCCGCACGCTGGCCGACGTGGGCGCCGCCGCGGGCTGGAGGGCCCAGAGACAATGGGACATCGAGAACCGCACCGACGCGGGGGAACTCAAACTCGCGACGATCCAGCGAGTCGCGGATGCGCTCGGCGTCGATTGGACGACGCTGGTCGGGGACTGAGTCAGCAGCCGCGGGAGATCGCCAGCAGGATGACCATCGCCAGGCCGACTGCGATCAGCCATCCGACGTCTGTGTCTCGCATCGCCATGCCGGTATCCTACTCCGTTCGGTCGGCGCGGGGTACCCTCGTCCGACGCCGACTGAGTAGCCGGCCCAGCAGGTAGGCCAGCCCGGTACAAAAAACGCCGGCGACGAATCCGATCATCAGACTGATCGGTACGAACGGGAAGTGCTCCCACTGGGGATCGATCCGGCGGAGCTGGTCGAAGACGCTGGCGAGCATGGGGGCAGTCGAGGTTGTGGACAAAAGCATCAGCCAATCCTCCGCGCCACGTCGCGAGCGGCGGCGCGGTCGAGTTCCGCGTACCGATCCGTGGTGTTCAAGACCCGGTGACCCAGTACGACGCGAGCGTGCTCGAGCCCGAACTCGCGGGCGATTTTTGTGGCGGCCGCGTGACGCAACTGATGCGGGGCCCACCGATGCCGCCGGCACCATCCCAGCCACTGCGACCACTGCGGCGGCAGTTCGGACACGAGTACTCGATCATCGCGTGGGCTCCTTTTTCTCGACACCCGCTTGACAGACCTGACGATCCGGCTTACGATTTCCGGTGGCTGGCGAATCCCGCCGCTGATGCGCTCGCTGCGGTAGTGGGCCGACCAGCCAGTACGGATGCGACTGTACCCGCGAATTCCCGGCCGCTGGGATGCCGCCGACGCGGGATGGGGTTTTTGTCATGGAGCTTTTGTCACCGTCTCGCTCGCCACGCCTGCCCGCCGACCCGTCGCCACTCCCGTCGGTGGACCCCTCGCCTCACCCCGTTCTCTCGGTCGAACTGACCGCCGAGGAACTGCACGCCCTGCTGCAATACCGCCTGGCTCGCAGTTCGCTTTCGGCCGCCGAGATCGACGATCCGCTGGTCTATCTGCTGGGCCACTGGCACCAGCTCGACGACGACCAGCGACAGGCCCATGCCATCGCCGTCAGGCGCTGGCTGAGTCGCCCCGACCACTCTTCTTGCGATGCGGACGAGACGCTTCGATCTCGTCAGCCAAGCCCTCCGCCGGCTTGGACGATCCACTGGTAGACGGCTCGCCGTCGGCCGCATCCCGGCCACGAGCAGCAGGGGCGACGTCCGCAGACTCTGAGGCCGTTGCCGGATCAGAGCCGTTACGCTGACCTGGGTCGCGCACTCGGTCCGTCGCTCCCTGTTGCTCGTCGTCGCCGACCCACGCCTGCTCCTCGTCCGTGAACGGGGGGCCTTGGTCCCAGTGGTTGCTTGCCTGTTCGTACGCCTCGGCTTGCGTGGGCGCGTCCTGGTGTGTGAAGGACAGGACCGCCGCCGCGATTGCGCGTTCGCGGATCCACCCTCGCCGGTGGCAGAGTTGGAGGATTGTGTCGTCGGACCACTTCGGTAACTCCGGCGCGGCGAATACGGACGCGACGAAGCATCCCGGGGCCAGACCTGTCTCCTGCTCACGTCGCATGTGGCCCAGCAGATACTCGCGGTCGTCGGCACCCATGTGCATCACAGTCCACAGCCCTAACTGAGCCGCGACGTTCTTCTGCAACCCCGCCTCCTCGGTCCATTCGTCGAACGCGCCGACCACGTCGGCGTCGAACTCCCACCCGCGTTTGACTCGCTCCACCTGTGCTCTTCTCTCGGTCATGATGTCTCATTCTTCTTTCGGGTCCGCGTTCTTGCTTGGAAGATTTATTCTTCTTTTTCGTGATAGTTACTTGACTCAGGAAGATGGACTGCTATTATTCAGGCAGGAAGATTGAGGAAGATGATGGGAAGACGCAAAGAGAACACGATCAAAGTCAGCCACATGCTGGACCAGGGCACGCTCGATCGAGTCGATGCGCTGGCCCGGCATGAACAGCGAAGCCGCTCCAAGCAGGTCAACGTCCTGCTCGGCGAGGCGCTCCGCTGGCGAGAGATGCAGGCGCAGCAATCGCAGGGGAGCCCATCGTGAACCCGTTCGTCCAAACAGCTCTGGCCATGGGTCGACGGTTCGGTGCGGAATTTGTCCAGGGACCGATGCCGCCCGCGCCAGACGCCGCGCCGACAGATGCCGATCGCCGGAGCTTCCGCCAGAAAGCGTGGCGGGGCTCGGTCGATCCGGTAACGGGCGACTGGCTGACGGACGAAGCAGAAACAAACCATGAGAGGTCGATCGGGGTCTCCCTGCCCCTGACCGGCTACCCCAGGCCCGATGTCGCGGAGGCTCTCCCCCACGGCCTCTGCGACCGGGCCGCTTGTTTGACTGCCACCCCCCTTGCTCTTGCCAAACTCCCTGAAGCTGGCGGGCCGGTCCCTGAATACGGGCAGGCGGCCGAGGGTCCTGTGTCCCAAGCACCCTGCAGGACCCACCGGTGCGAGAGCGCATTTTCCTCCTTTGCCGCTTTCGCACCGGGCCCCGCCGCTTTTGTGTATCACGCCTCGCTCTGTGGCGAGTGCCGGCGTCCCTTCTGACTGTGGTCTCATCAATCATCATGGCTAATGGAATGATAGATCGACGCATGGATGCGGGTAGCGAAAATCGTGCGCCCCACCCCCGACAGGTGGCGCAAACGATTGCCAGCCGAGGAGACTTTCATGACGCTGACGATCTACGACAAATCACAAGCGCTGGGCGTCTGCCTCGGGCGGGCGTCTCGCACGTTCGCCCAGGCCCGGCGATGGCTGAGACATCTGGCAGCCAGTCGCGATCTCGGAGACGACGTGACCGACTTCAACGCCGCACGGGCGATCACCGCCCGATGCCGAGCGATCCTGCTGCTGGCAGACTACGACCCCAAAGAATTTCAGGCGATGGTCCGCGGTGTACGTCTCCGCGGCCGGGCACTGCACGCTCTTCGACAGGACGATCGGTAAGGAGACACGCGCGTGAGTTACCTCGACTTGGCGACGGATCGGGATGTGGATCGGATTCGCGATGCGATGGTGCGGATGATCGAGACCCGGCCGTCGGATGTGGTGCACCTGTCGTCGCAGCAGAAGTCCGCCGTCCGAAAACTGCTCGGCAGCGACGCCAGACCCCACCGACGCCGACGCTCCCAAACCCTCAGCGAAATTGTGTGACGCTATGACGACCCCCGACACACCCAGGCCCATAAAAAAGGGATCTGACTTTGCGTATCCCGGGAGTTTGGCTCCGGGTACGCCGGGCCACCAGGCGGCGATGGAGCAGATCCATCGCGGCCGCGGTGGTGCTGGCCTCAGAGCCGGGGCGTGGTCGGGACTGCGGCCGCTGATCGAGCGGGCGGCTATGGTGCGACGCGATCGGGCGGAATGCTGTGACTCGTGCGCCGGCTTCCTCGCGCCCGAACTCACGCCCATCGAACGGCCACTCGGCAACTGCCCCGGACTGCCACTCAAAGTCGAGCCGCGCGGATACGCCCTCCACATGTGCTTCGTGCCGGCAAGAACGGCAGGTGAGAGGGTAGAGGCTAGAACAGCAGGTGAGAGGGTAGAGGGTAGAGTGAACGGCAACAGAAACATTCGGCGACGCCAGACATGCGGAGACGCGCAGCCTCACCTCTCACCTCTCACCTCTCACCTTCTTTCGGGGGGTGCGGCGTGATCTCGCTCGATACGGAACGACTGCTGACGCTCGAACAGGTCCCCCGATCTGCTGCCACGCCGCCGTGGCAAAAAGGTCCACTACCAGACGGTCTATCGCTGGTACCGACGCGGCATGGCGGGCGGCCTGCGACTCGAAGCGATCAAGCTCGGCGGGCGAGTCTATACCTCCGTCGAGGCACTCCAGCGGTTCGGCCTGCAGCTTTCGGCCGATCGCATGGAGGCGTTTGGTGTGGTCGACCCCAGGCCGATCGCCTGCGTGATGCCCGTCGGGCCGAAGCGGGCGAGCCTTGGACACGAGGCGGCCATGGACAAGCTGAGGGCCGCAGGCGTGGCGTCGTAGGCAATCTTCCCGCTTGGCCGACAGGCTCGGCGGGGCAATGGGCGAGAGCCCGCAGTACTGGAACTTGAACGCCGAAGAGAAGTTCGCCCCGCTTATGGCGACGCAGGGCATGCGACCCAAGATTGAAATGGCGTGACAGCCGGCAGAGACCGGCAGTGCGGGAGTAGAGCAGTTGGTAGCTCGCTCTTGGTGTGCGGGTAGCCCATCGGGCACAAAGGCCCAGCCTCGAGTGGTCGCAGGTTCGAATCCTGCCTCTCGCAGTAACGACGGCCGGGTGTCCGGTCGCCACAGAACTTGGGGCCGTTTGGACAAAAAGGCGAGCTCTCGATGAGATCGATCGCCGCGCCCCGCAGATGGAAAGGTGCAGGTGAACAGCATGGCGAACAAGGCAAACACGCAGAAGAAGCAGACGACGTCGATCGCGAGACGGACGAAGGTCTCCACGATCGATACGGCCGCACGCGGTGAGCTGCCCCTGGTAGTCATCACGCGGCCCGAGGAGTCCAAGGTCCATCGAGAGATCCGAGACCTCGCCCGGCGACGACTGCACGCCGGTGTGGCTGAGGTCCTCGAAACGACCCGCCAACTCTACGCGGCCGCCGACGAGGCCAGGGCCGCACTCGAAGAGGCGGCGTGAAAAACACTGCATGACGGATGAGCCCGGTCGGGCGGGGTGGTCCCGTCCGACCGGAGGAGTCCGACAGACCACACGCAGACGGAGCGACGATCATGGCGACGGAACGCTGCCTGAAGGACGAATCGAGACGGGCCGGGGTGCACAAGGGATGTATCAAGCAGGCGGGACACGGCGCCCGGTGCCTGGTCCGGGTCAATCCCGACTCGGATCTCTGGGACGATCGCCGAGGCTGGGTGCGACAGCTCACGGTCGACCCGCCCGCCGCCGACGCCGCCGACGACGGCGACAAAAAAACCGACGCGGTCGGGGCCGATGAATTCTCTGACGGGAGCGACGACGTCGAGAAACCGGCCCCGACCGAGAGCTCCGACGTCGATCCCGACGAGGCCGCGGCCGAGTCGCAGGTCCAAGGGCGGATGGCAGCGGCCAATGCCGCCGCGGCGAAAAACCGTCGCCGGCCCGCGGTCCAGATCGGTGAGGCTCAGCAGGCCCGCCAGGAATTCAAAGACGGCCAGATCGCGATCCTGACCGAGTTCGCCAAGGCACTGCACATCCAACGTATCGACGGGCCGCGAGGCCCGATCTTCACACACGGGCACACGTCGGTCGGCTACCACGAAACGCTGGGCAAACTCGTCCACGTCCAGATCGCCTACGGCACCGCCGAAATCGACGCGCTCGACGACGACTGAGTTTGGTCGCCGGGAGCCGGTAGCCGGTAGCTGGTGAGAAGAAACAGCCGCCCGGATAGGCGGAGCGTTTCGCGGTCGACGGCACGTCGGCCCTGTTGATGCTTCACACGGAAAGGAGTCCATGATGGATGATGCGAACGGAATCGCGAGCACGCAGGTCCGGGGGGAGGACAAAGAACTCGACCGCTGGCTGGAGCGGATGGAAGAGCATATCCGGGTGCTGGGGCGGATCCAACGCGAGGACCTCGCCTATCGCATCGCCGCCGGGCAGGTCGAGGCGAACCACCTGATCGGTACGCTCGGCCGGGCGGAGACGTCGGACGTCGGCAAGCAGATCATCGCACACGCACTCGCGATCCGCGAAGTCCACGGCCAAGACCCACGCGGGATGGTGTTCGATCTGCGGGAGCCTGGTCGCCGGGAGCCGGGAGCGGATCCTGGTGGCCGGGAGCCGGGAGCCGGTAGCCGGGGAGAAGAAGCGGAAGAAGAAGCAGCAGAAGAGCCCGCGGGCGCCGGCTGTCACGGTGAGTTCGGGGCCGAGCTGTCGCTGGTGCCGGGGCCGGAGGGCGATCGATGAGTGACAGGAAACCGGTCCGCGATCTAGGAGTGGCCGTGTGGCTTGTGGCGGAGTTCTGCTCACACGATCTCTTCCACGGATGGTGGCTCTATTGCCGCGACAATAACGAGAAGAAACGGAATTGCGACGACGGTGGCTGGGGATGGCTCCACGGCGAATACCCCCTGACGCGAGTAGAGAATCTGTGCCGCGAGATGGGGTACTCGCCGCCGCCGGCAGGGAGGTGGAGCCAAGCCTTGGCCGAGTGGTTTGCCCAGACCTTCCCGGACGGACTGCGAGTATTCCGCGATCGCTTTGGGAAGTACGAGCCGGTCATCGTGCCCGAGCCCGAGGGAGCCCAACCATGACACTCCGACCCAGTCAACGACAGCGGATCAGTCGGTGGGAGGCGGCGAAGGGGGCCGACCCGCCGCGGGAAGACGATCGTATCGGGCCCGTGGCACAGCTCCTCGCGGTGATCGCCGGGCTGGTGCTGATGGTGATCGTCGCCCTGGCACTCTGGATGGGATGGATCCTCTGGAAAGTGACGGCGACGCCATGACAGATCCCGACCCCAGAGAAATCGGTGACCGACTCGTACGCGGGACCGAGCGTGTGCTGTGGTTCTGGATGGTGTTCTCGGTTGGGATCTTCGGCGTCATGGCTGGCACGAGCTGTCAGACACAATGTGCTCCTCGTTCCGGGGATGGATCTTGTCGACCCACGGTCCTGCGAGGCGTCGGCCTGGTGATTCCGTGGATGCCGGCGCCGCCGCTGATCGCGCCGTCGGTCGGACCGCCCGACGCCATCGAACGGGCGATCGCGATCCTGCATTTCCGAGAGAGCCGGCAGGGCAGCGATCCCCGATGCCGGCGTGGCCACGTCGGCCCCGCCGGCGAGCAGGGCGAGTTCCAGGTCACGCCGATCTGGTGCGAGGATGTCCGGGCGATCTCCGGCCAGATCGTCGATCCGTTCGATCGCAACTCATGCCGACGTGCGATCCGGACCTGGCTGGAATACTACGGACCCCGAGTCGGGGCCGTCACACCCGACGACCT
>Ga0307928_10004146_pt1 | contig 11016 bp, 21 predicted proteins | sample AceLakmetagen232_FD_201815 | JGI IMG/M metagenome (GOLD analysis project Ga0307928, IMG submission 201815) | Saline water microbial communities from Ace Lake, Antarctica - #232 | ecosystem: Environmental > Aquatic > Non-marine Saline and Alkaline > Saline | place: Antarctica: Ace Lake...
GACGCTTCAATAGGCAACGACGCTTCAATAGGCGACGGCGCTTTAATAGGCAACCGCGCTTCAATAGGCAACGACGCTTCAATAGGCGACGACGCTTCAATAGGCGACCGCGCTTCAATAGGCTACGGCGCTTTAATAGGCTACGGCGCTTTAATAGGCAACCGCGCTTCAATAGGCAACGACGCTTCAATAGGCAACCGCGCTTCAATAGGCAACGACGCTTCAATAGGCTACGGCGCTTTAATAGGCAACCGCGCTTCAATAGGCAACGACGCTTCAATAGGCGACGACGCTTCAATAGGCGACGACGCTTCAATAGGCAACGACGCTTCAATAGGCGACGGCGCTTTAATAGGCAACCGCGCTTCAATAGGCAACGACGCTTCAATAGGCTACGGCGCTTCAATTCTAAAAACACCCGACATATTTTCAGAACTAAACATTTTGATAAAAACAGGAACTGTAATGACAAATAAAGAGGGGGTATTTTACAAATGCGTAAAGCCGGATTTGACAGACTTCCATACCGGCACACATCAATATAAAGTTGGCAAAAGTGGTAGAACAAAACTTGCCCGCAACCAAAATATAGAATGTGGAGCTGGATTTCATTTTACGTCATACTGGAAAGCCATAGAGTTTTTGAACAAAAGAGATGGCGTGATAATTTCCGCAAAAATCAAATTAAAGGATATTTTATCCGTGCATAATAAAGTGCGGGTAAAAGCGTATAGCGATGTGCGGATTGTGAAAATAGCGGGGCTGACATGAACATCTACATAATAGAAAATGACGCACGCTTGGGGATATTCGGCTCGTTTACGGGTGGAGAAAGAGGGAAGGTTGTTGATGAGCTTGACGGACATTGCCCAGCCTGCGGAGCGGATTTAATTATTGAATGGCACTGGTTGAGGTCGGATGAAGGCAATGTCTACGATTGCGGACATTACAGAGAGGACACGGGCGAGAGGTGCATAAATTGCGGGTATCATAGGGAATATGACGAGGAGGATTAAATGAAAGAAGTGGTCTTGTTTAACAAAGAAGGCAAAGAAATAGATTGGTATGACCCCGTAGAAGAAAAGCCTATCACAAAAGATGATTTGCTTATTATTGATAACGGCTTTAATAAATATGAAATATCGTTAAAGAATTTCCATAGATATGAATGGCGCGAAAAGAAAGAGGATGATTAAATAATGGCGCTCTTGGTATCATTCCTAATCGGTGCGGCTAGTTCGGCTGTTATATTTTATATTTTCGGACTTATGAAACGAGAAGATGTTGAGCGGGAACGGAGGTCAGGCGAGATACCGCAGATTGATACGGCGGATGACAGTAAATGGGGCGTGGGAGGTAACCTATGAAAGACGACAAAGTTAATGGTGACGGCGGAATTATGGACTGGGGCAAACTTCAAAAAGAGAATGAGAAATTGCGGAAGGAAGTTGCGGAAGTTGGGGCAAAAAAAGATGGGGAGATACTTATTGGTGCGAATATAATTCTTAAACTTGAATTACAAGTCGCCTCGCTGACGGAACAGCTTGCGGAGGCGAAGAAGTGGTGGAATAAATTTGAGGAAGGTTATGGAGAGGCACTGGAACAGCTTGCAGCTATTAAGGAAAATAAAGTAACAGCCCTCGCAACCGAGCGGGCGAGGGGTGATAAGTTGCTGGCGGCGTTGAATGAGTATGGTAGTCACGATACAAGTTGTATTTTAAGTCGTTGGTGCGCAGGGCGTCCCGACAATAAAGGTGGCTATGAAACAAAATTTGGCGATAAGTGGTATTCAAGAAACGATTTACCTAAATGCACTTGCGGATTTGATGAGGCAATAGCCGAGGAGACGAAATGAAAGAATTATATATGCGCTTGCAGGACGAAACCGTTACAAAATGTAACGCTATGAAAGAGGGGGGAAGATGAAACTTACAGATAATGTGGTTATGGATAAAGCTGAAAAAGAAATCGCCGGACTCAAGAAACAGCTTGCCGAAAAGGGTGAGTATGGTTATTCACAGCAAGTTGTTGACGCATTGCAAAAAGAGCTTGCAACCGAGCGGGCGAGGGGAGAGAAGTTGCTTAAAGGATTAGGTGCGGTTGTTTGTCTGATAGAAGAAAGTTATGGCGTAGTGGGGTTACACTTAAATGGAGATACTGCTACTTGGCACGAATTAAGAACGGGCGGTCAATATGAAGATTGGTTGGAAGATTTTGATACAGCTTTAGAAATCGCTGAGGAGACGAAATGAAAGAATTAAAAGTGTGTCCGTGTGGAGAAATACCCGAAGCACTACAAATATCACCGTCTAATACCAGCAAATGGGCATACGCGAGTGGGACTTGTTGCGGAGAATGGATGGTTGAATTCCAAACTAAATATAATTTGCTTGGCTCAACAGAATGTATGACGCTGGCTATTGAGGCGTGGAATTATACACCGAGAACCCAAAAAATAGCGCAGGCGATAAAAGCCGGACTGAAGCAAGAGAAATGAAAATTAACGGAAAAAACATTCCCGCAAAAGCCGTGCGGACAATTCTTATTTTTGTATTCTCCGGCACGATGAGTTATGAAGATATTGTGGAGTGGAGTCAAAAATTTTATCCTAAATTAAAATTAACCGTCAATGATATTATGGGTATTGAGGAAACGGCGGGGTAGGGATGAAAACGCTGATTGAGATTATGAGGAGGAATTATGAACTGTAAAAAAACAGTGATTGAAGAGTATTTGTTGAATGAGATGGTTGAGTCACCGAGAGAGGCAACAATAGTTTTTGTTGACGGCAAGTTTTCTGAATGTAATTACGGTGGAACACAGTCTCAATATGATTATGATGACTGGATGTTTTTGAAAGCGGTTGCCGAGAAGATAAAGGGAATTAAATATCCCGTGACAGAGGTTAAAAGGGAGCGTAAAAAATGACATCCGAGGAGACGGCGGCGGGGAAGGGATGAAGGGGGTAAATATGGATTTAGGGCAAGATACTTTATTCGGCAAAAGAGTAATATCGTCAATAGGATATATTGAAACTGATTTGATAAAAGACATTTTGTATCTTCACGGCGACGGAAATTATATTGATTGCGACCCTACGTATTCAGTCGGCAATTTCTATAAGGATTTACCACAGCCAAAATATAAGTTTGATAAATTTCCGCAACGGTCAGGAGTAGTTAAGGCGACAAGCGATAGTTTGCCATTAGAAAACGTCGGGGTAGTGTGCGGTCAAAGTGTATATCCACGATGAAGAAGATTTTGAGATTGCGAAAGGCCTTGACTTCCCCTGTTAAAAATGCTAACGTAGTTACAGAATGAAAAATGAATTTGCCCCACTCACAAAAACTGAAACGAAAAAGACTCCCGGTCGCGGTCACAATGAAAATGATTCTATGAATCATCTTGTGGGGCAGCTGCGCACCGGGGGCTTTGTTTTTGGGGGACAAAATGGAAAATGAAATTAGTAAAGTAGCGCAGGATTATAGAACGACGGCGATGCGGTTGATTGCCGAAACAGAAAATACTGTTATAACTAACGAGATTACACTTACGGAATCTGTGGCAAAATTGAAGTTGATAAAAGGTTCGTGGAAATATCTTGATACTGAACGCAAGAAAGGCACAAAGCCAATGGACGACGCGAAAAAAGTCGTTATGGCGTGGTTCAGGCCTATTCTCGTGGCGTTAAAAAAGAGAGAGGACGAAATCAAAGCGGCCGGGGTGAAATACCTTGAATCGCGCAAAACAGATGCTAAAATGGAAGGGGCAAATTTGACGGAACGTTGGCACGCTATTGTTATTGATAAAAGCAAAATCCCTCTTATTTGGTTAGAGCCGAAAATGACAGAACTCAATGCACTCGCTACTGCCTCAAAATGTGAAAGCCCTATTCCCGGTATTAAATTTGTAAAAGAGTCCGGGATGGCGTCATCAAGCAAATGAATATTTTACAGCCAGATAACGACAATAGATATAGCGACAAACAGATACACATTTCTGATTTAGCATATACATCGTGTAACAGATTACTTTATTTCAAGTATAGTGGAGTATTCAGCGAGATATTTAATCAGACAACATTGTGGCATTTCGCTGTTGGAAAGGCTATACACCGCATAACACAGGATAATTTTGTTATAGCGTGTAAAAATACCGTTAATGTAGAACAAAGGGTTTCCTATAAATCTGTTGTAGGTTCTGTTGATATGATAGAGATAAGCAAAAAGTTTGTTGATATAATTGACATAAAGTCAACGAACTCATTTTGCTTTGAAAAGGATCCGACAGAGGTTATGAATAAACAAGTTGCTATTTATGCGGGGATTATTGGAACTACCAATGTTGTAAAAATGCCAAAAGGCGCTAAAATCCGGGGATGGATATGGAAAGTGAATAAAGGTGGTTTACCACGGTATTTTGATTATGATTTAGATAGATACCCGGTGAATCTTGATATTTACAAAGAGCTTGATAACGCCGTTGATCGGGCTGATATTATATTGAAATGTGTAAAATCAAAAACAATGCCGGAAGGCGACAAAAAACAATGTAGTAAATGTCCGGCCAGGGCAGTGTGTATTGTAAAAGAGAACGAAGAAAAAGAAAAGAAACTTTATGGAGGTAAAAAATGAAAACATCAAAACAAGGATTGGCGACAGTTAGTATTAAGGGGAAGGATTATGTTATGGTGAATCCGCGTGTGCAGTATTTTCGCAAGAATTTTAAGGATTATACCTTGCAAACTACTTGGTTGCGGATTGATGAAAAAATGGCGATTTGTAAGGCTATTGTAAAAACGCCGGACGGCAAAACTTATTCTACTGGAACGGCAATGGAAACATCGGCTGATTCTTTTATCAATAAAACCTCTCATATTGAGAATTGTGAAACCTCCGCAATCGGGAGAGCATTAGGATTTTGTGATATAGGAATAGATGTAAGTATAGCGAGCGCGGAAGAAGTGGAAAACGCCATAAATTCGCAGTCCAAAAAGGGAGAATCCTCTAAAAGCCAAGCCCCTCCGCAAGGCACGCCGCCGCGCAATACTTCAGTATTCAAAATAAAAGAAAAGTCATGCACGCGCAAAGAATACATTGACAAGATTTGCGAAACTGCAAAAAAGAAAGGGCTGGATATTGGAGACGTTATATCACACGCCAAGATTGATAAAGACTTCCCGGATATGAAGGATGAGGAAGTGTTAAAAACAGGAAAGGCGTTGTTAAAGGAAATAGAGGATAGCAAAAAATGAGCGATTTCAAGACCTTCCGTGAGACGACTGACGCAGGTTTTGAGGCATATTGCTATAAGATATATCCCGAACTATCAAAAGCGTATAAAGCCGTGATAGCAAAGGTAAATGATACGCCATCCGAGATAGAGAATCAGCTTGAATTACTATCAACGCATTTACCGAGGATAAACGACATATTAAGTATGGCGGATATGTTTCTTAATATTGAGGCATACAAGAAATATACGAATGAGGGCGAGAACGCTTTGCATAGGAAGTTGAGGAATGATTACGAAGTAGCCGAAGTGAGGGCAGTCCGTGATAAAGTAAAGGGGTTAGTGAAAAGTGTTGAAGTTAGAATTATGGTATTACAGAGCAGATTAAAAAGTAGTAATCAAGAACACGGTTACGGTCATTTTAAGCACGATAAGGGGGAATAAATGGCAAGTTTCAACAAAGTAGTTTTAATGGGCAATTTGACGAAAAAGCCGGAGTTGAGAGAGGTCGGTGATTCGCAAGTTTGCAATATGAGTATGGCTATAAATAAGTCATATATCAATAAGCAGACTGACGAGAAGGTTAATAAGGTCACGTTCGTTGAAATAAGCGCATGGGGAAAAACGGCGGAGAATGCCGCTAAATATCTTGATAAAGGCAGTCCAGTGCTTATTGAAGGCGAATTACAGCAACAGACGTGGAAAGACAAGACTTCAGGTGGTAATCGCTCAAAATTGAGTGTAAGGGCTGTAAGCGTGCAATTCCTTGGTAGTAAGCCGGACGCTGAAAAGCCCGCAGAAGCCCCGGATGTCGCAGAAGAGCAGTCCGAGGTGCCGTTCTAATGACAACCAAGAGAGATAGTAATATGCGTGGCTATAAGTGGCAGGAGTGAGAAGTCGCAGATGAAGGACTGTCCACCCTGCCCGCCACGCAGTAAAGGGGATTAAATGAAAGGATGTGAGATGAAGCCGTATTATAAAACAGAACTCGGTGAATTATTTTGTGGCGATTGTTTAACGATTATGAAGCAGTTTCCCGATAATCACTTTGATTTAACAGTAACATCACCGCCTTATGATAATTTGCGAGATTATCAAGGATATACATTTGACTTTGAAAGCATAGCAAGGGAATTGTTTAGAGTTACAAAACAGGGTGGTATGGTAGTATGGGTAGTTGGAGATAAAAGAAAAGACGGTAGTAGAAGTTTGACTCATTTTATACAAGCGATACATTTCAAAGAAATAGGATTTAATATTCACGATATTATGATATGGAAGAAGCCAAATTCTATGCCGTTTATACAAAAAGACCAATACACACCATCTTTTGAGTTAATGATTATTTGTTCAAAAGGAATACCGAATACAACTAATTTATTAAAAGAAAAATGCAAATATGCAGGGAAATTATTAAAGACTAATACAACTAACCCTGAGAGCATAAGAAAAAGAAATAGTGATAAAATAACAAAAGAAACAAAAATAAAAAGTAATGTATGGGATTTTATTGTGGCTGGAACTAATTATGGACACCCAGCTATATTCCCAGAAAAATTAGCAAATGACCACATACTAAGCTGGAGTAATGAAAATGATTTAGTATTAGATTGTTTTTTGGGAAGTGGGACAACTGCTATTGCTTGCGAGAAACTAAACCGCAGATGGGTAGGCACAGAAATATCAGAGAAGTATTGCGAAATAATAAAAAAGCGGAACGATTATAAGTGAGAGCAAGGAGGAAAAATGAAAAGTGTTTATCCAGTAAAAGTGAAGTATTTTGTAGAAGGTTTGATTGATGGAAAAGTAGAAAAAGCAATCGTTGACGCCATTAAGTCATTGGGGTATGTTTACGACGGGTCGGGGGCGTGTGTAGACGGCGAGCACGGGAGGGATTTGTATTTTGCAGAGAAGAAAACGAAATTTGTCGGCAAGCAGAATGACGAACACTCTTTCAACCAAGAGATATAGTAATATGAGTTGGCGGCTCCGGGGCGATAACGGTTTAACTTCCCGTAACTATCAGGATTGCCCCGCCCGCCACGCAGTAAAGGATGTGAGATGAAACAAGGGGGTGCGTGAGATTGAAAGGCTATAACGAATTTTTGGAATCAAAAAAATATAAAATAAATCCTTGCGGGATAAATATAGAATTAAATAAAATAAATTCCATATTATTTGACTTCCAAAAAGATGTAGTTAAATGGGCTTTGAAAAAAGGGCGATGTGCTATATTTTTAGACACTGGATTAGGGAAAACTTTTATTCAATTAGAATGGGCGAGGTTATTAAAAAAGAAAACTTTGATAATCGCTCCGCTATCTGTTGCGCGGCAAACTATAAGAGAAGGAAAAAAGATAAATGTTAATGTGAAATATGTTAGGAAAAATGAAGATATGACAGACGGAATAAATATTACGAATTATGAAATAGTTGATAACTTTGACGAGACTGACATTGAATCAGTCGTTTTAGATGAATCAAGTATTTTGAAATCAATAAGCGGAAAAATTAAACAGAAACTCATAGATAAATTTAGAAATGTAAAATATAAGTTATGTTGTTCGGCAACCCCAGCCCCGAATGATTATATTGAACTTGGAAATCATACTGAATTTTTAGGGATATGCACACGGCAGGAAATGTTGTCAATGTTTTTTATAAATGCAAATAAAGAACATACCATATCTTTCGGAGATAAATTCCATATAATAAAGGGCAGTAATAAGGGCGGGCAGGAATGGCGATTGAAACACCACGCTGAAGAACCTTTTTTTAGTTGGATGGCGGAATGGTCATTGACAATGATAAATCCATCGGATTTAGGTTATGACAATACAAGATTTTTATTGCCAAAATTAAAAATAAAATCTATCTTTATAAAATCAGAATATTGCCCGGAAGATAAATTGTTTTTTGATGGTTTGCACGGCATACAAGATAGAGTGAATATAAGAAAACAAAGCGTAGAAGATAAAAAAGAAATTTTGCAAAAATTAGTATTGAGTGATAATGGACAATGGATTATATGGTGCGGCCTTGATGTAGAACAAAGAATGCTTGAAAAAGTATTTGCTGGAAAATGTGTGTCTGTTTATGGTGGAATGTCTATGGATGAAAAAATGGACGCTTTGTATAAATGGGAAGATGGAGATGTTCCTATTATGATAAGCAAGGCGAAAGTATTGGGCTTTGGAATGAACTTTCAATTTTGTTCAAATATGATATTTTTTGGATTAAATGATTCTTGGGAAATATATTATCAGGCAGTCCGGAGATGTTGGCGATTTGGACAAAAAAAACCTGTAAATGTTTATATCCTTCTTTCAGAAAATGAAGCAGATATTTATAGAAATATATTACGCAAAGATTTACAAGCGAAAAGATTAAAAACGGAAATGATAAAGAAATTAAAAGAAAAAGAAAAGGGGGAATTAAGCACTATGGAAATTGAAAAAGAAGATTATAAAGAAGAAACAGTAAAAAGTGAAAATTTTACAGCGATGTTTGGGGATTCTTGCAAAAGATTAAAAGAGGTTAATAATAATTCCATAGATTTGAGTGTTTATAGTCCGCCTTTTATGGATTTGTTTGTGTATTCTAACAGCAATAGAGATTTAGGGAATAGCAGCAAGCCTGATGTTTTTTTTAAGCATTATGAATTTATTATCAAAGAATTATTACGAGTAACAAAAGAAGGCAGGTTAAGTTGTGTTCATACTTCTGATATACCGGCAATGGCAAACAGAGACGGATATATTGGATTAAAAGATTTTCCGGGCGATGTTTTAAGATTACATAAAAAAGTAGGATGGACATTTGTAGGCAGATGTTTTATTCAGAAAAACCCGCAATCACAAGCGATACGAACAAAATGTAAATCATTGTTATTTGTTCAAATGAATAAAGATTCATCTCATTCACGGCCGGCACTTGTTGACCAGATATTGATTTTCAAAAAAAAGGGAGAAAATAAAATACCAATTACGCCAGTTAAAAATGGTGAAATGGATAATGAGACTTGGATTAAATGGGCGCACGGAATATGGACAGATATAAACGAAACAAATACATTACAATATTATTGTGGCAGAGATAAAAGCGACGAAAAACATATTTGTCCGCTTCAATTAGGAACAATAGAAAGGTGTATAAAATTATATAGTAATCCACGAGAAACAGTATTAACACCTTTTATGGGAATAGGGAGTGAATCGTTTACGGCATTAAAATTAAATAGAAAAACGATAGGAATAGAATTGAAAAAATCTTATTATAAAATAGCGATTAAAAACTTGAAAAAGCAAGAATCAGAAATGGATTTATTCAAATGAAAAAGAAAAAGCCGAAACGCCGCAAAGTCTGCAAAGAAACGCTATTCGGCGAGCCCCCCAAGCCGAAAGAGAAAGACTTGCAAAAGGTAGTAGAGCAATATTTGAAGCTCCGCAAAATCATATTTTGCCATCCAGTGACACGATGTCCAAAATGTGGTATGACATTTCGCGGCACGCAGGGATTCCCGGACATCTGCTTTATTTCCGGTGGGATAGAATTGAAAGTCGGCAAGAATAAACAGCAGCCGATACAGGAGGCAGTAGAGGAGTGGTTTAAGCGTCAGGGCAAGCCGTACAAGGTTTGTAGGTCACTGGACGAGGTTAAGGAGATTATAGGCTGATGTTGAATTACGAGCGGTTGAAAGAAGGGGGGATATAATATGGAAAGTAATAATGTTAGTTCAGGGATAGGTTTTGGATGTGCGCTGGCTATAACAATTTCTTGGAGCATAAATCAGTCTATATTGTGGGCTATACTTCACGGAATTTTCAGTTGGTTTTATGTGATATATTATGCCTTTGGCGGTGGAAGATAAAAGGGGCAAGCGATAATGGAAAAATACCGAAATAACGACGACCCGCAAGCAGAAATCGCATTGAAGCGACTGAATAATAAAAAAGATAAGGTTGTGAGTATGAAGGCGATGGAAAGGGCGGTGAAAAATGGGAGGGCATTATGACAAAGCGTTTGGAAACACGGATTAGAAAACTGGAGAGAATATTAAAAAAAGAAAAGAAAAAACCGGCAACTACCGAAAATGGGGCGACAGCTGAATCACGACCGGCTGTCTCTCCAAAAAAAGGGGGTTTTATGCAAAGAGAGATAAAATTTAGGGCGTATCATCCGGACGAAAGCAAGATGTATTACTTTGAAAATTTTGAAGATATGGGAGAATGGTCAGCTTATGATTCTTATAGAACAATAAACAAAGATGATTGTTTAGTCCCCTGGATGCAATATACTGGACGCAAAGACAAAAATGACAAAGAGATATATGATGGGGATATTTTAAGTGGTATAAAAAAATGGGTAGTAGCATGGAATAATATAAATTTATGTTATGATATAATAGCAACAACAGAAGAAAATGGCTTCAAATCAATCCATAGAATGGGAGATTATCCTATAGGCAAAAAATATATTTTAGGTAATATATATGAGAATCCAGAGTTGGCGGGAACGCCGGAGCTGGAGCATACCGGAATAGAAGGGCAGGAGATACCAGATTGGAGGTCTCCGGACAATCCCCCAAAAGGATATAACGGAGGCACAAAATGACCGACGCAGTAAAAAAAGGAGCAAAACAATGAAATATGAATTTACAACCACACAAATAATTCACGCCGATAGTTTGGCAGAGGCGAGAGATATAGTTGAAGGATTGGAAACAGACCACGAGATAGCGTGGACTATAACGAAAGAAAAGGAGGATGTGGAAAATGACCGACG
>Ga0307928_10004147_pt1 | contig 11013 bp, 20 predicted proteins | sample AceLakmetagen232_FD_201815 | JGI IMG/M metagenome (GOLD analysis project Ga0307928, IMG submission 201815) | Saline water microbial communities from Ace Lake, Antarctica - #232 | ecosystem: Environmental > Aquatic > Non-marine Saline and Alkaline > Saline | place: Antarctica: Ace Lake...
TTAGCTCTGAAGTATCCCTTCCCTTCACTTTCGATGGGGAGCGGGTAGTAGAAGTAACCTTCGAGGCTCTGCTTGACGAGGATAGGTCTGATGGGGACTATCTCGGACTCATCGGTGATAGCACGAGTTAATTGTGATTAGCATTTGAGACAAGGTTTATGTCCGCTATTACAACAATGAAAAGTATTAAGGTACAAATTAACAACAAGGAAGTCACGGTCAGCAAGCTACCTCTCGGAAAGTATGCGAAGATTTTAGCTGCTCTTGATAAACTTCCCGAGAAGGTCAGTGGTCTTGATAAGGTATCAGAAGATAAGCTTTTCTCGCTGCTACCTAAGATGATTGCTGATTCCTTCCCTGAATTACTAAAGATTATTTCTATCGCTTCCGATGTCCCTGTAGAGGAGCTGAGTAACGAGTACGGATTAGACGATGTTACACTCTTGTTGAAGGGCATCTTTGAGGTGAATGATTTCGATTCAGTAAGAAAAAATATTCAGGGGCTACTCGGCAAGAAACCGAGGGCGGCGCGGAAGACTGGCTCGAAAGAATAATTGATGCGCTCTCCAGTGAGTACGGATGGTCGAAGCGCGACATCTTAGAAGGTGTCTATCCCGATGAAGCCCTGAAGATGCTGGAGTTGATTCAGGAGAGGTGTAATCAGAATTACATTATGCTTCTGATGATTGCCCAGAATCCGCACACTAAGGAGCCCAATGTGCTTTTCAACCAGCTACAGGGTAGAATAGCAGAGGGGGTTAGTACCGATACAGGGAGTGAGTTGGACAAGGAGGGCGTTAAGAGGCTCAAGGGGATACTTAGGAAGGGTAAGCGAATAAAGGTAAAATAATTATGACGAAAAGGGCAGTGGTAAACATTACTAATCAAAACGAGGCTCTCGGCAAGCACCCAGGGTGTGCTCTCACACTTCTTGGAATGGCTACCGCTGGGGCTGGTATATTCCTGATTTGGATACCTTTTATTGGTATCCCACTAATTCTAATCGGCTTGGGGGTTGTGGTATTTGGTATATTGACTGGTATTGTTAAAACCATACAGGAGAAGATTAAAAAGCCATGAATATCGGTACGCTAATCGCCACTTTGAAGGCGGATACAACACAGTTTAATAAGGGACTTTCCGAAGCTAAGTCGGGCATGAGTAGCTTCACCAGTAAGGCCACAGCAGGGTTGAAGGGTGTGCAGAAGGGTGCTGCCCTTGCTACTGGAGGTATTGTTGCAATAGGGGCCGCCTCTCTAGACTTTGGAGTTACTGCTGGAAAATACGAAAGCGTGAGAGATGCCTTCGGAGGAATGACTAAGGGCATAATTGATGATGTAGACGCTTTCGAGAAAAGAGTTGCCGAGGCTTCAAGAGGGACACTAGATAGATTTACTATTCTTCAGGGGGGTACGACAGCCTTGTCCCTAATAGGGAAAGAAGCCTTTACAGACTTCGGTGGCCAATTTACTCAGATGGCTAAGCTTACCAAGAAGGCCTCCCGTGCTACTGGTAAAGATGTTACCTTCCTATTCGACTCTCTAATTACTGGTGTGTCCAGAGAGTCGAAACAACTTGTAGACAACCTAGGAGTTACAATAGATGTGACCCAAGCAAAAAAGGACTATGCTGCTGAGTTGGGCAAAACCACAGCCGAATTGACACCTGTTGAAGAAAAGACTGCTGTTTTAAATCACACCCTTGCATTGTTGGAGGAGACTTACAAAGATGTAGAGGTTTCAGGTGGTGGGTTTTCGGGTGCAATGTCGGCTTTAAAGGCCACCATTAGTGATGCCAAACTTGAGATAGGTCTTGAATTGTTACCAATTTTGAATGATTTAGTCAGGACAATTACTCCGTTTATTAAAGAGCATCTTCCAAAACTCGTTGATAGGATTCGGGGGGTAGTTACTTGGTTTAAGAATCTCAGCCCCGCAACACAGAAGCTAATCGGGGTGGCAATCGTACTGGCTCCAATCCTAACTGTAGTTAGCACTGTACTACTAGGAATCTTATCCATACTGCCAGCAGTATCTGCTGGAATAACTATTCTTGTCGGTGTTTTATCAGGCATCACCGCTCCGATACTTCTAGCTGTTGCCGCCGTTGTCGCACTAATTGCTATCGGTGTGCTTCTTTACAAAAACTGGGATAAAATTAAAGCAAAAGCAACAGAGTTATGGGAAGCCTCTATTAAGCCAATATTCGATAAGATTGGCTCGAAACTAACGGAATTAAAAGACACCTTCGTTGACAATTTCAATAAAATTAAGTCGATATTTGAAGCCATTGGCAGGGTTATGCGGTGGTGGTGGGAGAATGTAACAAAGCCAATTCTTATGCTATTTGAGGCCGTTGTTAGACGAGTATTCCACGAAGTCTTTGAGGGAATAATTAAACCAATACTTACTAAAATCCTTGGCAATATCAGAGATAATTGGGAGATTATAAAGGCCATAACCACGGCTGCTTGGAATTTTATCAAGTCGAAGATACAGCAACCGATTGCTACAGCCGTAGCTAATGTAAGGGAGAATATCAACACGATTAAGGCTACTCTAACTAGAGTCTGGGGTGAGATTTCCGCCTTCTTTACGGGGGCTGCTCAATCGATGGAAGATAAGCTTACAGGGCCGTTTAAGAAGGCTAAAGAGACAATCGAGAAGATTGCAGAGTGGATAAAGGAAGCAGCTCGTAAGATAGACCCTAGATACAAAGAGTCGCCTTCCCTTGTTGAAAGGGTGCAAGCAGGGGTAGCTGAGATAGAAAAGGCGTATGGGAGGCTTGGAAGCTTTAATGTAACTCCAGTAGCCTCCGTGGGTGCCACTGCTCTAACACCATCAATGGCTGGGCCTATTATAAACATCAACATGGCGGGGGCTAACATCTCCAGCCCAGATGTGGCTGAGGAGTACGCTGAGCTTATCGGGGACACGATTATAAAGAGATTCAATAGGGCTAAGAGGGCAGCATAATGTATGTTTTAACTATTGCGGATACAGATAGGACAAGTTGCATCACAACTCAGAGCCTGGAGATTATAGACGAGGCTCGCGATAATCCGTCTTATCTGAGCTGCAAGTTTAAGAATTTAGATGCTGTCGGTATCCCATCATTAGAAGATGAGATTACTGTAACTAACGAGGGTACTAAGTTATTTGGGGGCAATATTACTGGCGTTAGGCCGAGACGACTTGGGGCAGGAGAGGTAATTTACGAGATAGATGCTGTTGACTACACACGGCTTTTAGATAAAAACCTCGTTATAGAGAGCTACCAGGGTAAAACAGATAAACAAATTATCGAGGACATCGTTTCAAACTACTGCCAGGGGTCGGGGATAACAACCACTGAGGTTACTGAGGGTGTAACCATTAACGCTATTACTTTTAACTATGCTCGACCTAGCGACTGTCTTGGCAGGATAGCCAAGCTGACTGGGCGTTTCTGGTACATAGACTACGACAAGGTTATCCACTACTTCGCACTAACCGATAACGCAGCCCCGTTTAATATTGATGATGACAGTGCTACCTACTGGGACATGGACATCTCGAAAAGTAACGACAACATGAGGAATCGAGTCTATGTTAGAGGCGGTGTCGAATTGAGCGATTTCACAGTTATTAAAATGGTGGCCGATGGGGAGCAAAAGGTTTTCAATCTCCCTGATAAGCCCCACAGTATCACCATGAAAGAGGGGCTCGATGCCAAGACGATTGGGATAAAGAATGTCAGCTCTTTTGCTGACTACGACTATCTTTTGGACTACCAGCAGAAGTATATTGAGACAGATGTCGCACCAGCCGCCGATACCGTGATGGAGTTTACTTATAAGTACGATATTCCTATTCTAGTTGCGGTAGAAGATACAGACAGTATAGAGGCCAACGGGCAGTTTGAATACGCAATCTTTGACAAAAAGATAGATTCAATTGATGACGCAAGAGACAGAGCCAAGGCCGAGTTAATTGATTATGCCGAAACCTTTGTTGATGGCAGCTTTGTAACGGACACAAACGGATTCATGGCGGGGCAATACATCAACATAGATTTGACCGATTACGATATTGATGATAATTACCTCATTCAGAAAGTGATGGCAAGGTCGTTAGGTGGGGGCACCTTCCATTATACTGTATCGGTAGTGAGCGCTAAGAAGCTCGGCATTATAAACTTCCTAATTAAGCTGCTAGAGGGGCAGCGAGATGCCTTGGATATTGCTGACGATGAGGTAGTTGATGAGCTTTGGGAGCCCACTAACCAAGGGATTCTAATACAGGATTCTATTGCTAGCATGATTACTGACTCTCCGCCATACCAGTGGGATGACGCAAAGTGGGACTTAGCGGAGTGGTCGTGATATACTATAACTATGAAAGCGGTTTCAGGACTTAAAATCGGTGTGAATGTCCACGGGATACTTCGAGATGCGAAAAGTGGTAAAATAGTAGATGAGTTTTGGGGGCATAATTTAGTAACTACGGCAGGGCTAACTTCTTTAGCGGCCCGAATACAAGGCTCAGATGACCCAGCTACTAAAGGGGTAGTCACTTACTGTGCTGAGGGTACAGGCACTGATGCGGCAGCGGCAGGGGATACAGAGTTACAGACTGAGCACTTTAGAAAGTTAGTTAGCGTTAGAAGCTCCGCAGGAGCTACAGCGACTTTTAGGACTTTCTTTAACACTACTGAGGCAAATGTTACAATAAAGGAGATAGGGCTGTTTGGGGATGACGCTACAGCAACTCCTGATTCGGGCACCTTATTTGCTAGGTTGATAGTTGATAAAACGAAAACAGATGCTGAGACTTTGACTCTTGAATGGGATGTTGTTTTCAGCAACGCTTAATGAGGTAATTTATTATGGCTGAGGTTTCACCAGGACAAGACATAATAGCAGCACAATACAACGCACTGTGGGCGGCTAGGGTGCCTTCGGGGGCTATTCTAATGTGGTCGGGTACGATAGCAACTATCCCCGCTGGTTGGAATATTTGTGATGGCAATAACAGCACTCCAAACCTGATTGATAGGTTTGTTATGAGTGTGCCTACTGCAGCCACAAACCCAGGAGATACTGGTGGTGCCCATACAAAAACTATTGCTACTGCTAATTTGCCGTCTCACACCCACTCATTCACAACAGGCGCGGTGGGGAATCACGGTCACGATATACGAGTTGAGAAATATGGTGGCTCAAATGACCCACGCTTCCCTTACCCACTTGAGGGTTGGAGGCCTACTACTTGGATGGATTCTGGCTTGATAAAAACTGGTGGTGCACACACCCATACGGGGACAACCAACGCAACTGGTAGCGGCAGTGCTATCGACATCCGACCTAAATACTACAAACTGGCCTTTATAATGAAGAGCTAATCCAATGAAAAGTCACTATCATTTTCTATTCTGGTTTTATACAGAGAAACACGCAGGCGATTTTACCGAGGTTACCGCAGTAGATGTTATAGCGAAGAATTTAGAGACTGCTATTAAAGAAGCACAAAAGTTTGATAATAGAAGCTACTTTCTGAAACAAGTAATCGAGCATCACGACAGTCACGAGGGGATGGTTAGTTAGTGGGAAAACGCTATGCCAAAAGATAAAACAGTTAAAGAAAGGATTGCGGTGGTAGAAAACGAAGTTAAAAATCTTGGTCAGGCTGTTGAGACAGGCTTCGAGCGTGTAGGTAAGGACATAAAAACACTCTCCGATAAGTTTGACAGCCTCGATAAAAAGTACGTGACTAAAGCAGAGTTTGCCCCCATTCAGAAGTTTGTCTATTCGATTGTGGGTGCGGTTGGGTTAGCTGTTATAGGCGCTCTGCTGTCGTTAGTTATTAAATGATAGCCCTTCCGAAAGTCTATTCCCAGAGAGACGAGAGGTGGAAAGACAACCTGCTTGGGTTTTCGACAGTATCTACCATCGGGTCTTATGGGTGTATCGTTACTTGTTTGGCGATGATTGCCCGATACTTCGGCAAAGATACCGACCCAGACAAGGTAAACAGCGACCTTAGAGGTGTCGATGGGTTTCAAGGTGAGGTTTACTACAAATGGGGTAGGCTAAACCGACTCTATCCAGATATTAACTTTACTAAATTCGTCAATACTCCTGACACAGTTACCCCAGCGCAGTTTGCGGAGATTGATGCGCACTTAAAAGAGGAGTTTCCAGTAATACTGAAGGTTGACTACAACCCCGCTACAACCTTTGTAGAGCAGCACTTCGTACTTTTAATTGGCAAAGTCGGTAATTCATACAAGATTGCCGACCCGTGGACAGGTAAGATTGAGAGTCTTTTCGATAAGTACGGGACAGCAAAATACGCTATTGAGCGATTTATCTTCTACGAGGGGCCACTTCTGGGGGGAGGTGATGACATGACCGAAAAAGAGAAAGAAATACAAAACGACATTATCAAAGACCTTCGCAACTTGGAAAAGGAGGTCAGGAAAACTTTGCCAAACCAGATTGCGGACATCCTGGCTGAGAATAGCAAGGATACCGCTAAACAGATTGCCACTTCTGCCTTAGATGTCCGCTCATTTGTTACAGCCAAGCTTGATAAGCTGGATGACAGGGTTAACGCCCTGGAGGTAAAAGGCGGTCAGATAAAAGAGGAAATTAAAGAAAATGGGAAGGAGGTGAATACTACAGTGAATACTGATGTTAAGTATGCTATTAAAGAGGGTCTAAAGGAATTATTGCGTGTTTCGTTGTTTGCTCTCGCATCTTTAGGGATTAGTTACTTGGCTTCCTTGCCACCAACCCCAACAGTTGCAGCAGGTACTATTATCTTAAAGGGGCTTGATAAGTTTATCCACAAGGTTGCTAAAGCGGTTGACGACAAGGCACTATCAGCGAGACTCGTTACAGGGTTGAGCAGATTCTGATATACCAGGGTGCAGTATGTGGCGGTCTGATAGGTAAATCCTCATTATAATATATTAGAGCAGGAGATTCTGCGTAGGTAGAAGTCTGTGCTTGACAACGACTTTGGGGTATGAAACAATAATAGTAGGATTATTGGTCTGTTGTGCGGTAGGGTCGTTTTCATAAGTATTTATTTTGACTCTGCCGCCAATAGACTAAAGAAATATGACTATGTATGATGAGTTTCACAAACGAGTATTAGATGACGCAGCCTCTGGCAAGCGAGTATCTCCGCTAACTGCTATTAGAGCGTTTTGCTTAGAGTGTGTAGGCTTCAACCACGCCGAAGTTTCTAAGTGCAAAAGTAAGGATTGCCCTCTATGGTACTTCCGTATGAAGAGAAACGATACGGGGCAGAAAAAGGCCCAGGAGGGCTGAGCGGATTGGTAGTTGACAGCTCTATTTTAGTTTGGTAACATGTAATTAGAAATGAATAATAATGAATTAGGAAACAAAGTATCTTTCGTGGCGGGGGTTAGGTTTTACCTAATTCCCCTAGCCCCTACCACAAAGGATACTTTCTCTAGTTTTATTAGAATATTAACTAACCCAGCGTAACTGCTGGGTATTTCTTTGCGCCAGGAGTGGGTAACAGTTATCTTTCAGCCCGCACCTGGTAGGTACTTTAACAGCAACCAATGATGAGGCAGGATTAGTCCCTGAGCCTAAACAGGGGATACTCCAACAGTTGAAGCTCTGCTAAACCTACTTCGGTAGTATAGGGCAACTTCAGACCACCTGGTCGCTTTAGAATGGGTGGGGCGAAAGCCCAAGAGCGAGGATATTATGGGAGCTGCGGATGGCTTGTCAGGTAGCCAACCCCCACCTTCAGCAATGAAGGTTGGTACTCTCATAGCCGCTTCGGTGAAATCCCGATGTACGGTTACAGTCAAAGTCGTGACTGGTAAATAAGCCCAAGGGGGCTAAATAAAACTGAAACAAGCGCAATAAAACAAAAATGGAGGTCGTCATCATGGGAAGCTGTTATGTCATAGATTCTTACCTAGTATCCAGTATAGGGGATATTAGCGAAAGCTATCTTGTAAGAGCGGGAGAATACTTTAACAATACAAATTACGAGCCACGATATAATTTAAGACATATAACAATTGCGCGCCAAACAATAGATTAAGACATTATAGTTTTGCGTTGGCACTTGACAGCCGCTTTAGGGTGTGAAATAATAAGACTGTCATTGTGACACCCCAAATTTGGCACCTCTGCCAGCTTGGGTTGGCATCTTGACCTCCTTTCAACCTAGGCAGCGGATTCGCCTAATAGGAAAGAATCCAAGTTTTAGTAAAAGGTTCAGTAAAAGGTTAACGGTAGGTTGGGGCAGGTAAAACTGCCCCTCCCTCCCAGATTGGTGCTTGACAAACGCTCTGGACTGCTTTATTATAGATAACATGAAGGGTAAAAGAAATTGCTACACAGTAAATGTCCACTATTTCAACGAAGAGTACGCCACTATCGGCGGGCTAGGTACGTTTCTTGAGCTTAGACTAACAGGTGCTAGCTACAGGGAAATTGGTAAATACTTTGGATTTACGGGCTCCCGTGCCCATCAAATCGGGCGTGCTCTTGAGTCAAAACATCTTTTATCGAAACGGGCAGATATTGAAGAGGATATAGTAAAAGAAACTCTTCGGAGTGTCGTTGCGAGAGGCGGTGACTTAGGATGAATAAAATATTAAAGTGGGTTTTAATTAGTCTTGCCGTGTTGGCAGTAGTTAGAATTGTTGCTGTAAGCGGTAATTCAAATTGTCCAGAGCAAAAAGTTGTAGAGAAAGAGGTTATTGTAGAGAAAGAAGTTATTAAGGAGGTTTGCTCCCAAGAATCGCTTTGGAGAGAATTGAAGGAGGTAGATGATAGGGCATTTGGAATGTCAGCAATAGGTGTAGGGTTTATGGCTGATGGAATGATAGCAGCATTTGCCCGTAATGTTGCAGGTATGGAAAGAGTTACAGAATCAATAAATGCGAATAATTTGGTGTTGGAGGGGATATTTGGTGAGCGTAATTCTATTTTATCTAAGCTGGGGTATTAGGTTTAGGTACAGTAAGAGATGTAGCGGCGAGACAGTTATAATGGGAGGTGATTTAGTATGACTAATTTTGATTTCGTTATCAGAGTATTAGGAGTAGCATTAGGTTTTCCAGTGTTTGTAGGTTTAGTAAGAGTGGCTATGGGTAGAAAGGTATTTGCGGGCGAGAATATTTTTTGGCTAGGTATCGCTTATTATCTTTTATTGGGTATTGTTTTATAAGGAGGTAACAACATGGTTAAATTACCAGACAATTCTACAGGGGCTATTAAGGCTAGGTTGCTGAAAGAGGCTAGGGCCAAGACAGTTAGAGAAGTTGTGCAGTATGATGTCTTCCTCAACGCTGCGGAGGATTTGGAGCCTGATAAGGATGGAGATGCTTTGTGGTATGGCGGAGTACACGAGCTGCGAAACACGGATACAGTCAGGGTACAGTTTCCAGCAGGGGCAAGTGCGGTGGATGTTTTAAGAGCACTCAAAAAGATTGTGGAGAATATTGAGAAGTATGATGAGGATGCAGATGCTAAAGAGCAGGTAGAGTTGGTAGAGTTGTTAGAAATAGATTTTAGAATGAGGTTTAGTTAATAGGTACAGTGCGGGGTGAAATACCCTGCTAGGCTTGGCAATTATGAGGTAGGTGGATTTCCGAGAGTTAATTGCCAATAAGAGGCACAAAATCCATAGATTTTACTGGTTGTTACTAGGAGTAAATCTATGGGTGCTTATAATTTCGATAAAGACTTAGAAGAGGGACACGGGGGCGAGGAAATAGTACTAAAGCATGTTAGAGCGAAGTATCCTAAAGCGCATCGAGTCGGGGGCTACTTTCCTGACTACGATATTATTGTCCCTGAGGTCGGTACTACTTTAGAGGTAAAGTACGATGTTGCGGTTGAGCGCACAGGCAACTATTTTATTGAGACTGAATACAACGGGAAGAGATGCGGGATTGACGCTACCAAGGCCGATTATTGGGCCGAGGTTGATGCCAATTCAATAATTATTATGGAAATAGGCGCACTTCGACACTTCTTGAAGGGCTACGATGTGGTAACGCTACCGCCCAAGAAGACTAGCCTCGGCGGTAAGGGCTACCTGGTGCCCAGAGACGCACTTTTGTATAGGGCCAAGATGGGGGACTCTTGGATTACTCTAATCAGCAGAGAGGGGCTTAGAGGTGGATAGGGGCGAGGACACGACAGCGGTTGAGGATATGACAGTGGCCGAGGCCCGTGCCTACATTAAGCGTGACTGGAAGGATTTGGCGGCTAAGAATCAGCTAGGGGAGGCATTCGCTTGGTACTTCAACATTCGGGCCAAGCGGCGGGGGGAGAGTGTGGGGGGCCTGAATGAATAAGGATAAGCCAATATTCACTTCTATTTGGGGGAATGGGGCAAGGTTGGAGGTCTTTTATTATGAAAAACCAATCAAAGGTGAGCACCTTCGTGACCGCATCCAAATCCTCATTACCCCCGCCGATAGCAAACCTAGGGGGTGGTTGATGACGGCGGGGGAGGCGGTGGATTTGATTTACGGGTTGGCCAAGGCTTGTAGTCGGGATTTTGAGGAAAGAAGTAGCAAAGGAGGTGATAAGAATTGAGCACAGAAGTAGTAGCGCACAAGGCTCCGTTGGTCGCTGTCCCAACCAACTCGTTAGCGGGTGCTGAGAGCTGGGAGGACTTCATTTCTTTGTGGATGGTCTGCAAAGAGGTGGACAATATAAACCAGTTTTTCAAGGGCGACATAGCCAATAGGCTAGTAACAAAGCACGGAGAGGGAAGTTTAGGGGAGTTTGCCAAGTCAGTCGGTACGCCGTACCAAACGATTGTTGCTTATCGGAGAGTTGCCAGGGCGTTTGAGATTAGGGATGTCCGCAATCTAACTTGGACTCACTACCTGATTGCCTCCCACACTGACGAGTACGACAAGGGGTCTGGTACTTTCAAGAGCGACAACAGGTCGGGGTGGCTGGAGAAGGCGGAGGATGAGGGGTGGTCGAGCAGTAGGCTGGCTAGGGAAATCAAGAAG
>Ga0307928_10004148_pt1 | contig 11013 bp, 11 predicted proteins | sample AceLakmetagen232_FD_201815 | JGI IMG/M metagenome (GOLD analysis project Ga0307928, IMG submission 201815) | Saline water microbial communities from Ace Lake, Antarctica - #232 | ecosystem: Environmental > Aquatic > Non-marine Saline and Alkaline > Saline | place: Antarctica: Ace Lake...
CTATCCTTGCGCTCACGGGTGGGCAAGCCGCTACACTTACCGAGAAGATGGAGGCGCTTAAAAACGTCACCGGAGCAGTAAATGTAGGATTCGATGAAGTTCGGAAATCAAGCGGATTTCTAATGGATCAACTGAAAGCAAAGGCACTTGGAACACTAACAAAGTTATTTATTGTTCTCGAACCCCTGTTGGTATTAGTGATGAAGGTTGGTAGTGTAACACTAAGTGTCCTTGCCCCGATTATAAAGTTATTCGATAAGTTACCGACGGTATTAAAATTAGCCACCGCCGCCCTTATCCTATTTATTATTGCCAAAAAACAACTCAATAAAGAGGGGTCTACTCTCAATAAAATGATGGGAAACCTAACGGATACCTTTGGTCGTTTACAGCATGAAGCTCAAAATGTATCGGCACGTTTTACCAAAATGAGAATACAGGGCAAAGGTATGGGCAAGAGCCTGAAGGGCGCTGCGGGCGGATCTAAAATGCTATCTGGTGCATTGAAAGCCGGGCTTGCCGCCGCTGCAATGTGGGCGCTCGGCAAGATAATCGAACTCGGAAAAGCTATTTGGGATTATGCCGACGCCGCCGCCGCAGCTAAAAAAGCACAAGAAGATTTCGTTAATGCCGTGACCAAACTCCCTGACGATCAAAAATTAATGGTCATGGTCGGTACACTCGAACAGATGAAAGATAATTGGGATGAAAATAACGATGTTCTCAAGATGGCAAGGACAGATTTGGAGGCGGTGGGATTTCAAGTTGATAATTTAGCCGATGTTGAGCGCCTCCTTGCCCGAGGTCGTGAGTTACGTGCAACACGAGGGAAGAAGTTTCACGAAGAACATATCGAACAGCAAGACAAAGAGATTGAAACTACAAAGGAACAGGTACAGGTTACCGACGACACCTTCAAGAAAAGACTTGCCTTTGAACGTCAACTTGCGAATGCGGGGGACACCGCTGCACAATTTGCGATAAAGAAAAAGATACTTGAGGATGCGCTTGAGCAGGAACTTCGTGCTGTTGGTGTTAGCGAGGAAGATAAGCTGAAAATCAGAGAAGAGTATAAGACTGAATTTGAGAATCTCGAAATTGAAAAAATGCAATTCTTTGTCCAACAGCGCAAGGATGAAGTAGATGCCGCCGCCGAAGCAGTTAAGGAAAAATTGAGAATCCAAACCGAAGCCGACGAGGAATACGCTAATTTTATTATGTCCGAGAAAGCCGCCGAAGAGGAACTCCTCAAAATGGCAAGTGATAATAACAAGGCGGCGATGGATAAGTATGTAGATTTTCTTAAAGAAAAACTCGCTGATATGGAAGCGGCAATTGACACAACAGAAGAGACTCAATCGAATCAATATCTTGTAAAGATGAAACAACTTAAAGAACAGATTGAAGCCCTGACAGTCGAGACGGCGGCGGCGGTTTCGACAACGTGGACAGATACATATAGTAACCAAATAAGGGTTGCGAACCAAGCGTTTGCTACAATTTCAAGTATCGATAACGCAATGTCCAAAAATAGTCGAGCGAACCGGCGAAAAGAAATCGACGCCGTAAAAGAACTTGGTCTCGCCGAGGAAGATGAAAAAGTAAGAATCGAAGAAATTAATGCTAAGTTTGACAAAAAAGAACTTGCCCGAAAAAAGGTAATGAAGGCGGTAAAAATTGCAGAAGCGATAAGTAATACCGCTGTTGGGGCTACGCAGGCATTCCGTTCGGCACCTCCACCATGGGGATTTATTTTGGCAGCGTTGGTCGGTGCTGCGGGCGCTGCTCAAGTTGCGGCGATAGCAGCGCAACCGTTCGCAATGGGCGGCTTCCCAAGTGGACAGGGGGCAATGGTACAGATGAATGAACGGGGTCAGGAAGCTATCTTAAACGCCCGTGCGACCGCTGCAATGGGCAAGAGCGCAATCAATGCACTGAACGCCGGGAACTATGCTATGCTTCCTAAATTAATGAACCTCGACGCCCGTGCGATGACCTCGGGAGCAAGCGGGGGAAGCACCGCCCCGATTATTCAAGAAATCCATAATCATTATTTCGACGGCACTTTTATTGGTTCTGATTTCGAGGCGCTACGCAAACTAAATAATGGACCTCTAAGAAGAGCACGTCGCGATGAAGACTCTCGAAACGCACAAGGATAAATTATGATTATTGCAAGCTGGACTGACGGACAATCCCCGCCGCTGATAACGATAACGACCGGCGGTGGATTAACTTATCATGTATGGTTTCCGGCGCCTGTTCGACCGCTTGAGTATGAATTTAATAACGGGCGTCGGTCGGACGCTTTTTATACCGGCAAGAAATACTTTTCATTTCAAGGGGTTGACTTCGAATCTTCGCTTGAGTGGGTTCTTTCCGGTAGTCTACTCGTTAAGGATAGGCGAGGCGCTAATTATGATGTTGTCACATTCAGAAATTATCTCGACGTGATACATTTAATTCTCAAGACCCATGTTGAAATGGACACCGCCGGTGGTTCTCTCATTTTATACCCGCATTGGAATTTTGCAGAGGGGGCGCCGGAGGAAAATTATCCCGGCGAGTTTGCATATCGATTCCGATTGACTAATCCAAAGAATCTTATCCGGGCGCTCGGTGCTAAAAACGTTGTCAAGCAAATCAAAATGGACATCATAACCGACCAGTTTGTAGACCCGTATCCGTTCAATACCGGTTATCGACCGAGGTTCTGATGGCGCTACGTCAAGTAAATTTCAATCTCACAATACTCAAATTATACGCCGATGGTACATGGAAGACCTGCGATATCGACGGGGGCGATCTTGTATTTCCCGAGGTGATGTCTCCCGACCTTGTTCAATACACCTTAGAAGCGAGGCTAATAAGTGATACACCGACTCTCTATCAATTAGCAGAGGATTTAAGGTCGGTCGCCGATACTTCAATTTCGATACGTATTGAGAACTCTGATGGCACATGGGGAACTATCCCCGACACTGTATTTGATAAATTTATTCGAGACCCACAAAACTTTCTCGTTATGCTTTGCATTCGACCGCCAATTGAATTATACAATAATGTCCCGGCGGTATTAGCAGCGCCTGACACAAGGGTCTATGCGTTCACGGGGTTTATGGTATCGAAGCAGATTCTTGCAGGCGGCAAGATTATAGATTGTGTCTTTCGGGATTTGAATTATTGGCAAAGTAATTTCGAGATAGGAACAGATTATGCCATTGTCGAGAGGGATGTTTTTATCGCAGCGATGGCGGCGAAATTACCGTTTGTACTTGACACCGAGATCGATGTCACGGAACTGCCTGCGATTTGGGATATGAGGGATGTCGTGGCGAAGCGAGACTTGGGATGGTTTGGTCATCGTGATGGCTTTGAAATTTGTCGTCTCGATAGTGACTTTATATGGATGCGATGGAGTGATACTGCCATGAAGCTTAGCTTGGTGACCGGATCTGTAGATGCAGTTGCCGTAGCTCCACCATATCAACCACTTGCAGGACTCGAGTTTGTAAGATGGCTTTACGATTCTGCACATGTTGGAATAGACAATCCAAATAGCAAGCCACAACCTAAAAAAATTTACATAGATCCTGACAGTGGAGAAAATTTTGTTCCCAAACAAGATTTTTATTGGTCTGACAATAGCGTTTATTTTGTATATCAAAAGGACGTTGGCGGCTTGAGCTATACTCATATCAGAACACAGATTTGGGACGATGTGGTGATTAACTATGCTACGACTTTCCTTAATTACATCCCTATAATTGACCTTTCTGAAACTGATATTCTGATCGATCATTTGAGCGGAACAGGGATAGTTTCAAGTAAAACTTTCCACAACATTATTTTATTTGATGTTCCCGTTATTGCGAGTTGGCTTGCTGCGATCCCACTGAAATATTATCCACGAATCCGAACCGGAATTATAAGGCAATATATTCACGGTCATACAATCGGTGGCGTCGTATATCCGTTGCTTGGCGAGAGAGAAGATGGAACTTGGGTCTGGTCACGGATAACAGGCGCTACGATAGCAACGAAAGCCCTTGACCATAAAGACGCATTCATTGTCGGGGATAACGCAGAGAGGGCGGCAAGCGTCCCTAAGAATGAATGCTATCGAGTTAACAATTCTCAGTACCCGAATCATATTGCTTTCACTGAGAGAGGTGACGACAAGGATTACATCGTAATTGTGAATGATAAATTTGAATTGAAGGAAAGATTATATTGTGGACAGCGCCCGCCTCGAACGGGCTTTGTTCCTGTTGGATATGAGATAAGTGAAAACATCCGGTGCTTGACGCTTCTCGGTGACGATTATACGCCGGGATCTCTCGGTGTCTTTCCACAGGACGAGACGGACGGTCTCCACGTCGTTAAATTTATCGAAGAGGTGCCGACGCATATCCCGAGACTGAAATCAAAAGAGATGGCGGTCGGGGTCGGTCTATCGAAGTCCTGTAAGTGTTTCGGGGCTTGGCTCTTTATTCGACCGGATATGGTATTACAATGTCTCAATACCGGTGCGGCGGCAATGTCGGAAGCTATCGATATCCGTCCGGTCGTTAGGGACGGCGACGCAGATATTATTAGCGAATGGCAACAGCAATTTGATAAGGTCGAAGCAGACTACGGCAAAGACCGCCAAAAGTCTATTGGAAAAACCCTTTGGAGTGATAAGAAAAAAACTCTGGATTTGAAGGATATGGTTTACTCTTCTCATTATACTCACAAAATTATACAGCAAGCTTATCTTATTTACAATCCATTCCATAAAGACCTGACCAGCGACTTGACACGACGCAATTTCTTTTTACTGTGGGGTCTTGTTTCGCTTCACGGTGTCGAGTGGACTGTGCTCAGTACCGAGGTAGACCTTTTGAACGGTGTTAGTGCTGTACATGCTGTTGAGGGGTTGCTTGCATACAAAACCGTTACCGACGAGCTTGTAAATTGGATTCGCTCGATTGGTTGGATTCCGAATACAGGAGATATTTTCATCGGTCAACTTAATCCCTTGGGAGTTCCTTATGGAGGTTGGGGTGTAGGTTATTATCGTACTTTACCTGCCGAGTTACAGATCCAACAGCGGGTCTATGATTTGCTACTCGAGATAGTAACCGACGCTAACACCGCAGGGATAGCTTGCGGCGAGTTCGACGAATGGTGGTTTGAGCACGAGATAGATTATTGGGATACGATTGTTGGGATAATGCAAGACCTTAATTCGATAGGATGGTTCGACTTATGAGAAAACTTTTTTTATTATTTATATTTTGCAGTCTCATTTTTGGACGACCGAACCCGTGGTGGACTGTTATTGTAGACGACATCCCTCTCGATTCTTTATTCGACTGGACTGACTCACTCACCGCCGTCGCACCGGTTCCGGTAATTAGTGTTTTTGCTAAGATAGCGGACTCGTCCCGGACAGCCCACCTTGCCGATAGCGCTGCGCATGCAGACTCCGCTGACCATGCTGACCATGCAACTACCGCCGATAGCGCAGGCGTAGCCGACACCTGTCTATTTTATCCTGACGATAGTGTTTATGCACAATGTACCGCCGGGACGACGAGTTGTGAGATTTGGATTCATAATGGAGACACAATCTTTCTTGACACGCTCAGTCCGGGGCGGTTCGATTGTGATTCGATGTGGTATTGTCTCGACGGGACTTTGTCTTTTTACTTACCGCTATCCGGCGGGACGATGTCCGGGGATATTGATATGGGTGACCATTCAATCCTTAATGCAGATTCCATAAATACCGACGGTGGGATTTTGTATATCGGCTCGTCTATCTCGATTACTGGGAGGTCGTTGATCGATAGTATTTATCACGTCTATGGGGGGTTTGCTGATTCGACGGTAACGATTGACTTAACTAAGGATGTTTGGGCGCAAGTTACGAATACCGGCTTTGCTCTTTTTGTCGGTGATGAAGTCGATGGTTTTTCGCTGTCCGGCGATACAATGACAGTTTTATTTACTGGCGACTTTTGGGGGACGACCGTACTAACATTTAGCGGTTCGGCTCAAAAGGAATATCAAATAAGGCTTTATAATATCACGCAAGCACAGCAAGAGGGATATTTACAGGGATTGTCAGGCAATGGTGCCGGTAACTATGTACAAATAACATTGCCGATATACTCAGAAGCGACCTTGAACGATAGGTATATCGTACAAGTGCAGAATATTAGCGGAAACGAAGATATTATTTTGAGACATGCACAATTTATTTTGACATACTTACATGATTAAAACAATAAAAACAAAGGAGAAAATAATGAGAAACACAATTCTAACCATCCTGTTATTTGCTGTTGTGTGTGCGTCGGGAGCGGGGTACACTAACCTGAACGGTGCCGATACTATCTACGTCAGTCTTTGGCAACTGTATGTGAAGCCAGGCGATACGGTGTGGGTCAGTACTTACTATACCGGCGATGATGATTCGCTGGTTTTAATATCGGACTCGGCGGGCGTCTCGCCGGTTATCGAAGCGGACACCTTCAGCTTCGCTCCGGCGGATGAAGATTCATCGACAATTGCAATCGCAAGCCTAAGTCAGCTAACTGAAATCTTTATCACGACGACCGGGGCGGTGGAATTTACTGTCAACGACTCATCGTCTCCAAAGATATATCTCGGTGCTGATATGGTTTATAGGATTCCACGTCCGGAGAATCGGATAAGAAAATTCGATTTCACTTCAATCGATTCGGCGAGGGTGATTGTAACCTATCTCAATAGCAGATTCGATGAGTAATACAAGGACAATCGCGGTCTTGTTTATCGTTTTTCTTCTCGTCGGGCTTGTTGCACAAGACGATATCCCAACGATTCGGCGCATAGGTTCGACCGACGGAGCTATGTCGATAATCCGGCGCCGGGAACCTACTCCGGCACCGACCCCGACAGGCTATGAGGATTTAACAACCTATACACCAGTTGATCCAGATTCTAATTTTACCATTACGTCATCGACGGTTGTTGTGGACAGCATTCACCCAGAATATACAACGACCTATCTCTATTATGATTTTGGTGTAGATTCTTTAAAAAGAAATTTCGAGATAAGGTTTGCTTTGGAAGTAACTGCCATTTGGACTGCTCACGCCATACAGGGCATAATCGGGGTATCAAATACGCTTGGACTTAGCGTCGGCGGTCCAAACATCGAAATAAATTACGACTATACCGGAGCGGGTGCAGACACTAATTATTTCATCGGTGTTGGGGGTGGTGATCACGTCGCTCATAGCAATCAAAATCAATTCGTTGAAGGGACAACCTACTATTGTAAATCTGAACGGATATATGTAGGTGGTGCAGCAGATAATATATTCCAAATGACGGTCTATACAGACTCCGATTATTCCATACGAGCGAAGAAAATATATGGAGGCAGCATTGGTGACGATATTGCAACTTGGGGCGAGGTCGACTTTACTCTCGCTGAAGCCGTTGATGAGTTTAGATATTTGATGTTGGCAACTTCGGGGCGAGCCGCCGACGACTCGACTGAAGTTGGGTCATTCGTAATATCTAATGTTCAAATCATATCAAATAGCGATTAAGGAATTAAGTGATACGAGTATTCAAATTCTTGCTCCGTCGAGGTTTCAAGATAAACCTTACTCAAAAAATAATCAATAGGAGGGTCAAAGTGAATGACGATAGACCGGTAACACCGAGAGGGATACGCAACCGAAATCCCGGCAATATTGAACTTATATCAACGACAACTTGGAAAGGGCAATGTAAAAAGCAGACCGATGGTCGTTTTATTCAGTTCAAAAAACCAGTGTGGGGTATTCGAGCGATGGCAAAGACGCTTCTGAACTATCAAAGACTTCACGACCGGGACACACTCCGCAAGATAATTGACCGATGGGCGCCGCCCGTCGAGAACGACACGAGTAGCTATGTCGATGGCGTTGCGCACAGCATGGGCGGTATCGACCCCGACGGTGAACTCAATCTGCAATTCCCTCAAACGCTTTGCAGTCTAATCTCGGCAATGATACAACATGAAAACGGTCAACAACCATATCGTCCGGGCGTTATTATGGACGGGATAAGGATGGCAAATGAGTGAGAAATGCGCAACAAAGCCAAGCAGCGGTGTCGTCAAGCTCCTTGTATATGCCGGTACTATTATTCTTGTCCTTATCGGCACTGTTTGGGCGATCACGTGGGGGACATCGAACGGTCGTCTCGATAAACATGATACTAAATTTGAAACGGTCGAGGTTGTCCAGTCCGATCACAAGTCGAAGATAGCTGTCCTCGAGAAACAAATTGAAACTATCGATAGTAATGTCAAGCTGATATTGGACGAGATAAGGGGGGAATAATTTTCGCAACAATTACTCAAGTTATCGGATGGATCGTACTGATCATTATTGCCCTTCTCATAGTCGGCGTGGGGTTCGGCTTTGGGTATCACACAATATATGAGATATGGGAAGATTGGAAAGATACGAGACAGAAAAATAAAAATCGGAGAAAATGATGAAATACCTACTCACAGCGCTCATAATTGCCCTATTTGCGACATCGATGTTTGCAGGCGCTCCAAAGAACACCTTTGCCCTCGGCGCCGGTTATCCGCTAACTCTGTCCTATCAGCGAACCGATGAAACTGATAGCGAAGCATACTTTCAATTTATTTGGGGACGGAGTGGATTGGAATTGACATACGACGGGAACACACAAATCTATGTCACAAGAACAGCCGGGACGGATTTTATTTGGTTTGGTCTCGGTATAGGGCTTGACATCACTACAAAACGACCCGAGGTGCTTTTCTTTTCTCAAATAGTAAAGCAACTCACAGATAAATTTTCGTTAATTTTCACACCGAGAGTAACCGCCGGACATCGAACACGAATTGGGTTGACGGCGGCAATCGGTTTTAACATCTAAGGAGGTAGACAAAATGTCAAAACGTACAATTCTGATTCTCGGAATTATGCTTATGCTGTTCGCTACAGTAGCGTTCGCAGGTGACGGTGGATCCGGAGGGATTCAAAACAAACTTATCGAGTGGGGGATCGTCTTCATTCTCGGTATTGTGTTCTCGAAGTGGTTCTTGCCGATGTTTGCGAAACATCCCAAGATTCTCAAAACCGTTCAAGACGTCACACAAATTGCGCATGAAATTGCAAGCGACCTTGTCGTCATGTTTCCGAAGGCAAATTGGGATGACTTGTTGCTCTTTGGAATAGTCGAGTTCCAAAAACGACTTCCCAAAGAAAAAATCTCACATACGAAGGCGACATCGATTATGCGCTCAGCGATTATCGACCATCGACTTTTACCGAACCCGCCAGAAGCGAAAGTTTCTACTCCTTAGTTGGCGTGTTCGATGACGAGAAAAGGGGGCGCCTCGAAAGGGGCGCTCCTTTTTTTTATTATATAGATTTAACTTGTTTTTTAATTATAAATACATATATTTACCTATGAAACACAGCGGGCAAACCCCCCGTAACTAATTTTGATATGCAAAGCCCCGACAGTCTTCTTGCTGTGTTTCACGGGGCTTTTGCTATTTGGAGTTGAAATGAGTTTGTACGATAATACTACAAAGATATGTCAAGAATGTTTTAATGAGTTGCCGATAGAAAAGTTTTATAAAAACAAAGTTTATAAGGATGGCTATTCATATAAATGTAAAAAATGCTCTCGTGAATATCAAACAAATAATTATATAAATTTATACAAAAGAGCAAGTAGCAAAAGTCGAAAACGAAACACAAGTAATTTATTAAAGAAATTAGATAGCAAAGCAATAGCTATTTATAAAGCAAAAAAGAAACCGATTAGTCTTAAAAATTCTATTAATAGGAAAATGTTGGGACGGATGCGAGCTTCATTAAAAACCTCTAAAGGAGTATGTCGTTGGGAATATCTCGTGGACTATACTCTTGATGACCTCAAAAAACATCTCAAAAAGACAATGCCAAAAGGGTACACTTGGCAAGACTATATCGACGGCAAGCTCCATATTGACCATATTATTCCCATTGCTGTTCACAATTTTACGAGATTTGAGCATATCGATTTCAAAAGGGCTTGGGCTTTGTCAAATCTTCAGTTACTTCCCGCAAGGGAGAACCTTCTAAAATCTGATAAAATAACAAAACCATTTCAGGCATCTCTTGCGATATAAGCAAAAAATGAGTCTTAAAAAAACAAATAAAAAAAAGCCAAAGAAATATTTCTCCTTTTAATTACATACCCCATAACGACTTATAGAAGTGTCTAAATTTTAATTTAATAAAATATAAAAAAAACTAAAGAAATAGCTTGTTTAATCCGAAAAAGTAATTATATTGTCATTAAGTTGAGAATTGAAAAGTTTGAAAGTTTTGAAAACTGAATACGGACGACGATGGCAGGTGAAGCTGACCAAGTAGGCAATCGAACGGCTAAAATCGGTGACGTCCAAAACACACAATAAAACAAGGATGGTAATATGAAAGTTAGATATTGATTTGTAAATATAGTGGCAGGGCTTGACTCTGTCGAACCTTGACGCAAAGGAGGTATCATGCGTCGCTGTTGTCAAAGGCGGCTACATAAAATAGACGAACCCATCTTATACATCGGGGGCGGGTTCGCTCGTCCTCGTATTTTGGAAACAGAAAACAACTATTGAAAGGAGTTTCGATATGGCAATGGCAGGAATGGAGGGATATGAATGGGTTCTTTATGAGGATGGCAAGCGCATTGATAGCGTCGATCCAATTTGGGACTACGGAGAGACCGATACTCATTGGTGGGTTGAGGGCGTTATGTCCACCTATGTATTTGAAAAGAAGCCAAGTCGGACATTCAAAATAGAAAAAATGCAAACCGTCGAATACCAGACTAACACAACCCCCCAAATTTGAAACATTAATATCATAACAAGGGAATTATGACTATCGTAATAACAAAACGTAAATAGGGTCTGTTATGGACTCACAACAGGAAGGACAATTATGCGAACGA
>Ga0307928_10004150_pt1 | contig 11011 bp, 16 predicted proteins | sample AceLakmetagen232_FD_201815 | JGI IMG/M metagenome (GOLD analysis project Ga0307928, IMG submission 201815) | Saline water microbial communities from Ace Lake, Antarctica - #232 | ecosystem: Environmental > Aquatic > Non-marine Saline and Alkaline > Saline | place: Antarctica: Ace Lake...
GTGTGGAGATTACAAACGTAGGGCCTGCTTATAAAGATAATGAAGTGCTCGATAACGTTGTCAACACGTATAGAAAAGATATCCCTACGTCCTCTGACTAAGTTAAGCGTAAATCCATATAGGCAAAATGCGGTAGCTTCTCCCAAAGTTATGACGTAGGCAAGTTTAATGTTCAATTATTGAACAAGAGAGGAAAGGCATGAAGAAGATAGCACCACCAATCATGAGTGTAGGGGAAATGATAGACAGGCTTTCGATACTCACCAGAAAGATATATTTTGGTGAGGAAGATGCGATAAGCGAGCATAGGTTTCTAGAGCAAGGCCTTGGGTATTATGGAATTGACGGGAAGCTTGTTACGAATATCATCAGGCTCACGCAGATGAACATCGAGATTTGGAACCTGGAGAATGAGATGCGACGGGATACGGATAATAAGATGGACGTTGCAGAAGTGGGCAGAAGAGCTATAAGCATTCGGGATTTGAACCGCAAGCGAGTGAGCTATAAGACAAAGTTGAATGTGGAGTATAAAGGCTTTCCAGAACTCAAGGTAAACCATAGGAGTGCTTAATGAAAACTAAATGGACTAAGAAAGGGTTGAAGGATTTCGAGCTTAGGATTATCAATCTATTCGAGAGTGGATATGCTCGTTGTCCTATACACCTGAGTGGAGGAAATGAGGATGAGCTTATAACCTTATTCCAATCCATCAAGAGCAATGATTATATATTCTCTACGCATCGAAATCATTACCACTATCTCCTGAAGGGTGGAGATGCAGAAGCACTTATCTCAGAGATAAAAGGCTCTGCTCTTGGCTTATGCAAGGGATGTGGGAGAAGCATGAACGTCTACGACCCAAAAATCAATTTCTACTCTAGTGCTATTGTAGGAGGTAATTGTGCAATGGCAATTGGTGTAGGTCTTGCGCTGAAGAAGAAGAAAGCAAAATTTCACGTGTGGTGTTTCGTGGGTGATGGAGCAACTGATGGTGGGCACTTTATGGAGGCCGTTAGGTTTGGGCACACTCGTCATCTCCCTGTAACGTTCGTAGTGGAGGATAATGATAAAAGTGTAGACTCTAGTGCTAAGGATAGATGGCACAATCCTATGCCTATAAATGCTTCTAACATCATAAGATACGAGTACACACGGGTATATCCTCATGTAGGTATCGGAAGGCACGTGACATTTTAACCCGAATGCTATGGTGGTTACTGGATAAGATATTGCCATGGAATTCACATTATCTACAAGAGAATCCGGAGGCTAGAGATGAGAGAAAATTACATGATTGTAGATAGAAAAGAACCCGTTGATGACGAGTACTCAGACTTCAATGAACTTAGAGATGAGGAGGAGAGAAGTGAGAGAAACCACGATAAGCTACAAAGAAGCAATAACAAGAGAGATGACGGCTTTAGGTAAAAAGAAGAATACGGTTTTCCTCGGCGAGAATATCATCAACAGCGGGAGAATATATGGTACGTTGGATAAGGTCAGTATTAAACGGTGTATCGAAATGCCCGTGGCAGAAAATCTTATCGCAGGAGCAGCCATTGGACTCGCTATCGCAGGCTATCGTCCTATTTGCATTTTTCAGCGTATGGATTTTATGCTTATTGCTGCTGACCAAATTATTAATCACGCTGCCCTTATTCCCAAGATGTCTGGTGGGAGTATTAAGCTTCCGATTATATTTAGGACTATTAAAGGAAAGTTGAATGATGGCTTTTGGGTAGGATATCAGCATAGTAAGGATTTAACCTATGTCTTTCAACCACATATGCTTATCTACAACGTACCTGGTTATTGTGATACAGCACTTGCTTACGAACTTGCCTATGAGCATAGAGAGCCTGTGCTTGTAGTGGAAGATTATGCATCTTATAATAAACAAAAAAAGAAAAGGAGATGAAATGGAAGAAAGAATCTGGGACAACAGCACAATAAGCTGTTTCCAAACGTGTAGGAGAAAGTATTATTACCAGTACGTCCGTCACCTCAGGCCAAAGGTTAAAGGTACTGCGCTGCTGTTTGGTAGTGCGGTGCACGATGCCTTGGATGTCTACTACAAGAATGCGGATAGAGAGCAAGGTGCAGTTTTGGCCATTGCTAAGTTCAAGGAAGTCTATTCTACACCTGAAGGAGATTTCCTGCGCACCGTTGAGAATGGAGTGAAGCTACTCACGCACTATTTTCTCAAGTACAAGCACGAACCCTTTACTGTTGTGGGAAAGCCAGAGGAAGGTTTTGTATTCCCGATTGGGAGTATCCTCTACGGCGGACGTCTTGACCTTCCGGTGGAATGGGATGGCCAGCTGTGGATAATGGAGCACAAGACCACATCAAGGCTTACCTCGAGTTACTTTAACCAGTACGAGCTCGACAAACAACCTACAGGATACATCATTGCCTTGGAGGAGTTTGCGGGTAGAAAATGCAGTGGATGTATAATCAATGTACTTGAACCATGGAAGGAGGTCAAGCGAGTTACAGCAAAGACGAAGCAACCTGGAGACCATTTTCTCCGCAAGCCGTTGACGAGAAGCGAGGAGCTTAAAGACCGCTTTCGTTATAACGTGCAGGCTATTGTGCGAGATATAAAATGGTGTGAGGAGCATGATGAATACCAAGAGGCCGAGAAGAAGGAAGCTTGTTTTTACTACAATCGTAATTGTCCATTCATGCAACTGTGCCAGTATGGGGAAAATGATAGGATAATCAAGAGAGATTATGTAGTGGAGAAGTGGATTCCTTTTGAGAATGCAATGAGAAAGGAGGGGTAACGTGCATAAGGAAACGTTAGAAGCAAAAATAGCTGTAATGAAAAAGTGTATAGAGGACAAAGTATTGCAAGTTGATTGTTCTTTAGAGTTTACACAACAGTTTAGGCTAGAGCTTGATGCCTTCAACATGAAATTAAAAGCATTGGAGGATGAGCATGGAAAATTATAGTGCGCTGCTTGTAGGGCCTCCAGGCTCTGGCAAGACAACTGCAGCTTGTACAGCAGAACCACCTGTGTTATTTCTTGACATGGATAACAAGATACATAAGATGATTAATATCAAAGACAAAGTTGCTGATGGCCGTGTGCTTCAATGGACTCCACAGGAACGTTTGTTTACTGGAAAGCTAAGTAACTTCGTGAACTCGGGCATCAATCCTCAGGCAAAGTTTGCTCAGCAAAGGGCTAAAGGATATGCAAAGCTCGCTGAGAAGATTGATGAGCTTGAGACTGGTGCGTGTATGCATGAAGGCAAGGCCGTGAAGACGGTCGTGCTCGATAGCTTCACTTCAACAGAGGAGCATTTGAAGCGCTTGCTCATGAGCGCTAACAACGCTTCTACAATCAGCCAACCACTCTGGGGTACGGTGCTTACTAACTACGAGAACCTGCTCAACAGCCTGCTCAATCTCCAGAATGTAAACGTAATTGTAATCGCTCACCAACGTCCAGTTAAAGACGAGCTCACGGGTATCATAACCTATGCTCCTCTTATAAGTGGACAGATGAAGGATAAGATTGGTAAGGATTTTGAGGAAGTTTACTACCTCGAGAAAGTTATCAAAGGAGGCTCTGCTGTCTATGAGATGCTTACACTAGGTAGCACGGCTAAACCATGTCGGACGTCAAGAGTGCTTAATGCTCGAGTTGCTCCGGACTTCAGTCTTCTATACAAATAAGGAGGTATATATGCGTATAGAGGATTTTAATAGACAGGGGTTGAAGGACGCTTACAATGTCTTCAAGCACCTGGATAAGATTAAACAGCAAGCAATAGAGAAAGGAGAGCAAGAGGAGAAGGAAAAGGGTGCAAAGGAAGAACAAAAACAATAACTTACAATTAAACTAGAGGAGATTATACAATGAGAATCAATGTCGACCCGAATACAGATGCAGGTGGGTTTGGTTATGCTAATCCTGGAGAAGTAGAACTTCGTATTGTGGATGTGGAGTTGAAAGATGGCCAAAAAGCTCCATATCTTGCGTGGAAAATAGAGTTCGTAGACCCTAACATCCCAACGGCAGAGTTAAACAGTGATGGTACGAGCAAAAAGATGGGCAACATCTTTGAGAACACAACGCTCAAATCTGGAGATAATGCTCAGTTTCGCCTGCGTCAGCTTTGTGATGCAGTAGGGATTGCTTGGAGTGCTGAAGTAGAGACTGATGACTTTCGTGGCCTGACGTTTTTTGCCATGATTGATTTGGACGAGTACAATGGTAGCATTAAAAACGTTATCAAGAAGTACATCCCTAAGGGATAGAAGCTCGACGGCTTGTGCTGGCTCTGCTTATGCATCCAGCCTGCCGTACTTTTCAATTATTGAACACGGAGAGAGGCATATGCATATACCAATGTTAGAAGCAATAAGCAAGATGTTGGAGTTTGAGGACGAGGACACACGAGATTTGAAAGTAGAGCGTGTAAAATGCGCTAAATTTATGCTAGATAAGATTATCGAGGGGATGAAGGGCACTCCATCACTCGAGCCTTTAGTAACATTAAACAAGCCCTTGACACCTAAGGCTCCTGAGCGTCATGATAGACCAAGTGCAACTGCACCATCTATAGAAGTAGACGACGAAAGGAAGATTGTAAGGGTGCACAATGCTCAACCGGATACTATCATAGAGCTTGATGGTAAAAAGTACACTCCTGCTCAAGCACTTGGAAGAACATTCCAGAAAGGAAAAATCTTATGAATATAGTCTGGGATTTAGACGGTGTCATCCGAGACTTAAATGGGTATATAATGCATTTACATGGAGGAGCTTATCCTAAAACCTGGAACCATATTTGTGGTAATGGTAAGAACATCTTCGATACTATAAATGAGAATTTAGATATATTGATAGACGCTCCTCCAACAGCATATTGTTCTGTGTTGAAAAAGCATTTTACAAAACCCGAGTTTTGGACGAGTCAACCTGAGAAGTGGCAGGAGAATACCGTGAAGTGGCTTGACTTTTATGTAGGTGAGCATACAGTAAAGTTCTTGAAGAGTGCACAAAAGGAAGCGCTGTTGAGCACACTAGAGAACACAATTCTCATAGAGGATAACCCAAACTTTCTTGACTATGAGAATATTATACTGATAGACAGGCCTTATAATCAAGTGGTCAAGAATGCTATCAGAATTTTCGGGACAAGGCATTTAAATAATCTAATAAGTGTTATAAAGGAGACTTGATGAAAATGTTAATGAAGGATATTAAAGTAGGCACTCGTTTTAGAGAGAAGTTTGAGGATATTGATAAGCTTGCAGAAAGCATAAACAAATTTGGGCTGATTGAGCCTATTGTAATCGATGAGAAGAATGAGCTTATAGCAGGGGAAAGGAGATATAGAGCACATCAACTCCTGCAACGGGAGAGTATAGAAGCACGGTATATGAAAGACCTTTCGAGTCTGGAGAAGAAGGAAGTGGAATTGGAAGAGAATATACAGCGTCGCCAATTCACGTGGCAAGAGGAGGTTAATGCTAAAGAGCAGTTGCATAAGCTCAAGCTCGAAATCCACGGAACAGTGGTAGATGGCAAGCCTATACAAGGCTGGAATATGCGAGATACAGCAAGTGCTCTTGGAGAGAGTCTTGGAAAGGTAAGCATGGACGTTCAGCTTGCTCGAGGTATAAGGGCTTTTCCAGAACTCATGAAAGAGAAGAACAAGACGATTGCTTATAAAAAGCTCAAGAAAAATCAAGAGTCTATACTCCATGCAGAGCTTGCTCGTAGACTTGAGAGCAAAGGTATAACTGCTCACCCAGATGTGATGAATGGAGATTGCCTTGAGAAGATTAAAGAGATTGCAACAAGCAGCATAGACCTTATACTCACCGACCCTCCATATGGTATAGATGTAGACAACGCACATACGTATGGAAGGATGACCGTCACCGATACACGATTTGAAGATGGCGACCATGAAACTTTTGACCTCATCGATAAGATACTTAAAGAGATGTTTAGGGTTCTAAAAGATGACAGGCATATGTACCTTTTCTGTGGTATAGACAAGGTGCCTACGATTCTAAAGCTTCTTGTCAAACATGGCTTTGAACCGCACCATCTCCCTCTCATATGGGACAAGGGCAGTGGGTCTTATCCTTCACAACAAACAAGTTACGTGCATTCATACGAAGCTTTTATACACGTGCAGAAAGGCAGGAGGAAACTAAATGGAAGTCCGAGAGATATCTTCCCAATTAAAAGAGTTCCAGCAGGACGGAAAATTCATCCAACTGAGAAGCCTACTGAGTTGCTTAGAGACCTCATTGAGCTTTCCAGTCTACCAGGAGAAGTTGTTCTCGACCCTTTCGCCGGTAGTGGAGCAACACTTGTTGCAGCTAAGGAAACTAATCGACGAGCTATTGGCATCGAGCTTGATAAAAGCTACTACGAAGGAATCTGTACAAGGTTAGCAACAGCCTCAACACAGTCAACTGATGAAGAGTAAGGAGATGTTTAATGATACCAATAGGAGAGGGAGATAAGAATGCGAAAATCTGGCTTGTCGGGGAAGCACCAGGAGCTCAAGAAGAAAAAACGGGAAGATTATTTAGCGGAGGTAGTGGAACAGTACTTGACACCCTTCTTACAAAAGCTGGGATACAAAGAGATGAATGTTACATTACAAATGTCATACACACCAGACCAGAAAAAAATAATTTCGAGTGTTATTATACAGACTCTAAACATTCCCAGCCAACGACAGCGCTTATCCAGGCTCATGAAAACCTTTGCAAAGAAGTTGCAGGGTATAGACCTAATGTAGTTGTAGCTCTAGGTAAAGAAGCTATGTTCGCCTTGACTGGGCACAAGAGGATACTGAAATGGCGGGGTAGTATTCTCAATGTCCAGGGGGTAAAGTGTATACCTACGCTACATCCAGCAATGGTAATGCGTGACCCCAAGATGAACCCTATCATCTCAATGGATATGATGAGGATAGCTGAGGAGTCTAAGACTCCCAAGATGCCTGATGTGTATAGAGATGCCTTCAGGATAAATCCTAGCTACGAGATGGTCATGTATATGCTTAAAGAGTTCCTTCCACAGCAGAGTATACTTGCCTTCGATATCGAGACCATCCCACCTCTTGAGCAAATAATGTGTCTTGGCTTTGCATGGAGTAAAGAAGACGCTTTCTGCTTACCCGTATTCTTTGGTACAAGCAGCTGGTGGACAGCAGAGGAGGAGTTCGCTATCATCAAGGCAACGCAAGCTCTTGTAAACAATAACCCAGGTATTAAATGGATAGCACAAAATGCTCAATACGATATGACCTATCTTGCGGATAAGTGGGATGTTAATATCAACATCTGGATGGATACAATGATAGCATTCCATTGTACTTATCCAGAGATGAGAAAGTCCCTTGCGTTTCTTACAAGTATCTACACCAAACGTCCTTATTATAAAGACGATGGAGGGCAGGGGAAGACTCCTGAGCAAGAGTGGATTTATAATTGTAAAGATTGTTGTGCTACTTATGAATGTGCATTGGGTATAAGAAAGGATATGGAGGAGTTCGGCACTCTTGCTTTCTATGAAGAGCACTCGAATAAACTTATCCGTCCTCTTGGGATAATGCAACGCAAGGGTATGCTCATAGACACTAAGCAGAGGGATAAGCTGGATGCAGAACTTACGAACACCTGGGAAACGTTGCAAGTGCGCTTGGACAAGGCGGTCGGTCATGCACTCAATCCTAATAGCCCCAAACAAGTAAAGGAGTTTCTATATGAAGACCTCGGACTCAAACCAATCTACAAGTGGGGGAAAAAGAATGGACGCAAAGCGAAGGTGGTTTCCACAGATGAAGAAGCTATTGAAGAACTCCAAAAGCGAACCAACAACCCTGTACTTCAGCTCATACTCGAAGTCCGAGGAGTTCGTAAGCTACTTAGTACATACGTTAGAGCCCCATTGGAGAGTAACAATAGAATATGCTGTTCGTACAAAATTGCGGGCACGGATACTGGGAGACTGTCCTCTAGTAAATCCATATACGATAGAGGTACGAATCTTCAGAACATTCCAAGAGAACCCTCCATTAGGTCAATGTTCATCCCCGATGCCGGTTTTAAAGTTGTCAATGCCGACCTCTCCCAAGCAGAAGCCAGGGTTGTTGCATACCTTGCAGGAGAAGAAAGAATGCAAAGACTCTTTGAAGAAGGGGGGGACATACACTCTAAAAACGCATCTAACATCTTTGGCGTAACTCCAAAAAACGTAAAGAAAGAGCAAAGGCAGATAGCTAAAGCTCTTGTGCATGGAGCGAACTACGGCATTGGACATAAGAGATTTGCCAAGCTCGTTGGTCAGAGTGAGAGCAGGGCACGGGAGCTTTTAAATCAATACCACAGTCTCTACCCTTGTCTTGAGCTCTGGCATAGGATTGTAAAAGACCAGGTAGGAAGAACGAGAATACTCACCACTCCATTCGGGAGAAAGCGTATGTTCTTTGGACGTTGGAGTGATGACCTTGTGCGAGGTGCAATTGCATATGTGCCACAGTCTACAGTAGGAGACTTGCTCAACCTTGGGATTATAAAATCTTGGGATGCACTTCCTCCAGAGTGGGAGATAATGATGCAGAACCATGATAGTGTAGTAGCACAAGTGCCTGTCGATACACCTGATATGCACATCTGGAAATTCTTCAAGCACTATTATGAAATACCGATAAGGATAGGGCATAAGTGGTGTAAAATTCCTATGGATATACAGATAGGGAAATCGTGGGGAGAAATGAAGGAGCTTAAAATTGGATAGAAAATGTAAGCCATCTTGGATTGATAGCTACATCGAGTACACCAGCGACCAAGAAAGTCCTACGTCTTTCCATCAATGGGTAGGCATGTCCATAATAAGCTCTGTACTGCAGAGGCACGTGTGGATTCCGAGAGTAAAGTATACTATATATCCTAACATATACGTTATACTTATAGCTGGTAGTGCGAAGTGTAGAAAGTCTGTGTCGATACGCATTGGCATGGATATATTGAAAAGTATAAAAAATGCGCCTACTATATTTGCTCAGAAGATTACTACTGAAGCACTTATACAAGCCTTGGAGGAGAGTAAGACGAAGGAAGATGCATGCTATGGGTTAATCGTGGCAAGTGAGCTCTCGGTTTTTTTAGGAACTGATGCAATTAGAAGTGGGATTATACCAGCACTCACAGACCTTTACGACAGCCCTTCTAAATGGCAGTATCATACTAGGTCTAGGGGCAGGGAGGAGTTGACGAACGTTACTCTCTCTATGCTTGCAGCGAGCACGAAAGATTGGTTGAAGACATCTATACCATCAAGCTCTGTTGGAGGCGGGTTTACGTCACGCATAGTGTTTGTCGTGGAGAATCTTCCTAGTAAACTCGTGCTCTTTCCATCTGAGCATATGGATAACACTATGTTGAGGGATGGTTTAATCTCTGACCTTGAGCAGATGTGTAAACTTACGGGCTCAGTACAGTTTACAAAGGATGCTAAAGCTGCTGCGCTTGATTGGTATGAAAAGGAAGCATGCGAAGTGCACGATGAAAAAGTAGATGGGTATTTTGGGAGGAAGCATGATACAATGTTTAAACTCGCAACTGTTTTAAGTGTTGCTGAGAAGAATGATTTACTCATAGAGGAGAAGCATATTGTGAGAGCGTTGAAGCTTCTTGCTCATAATGAGAAGTATTTAAACACAATCATGGAAAGTGTAACCAGTTCTGTGATAGGAGGTGATACTGAAAAGGTCTTGACCATTATCAAAAAGTTTAGGGATATAAGTCATAGTGATTTGTTAAGGAAATGCTGGCGATATGCTAGTGCAGCAGAGTTAAGTGAGATGATTAAAACTCTTATTGAGAGTCATGAGATTAAAATGTATACGGATGATAAAAATACTAGATGGTATAAAGTGAAAGGACTATAATGAAATGTAAGCATGGTTTTTTACATTGGATAGCAGAAGGAGATAAAAGACTTATTTGTAAAAAATGTAAAATATGTTTTGTTTTAGTGAATGGAAAGCCAATAGAAATACAAAAGGAGAAGACAGAATGAAAAAAGCTTTTTATGTAGATGTAGAAACAACAGGACTGCACCCTTGGAGAAATGATATCATACAACTAGCGTGTATAATAGAAATCAATGGAGAGGTGGTGGAAGAATTCACGTCAAGAATGCAACCATTTGATTATGGTGCTATTAATGAGAAGGCGCTTCAGGTTACTGGTACCCGCATGGAAGACTTGAAAGAATATCCTGACCCTAAGATTGTATATACACAGCTTGTGGACGTTCTTGGCAAGTATGTAAACAAGTTTGAGAAAGGAGATAAGTTTACTCCCATAGCCTACAATGGAAAGTTCGATTGTGAGTTCCTCAATGGCTTCTTCAAGAAGAATGATGATAGATACTATGGCTCATGGTTTAACTGGAGGATTGTAGACCCGCTGGCTTATCTATACATCATGGACTTTCAACGCAGGATAGATTTGCCTAACTATAAACTAAGCACCGTGTGTCAGCACTTCGGCATACCCATCCAAGCTCACGACGCTCTTAGCGATATTAGAGCTACGAAAAAATTATGGGAGACTCTTGTAGACTTGGGAGTGTAGTTCAATAATTGAACACTAAATGGAGGCTGAAATGAATTGGATGTTACTGCTTACAACAAGTGCATTGAGTGGACTGTGCTATAGACTCGGGGGTATGGGAGCTGATGGAGCAAAGCGCTTTCCCTTTTTTCCTACCTGGCTGTTTAATACTAAGGCCCGTGATATTGGTTGCAGCGTGGTGTGTGGTGTTTATGTACTGCGTTCCGTTGATGTGGTGTGGGGTGTCCATGTCCTGTCCGCTATTCTACTCTTCGGAGCTTTGTGTACGTATTGGGATAGTCTTTGGGGATATGATAACCATTGGTTTCATGGTTTGATGTGCGGAATAGCCTACTTCCCCTACGCAATCGCATGCGGAAATTGGGTAGGGTTTGGGGT
>Ga0307928_10004151_pt1 | contig 11010 bp, 11 predicted proteins | sample AceLakmetagen232_FD_201815 | JGI IMG/M metagenome (GOLD analysis project Ga0307928, IMG submission 201815) | Saline water microbial communities from Ace Lake, Antarctica - #232 | ecosystem: Environmental > Aquatic > Non-marine Saline and Alkaline > Saline | place: Antarctica: Ace Lake...
CTTAAAAGATTTAGGTTTTTGGGGAGCAACGGAATTCGGCTTATCTCTTTCTTTACAAGACTGTAAAATAATTCCCGAAAAACCAGAAATAATTTCCCAAGCAAATAAAAAAGTTGCCGATATAGAACAAAATTACAAATTAGGTTTAATAACTGAAGATGAGAAAAAACGCCTCTCAAATGAAATTTGGATGGAAACAACTGAAGACATTGCCAACAAAACATGGAACAACTTTGGGCAGAATAATAGTGTGAAAGTAATTATTGATTCCGGAGGAACAAGAGCCTCTAAAGATCAAGTAAAACAATTGGCAGCAATGAGGGGGTTAGTAGTTGATCCGTTGGGAAAAATTGTTGAACTGCCGACAAAATCAAATTTTAGAGAAGGGTTGTCTGTTTTTGAATATGTCACTTCTTCAAGGGGTTCAAGGAAAGGATTAACGGATTCAGCAATTAAAACAGCAGATGCCGGTTATTTAACCAGAAGATTAGTTGATGTTTCTCACGATGTAATCATAAGAATTAATGATTGCAAAACAAAGAAATATCTTTCTATTAAAAAAGAAGGCAAAAGGAAAAATTATTTTTTATCAAGAATTTTAGGCAGAGTTTTGGCCAAAAACATAGTCAATCCAAAAACCAAAAAGATTTTAATAAAAGCAGGAGATATTGTTAGTGATGAAAATATTGACAAAGTCAAAAAAGCTAATGTTAAAGAAGTTTTTGTAAGATCTCCGCTAACTTGTGATTCTAAATACGGTTTATGTCAAAAATGTTATGGGTGGGATTTCTCCAAAAAAAATATTGTTGAAATTGGCACTCCTGTAGGTGTATTAGCGGCCCAATCCGTAGGAGAACCAGGAACCCAATTAACAATGAGAGTTAAACATTTTGGTGGAATTGTAGTTTCCGACGTAACTCAAGGATTGCCAAGAGTTGAAGAACTATTTGAAGCAAGAACTCCAAAAATGATTTCACCAATTACGGAGTTTGCCGGTAAAGTAAAAGTTGACGAAACTCCTTCCGGTTATAAAATAAAAATCAAAAGCGTCAATATTAAGCCAGTAGAAGAAAAGGAATATCTTATCCCTCTTACCAGTATTTTAAAAGTAAAAAGCGGTGATTTAGTCCCTATAGGGACACAATTGGCTTCCGGCGGATTGGATTTAAAAGAAGTATTAAGAATAAGAGGTTTCAAAGAAGTTCAGGAATACTTAATCAATGAAGTTCAGTTTGTATATGAGTCTCAGGGAATTCCCATAAGAGATAAGCACTTTGAAGTAATTGTGCGCAAAATGAGCGACAAAGTAAGGATTGAATCCTCAGGAGATACTAATTTGCTTTCTGGGGAATTGGTTGAAAAAATACGTTTTGAGGAAGAAAACGAAGCGATTTTAGCTTCTGGTGGAGAGCCTTCTACTGCCCAAGTAGTAATTTTGGGTATTACAAGGGCAAGTTTATACACAGAATCATGGTTGTCAGCCGCTTCGTTCCAGGAAACTTCAAATGTTTTAACCAATGCTTCACTGGAAGGTAAAAAAGACAAATTGTTGGGTCTTAAGGAAAATGTTATAATTGGCCGATTGATTCCCACTAATGCGCAACGAGCCAAAATCGGAAAATAATCAACATTTTTAATTTTTAATTTTTAATATTTAATATTTTTACAGTGCCTACAATAAATCAAATCATACGCAAGGGCCGAAAAAGAAAGTCTAAAAAAGTCAAGGTAGCGGCGTTGAGAAAATTATTTAACGCCAGCCAAAGACAGACTAAAGAATTAGCTAGTCCGCAAAAACGCGGCGTTTGTATAATGGTAAAAACAATGACGCCCAAAAAACCAAACTCGGCTTTAAGAAAAGTTGCCCGGGTAAGGCTTTCAAATAAGCAGGAAATTACCGCCTATATTCCCGGAGAAGGGCATAATCTTACTGAACACTCTATTGTAATGGTAAGGGGAGGCCGGGTTAAAGACCTTCCTGGAGTAAGATATCATATTATCAGAGGAAAATATGACACCCTGGGAGTAGAAGGAAGAAAAAAAGGGCGTTCAAAATACGGTACTAGAGCAGGTGGTAAAATTGGAGTTGCTACTGGTTCGGCTTCCGAAAGCCAGCCTGAGCAAAAATCTTAATTATGAGAGGAAAAAAAGCAAAAATCAGAATGCTTCAGCCGGATCCGATTTATTCGAGCCGTTTAGTAACTCGTTTAATTAATCGGGTAATGAAAGACGGCAAAAGAAGCATTGCTCTTACTCATGTTTATAAAGCTCTTGAGCAAGTGGAAAAAGAAACAAAAAAACCGGCCCTAGAAGTGCTTAGGCAAGCTTTGGAAAGAATTAAGCCTACAATGGAAGTCCGCTCAAGAAGAGTTGGCGGTGCCGCCTATCAAGTTCCTATACCAGTCAGAGGAGATAGGAGAGAGTCATTGTCGATCCGCTGGATAGTTTTATCTTCAAGGGCTCGCCCAAACAGCCAATATCACCATTTTCATCAGAAATTGGCCGCAGAAATTATTGATTCTTACCAAGGCGAAGGCGGAGCAGTTAAAAAAAGAGAAAATATTCAAAAAATGGCCGACGCTAACAAAGCTTTCTCTCACTTCCGCTGGTAAATAACAACAGTTTCATTTTCATAAAAAGGTTTTAAAAAAGAATATTTAAGAATTTTCTCTTCTGTTTTATTAGTAATTTCTTTTTCTTCTTTCCCCCACCAGACATAGTCAATATTGTTGCTGGCAATAAACTCCTTTGCTTCACTTTCAGAAAAAATGTTTCCAAAAAAATAATAAAGCCGCTGTATTTTTTCATCAGCTTTAGGAGTTTGAAGATTGTGGCCAAAATAAACACGACTGTCAGTATGAGCTGGCAAATAGTTGCCAATGGTATAGCCGGCCAATACTCCACTGTCCTTTTTTGCATTATTTTTCAAAAAATCAAAAGCCTTGCCTTCTTCGGCTGTCAAATAAAACCAGCGGTTGCCTGTTTCTGTTTCCGCTATCCTTCTATAGGTAATAAAAAAAGTAGAAATTGGCAAACAGATAATAAGAAAAGCATAAAAATAATTTCTATTGATTTTCAGCTTTAAAGAAATCTCACCTATGCTATAAATAGCAAGTATTATCAAAGGAAAAAAAAGACCGCGCAAATAAAATCTGGCAAAACCAAAAGGGAAATAAGCCAAAACAAAACTTCCAATAACCCACAAGTTTAAAAACAATACCCCTTTTTTTCGGACAGGATAAAAAAGCTGGTAAATAAATAATATGAGCAAAATACCATAGCCCAAAGCCAGCATTAAAGGACTGGGAGTACTGAGCTTTTGCTGCCAAACCCCAGAAAAAGTGGGATTTGAACGCAAATGCAGATAATAAAATACAGCTAGAGGAAAACAAACAAGAGCATTGATCAGCAGATAAACAAGGAAGCTTGATTTATTTTTTTTAAGCCAAAGCAGTAGTCCGTATAAGCCGCAGATTAAAAAATAACTTAAAAGATAATAAGGATAATAAATAACAAGAAGCAAACAGGCTATCAATGACAGAATACTAAATTTTCTCTTTTTTTCAGAATCGCGAAAATAAGAAACTAGAAGATATAAATACAAAATTATTCCTATTGCCACATGAGGTCTTTGAAAACTGCTTACAAAAGTAAAGCCGGTAATAAAAAGATCGGCAGAAGCTGTTTTCGGGAAAAAAAGCCATCCTAATCCTCCGCCAAAAATAATCAAAAAAAGAGCCAATAAAGCCGTCATTTTTTGCCGGACAAAAACTTTGATCATCTGGAAAAGAGCGATTATCAAAACTCCTCCCAAAAGGAAAGCAGCACAGTGAAATAAAACAAAAGGAGATGTCCGGGGGAAGAAAAACCCCAAAAAAGTATAAGTAGGATAATATAAAATTGCTCTTTGCGATGTTTCTGTACTATAAATATTTTCTAATAATATTTTTCCTCTTTGGCCCCACTTTACAGCGCTTACATATACATTTAGATCCCAAGGGTCAAACCAGCTAGCCTGGCCTGAATAAAAACTATTGTCCGGTTTTCTTAAATTGGCATAATAATTGGGAAAATTATATAAAGCCAAAGCAATAACAATAAGCAAAAGAATTAAACCATAAAGAGCGCCCTTGTTGTTTATCACAATTTTTATTAAACTTTTATAAATAAGTTCTATTTTTATTTATTATATTTTATGAAAAAAAAATTGCTATGGCAAAACTTATGAAAACTCTGTTGATTGCTACCAAAAACAAAGGCAAGTTTGATGAGTTTGCCGGTGTTTTGAAAGATTTGCCTTTTGAGCTTCTTTTTCTTGATGATCTTGTTGATAAAATTCCTTCTGATTTTGACGTAAAAGAAACTGGTTCTACATTTAAAGAAAATGCGATTTTAAAAGCAAAAGTTTATGGGAAAATGAGCGGATTATTAACCCTTGCTGATGATAGCGGGCTTTGTGTTGATTATTTGGATGGAAAACCGGGCGTTAAAAGCCACCGTTATGCTCCCGGCACAGATAAGGATCGCTGCAAAAAATTATTAAAAGAAATAAATAAAGTACCGAAAGACAAACGTGGGGCAAAATTTGTTTCCACGGTTTGTTTGTTTGATCCCAAAAAAGAAAAAGTTAAGACTGTGAGAGGGGAATGTTTAGGAAAGATAGGCTTTTTTCCTAAAGGAAAACATGGTTTTGGTTTTGATCCGGTCTTTATTGTCAAAGGTTTGGATAAGCATTTTGCCGAGTTAACATTAGAGGAGAAAAATCAAGTTTCTCACCGTGCTAGGGCATTGAGAAAGATGAGGAAAAATATTATAGTTTATATTAATGAAGGTTAAAAAAATTCTTCTGATTTTTCTTATCGGTCTCATTGCTGGGGTGGGATTAAGCCCTTTTGCTGTTGGCAAGCCAAGAGATTTTTTAGCTTCTCCTATAAGTATTTCTTTAGCGGAAACAAACTCATTGGCTTTACCCATGCCGGAAGAAAAAGTGCTTGGTGAAGCCAATTCTATAGCCTCCCAGTCCGATGATTTTCAGCACCTGCGCCAAAAGCCAAAAACAATAGCTCTTAACAAACAAGCTGTCCCATCAGCCGTAGATAAGCCATTGACTGCCCTGGAAATTTCCCTGAGAAATTACAAAAAATCAAACAGTAGCCCCCCGCCTGCATCTTCAAATAAAGGACAGTTAACCATTGCTGTTTTGGGAGACTCAATGGTAGATACAATGGGGGAATACTTGCCATATATTGATTCCGCTCTGAAAAATTATTATCCCAATTACTTTTTTAATTTACTAAATTACGGTGCCGGCGGGACCAATATAGAATACGGAGTGCAAAGACTGACAAGCGGTTATGATTATTTGGGGAAACCAATCCCCTCTCTTGTTTCCACAAATCCTGACATTGTAATTATCGAATCTTTTGCCTATAACCCCTGGGGAGGGGAACAGTCTGATTTGGATCGCCAGTGGCTGGCAATGGCAAAAACCGTTGATATTATAAAAAGCCAAACTCATGCAAAGATACTTTTTTTGTCCACAATAGCCCCCAGCAAAACTCAATTTGGACAGGGGCCGGGCGGCATCAATTGGTCTTCTGATCAAGCCTACGAACACGCCCAAAAAATAGAAAAATATCTGCAAAACACAATCAATTTTGCCAACTCGCAGGGGTATCCATTGGTTGACGCTTATCATCCTTCAATAGTAAATGGCGACGGCAATCTCTCTTATATTAGCGCCCATGACCATATCCATCCTTCAGTTGCCGGCTGCCAGCTTATCGCCGGTTTAGTAGCGAAAAAACTAGTCTCTTTAGGTTGGTTGTGATAAAATTACCCATATGGTTGATCCCAGGAATAAAAAATTAGCAAAAATATTGGTCGATTATTCAGTTGGTGTCAAAAAAAACGAAAAAGTTGTAATAAATTGCACTTCACCGTCAGGATTGCCATTGGCAAGAGAGGTTTACAAATACCTGCTTATAAACAACGCTTATCCGTATTTTCAGCTTCATGATGAATTTTTAAGCTATTTCTACTTTAAACATGCAGACAAAAAACAATTAACCCTCAAGCCCGAACCAGCTCTTTTTATTGCCAAATGGGCAGATAAATTTATAACCATTGTTGCTGAACAAAACCCCAAAGAACTGGCAAACATTGAGCCGGAAAAACAAATTCTGCGCAGCAAAACTTCGAAATCGGTAAAAGACATTATTTTGAAAAAAAAATGGGTTCTTACTTACTACCCCACTTCCGGTATGGCTTATGCTTCCGGTATGAGCTTGTATGAGCTGGAAAATTTTTACTTTGGCGCCTGCCTGCGCGACTGGAATAAAGAAAAAAAGCAAATGGAAAAGCTGAAGTTATTTCTTGATAAAAGCAATAAGGTTGAGATTATCGGCTACAAAACAAATTTGAAATTCAGTATTCAGACAAGAAAATTTGCTGTTTGTGCCGGCCAATACAATATGCCCGACGGCGAGGTTTTCGGTGCCCCATTGGAAAAAAGCGTTGAAGGAAATGTTTATTTTGAATTTCCTTCTTTATTTCACGGAAAAGAAGTTAGAGGAGTGCAGTTATTTTTTTCCAAAGGAAAAGTTATAAAATACAAAGCCCGCCAAAACGAGAGATTTTTAGGAGAGATCCTCAAAACGGATCCCGGTGCAAAAAGGCTTGGAGAATGGGGAATTGGTACTAACCGCAAAATTACCCGCTATATGCAAAATACTCTTTTTGACGAAAAAATCGGCGGCACAATCCACTTGGCTCTTGGCTGCGCTTATAAAGAAGAAGATGGCGGTGGGGAAAATGATTCCGCTATCCACTGGGATTTAATTAAAGATATGAGAAAAAAAGGAAGTAAAATTTTGGTTGATGGGAAAGAGATAATTAAAGATGGGAAGATTTTAGTTTAGTTGCCGAGAAAACGCCCCAAAACTTGACTGCCTCCTCCTTCAAAATACCACCAAAATATGCCAATGATAACAAAAAATAAAACTGCCAAATATATTGTTTTCAAAAGATCTTTTTTAATTAAAGAAGGATTATAGTTATAAAGACTGATTTGTTTATTAATTTTCTTTTTCTTGGCTATTTTCGGCTTTATCGGCTCATCATAGGTAAAAGTATGTTTGTTTTCCTTTTTTTTACTAATTTCTATTTTGGTTTTAAAAACAGAAGCTTTAGGTTGTTTTGTCTCCACCTGCCTGCGTAAGTTGGCAATAATTTTTTGTGATCGAGTACGTCTTTTTTTTGCCATTGCCATTAGTGATTATTTGATATATTTCTTATTCCTATCTTCGCCTTATTCCTAATTCTTAATTCTTAATCCTATCTTACCATATTGACAATCAGGTGCCATAATTATTAAAATAAGCCAATGTTGTCTATTTTATATTTAGTATCAGCTATTCTTTTTTTATGGCTTCTAGTTTTGTCATTTTTTTTGGCAAATGCAATGATTCATTATCGCAATTTAACCAAAGACATTGAAAAAAAAGATCTAAAAAGCTTGCTCGAGGAAATACTTAAAAAAATGAAGCAGGCAGAGCTAGACTACAAAGAAAACAAAAAAAACTTATCCCAATTGCAGAAAAAATCAATTAAACACATACAAAAAGTTAACTTTTTGAGATATAATCCTTTTAAAGATACCGGTGGGGACCAAAGCTTTATTTTATCCCTGCTCAACGAAGAAAATACCGGTGTAGTCTTGTCTTCCTTCCACGGCAGAGACAATACTCGAGTGTATGCCAAGAAAGTTAAAAAAGGAAAAGGTGAGGGTTTTTCATTGTCAGAAGAAGAAGAAAAATTAATCAAACAGTCAAAAGCAACAAAGTAAACAAAATTTCGGTTGATATTTGCTAGCGATTCAATTATATTAACTAAAGAACCTAACTTAAAATGAAAAAAATATTTACAAAACCAAATATTACTGCTTTTTTTACCTTTTTAGGTCTTTATCTTCTCTCGGCAGGAGTTTCCTTTGCTCTTTTTACAACAGTAATAAAAGCGCCGCGGGCGGTAGTAACAGGAGAAGAAGAAATTGGTGATATAAGAAAAGGAGATTATCTGGTTGATGTCAGCGGTCCAAAGGATCAAGTATGTCCGATAAACAATTTTTTGTATTCTAAAGGAGAAAAAAACGCTTGGGACAATAAAAGGCCTCTTTTGGTAATGATTGAAAATCATAAAGAAGCAAGGCCTCAATCAGGAATTTCTAAAGCAGATGTAGTTTATGAAGCAGTTGCCGAAGGTGGGATTACAAGGTTTTTAGCTGTCTTTTATTGTGACGCCCAAGCGCAGGATATAATGATAGGTCCGGTTAGAAGCGCCAGAACTTACTTTTTGGATTTTGCCTCGGAATATGGAAAATATCCTTTATACGCTCACGTTGGCGGTGCCAACACTCCCGGACCTGCCAATGCTTTAGGGCAAATTCAGGACTATGGCTGGGGAGGGTCTGAAGGCAATGATTTAAACCAGTTCTCAATAGGCTATCCCACTTTTAGAAGAGATTATGAAAGATTAGGGCATACAGTAGCAACAGAACATACAATGTATTCAACCACAGAAGGTTTATGGGATGTAGCCAAATCAAGAAATTGGACAAATGTTTCCCCTAAAGGACAGAATTGGCTGGACAATTTTGAAGAATGGAAATTCGGCAAAGAAGCAGACGAAGCAAGCAGCGGCGATATAAACAAAATAGAAGTAAACTTTTGGGAAGGATACAATGATCATCAGGTAATTTGGAACTACGATAAGGCAAAAAATAGCTATTTACGCAATAATGGAGGACAAACGCACAATGACCTGAATTATGATGAGCAGATTTCTGTTAAAAACGTCATTGTCCAGTTTATGACCGAGCAGTCGGCCAATGATGGCTACAAAAACAATCTCCACTTACTTTATGGCACAACAGGAAAAGGTAAAACATTAGTGTTCAATAATGGCGAGGTAGTTACAGGAACATGGGAAAAAGAATCTAGGACGGACAGAACCAAATTTTATGGCGCCAGTGGTAAGGAAACTCCATTAGTACCCGGAAAAATCTGGATAGAAATTGTTCCAAAAGGTTCAAAAGTAGACTATTAAGTTTATCCTGCCCAAAACTATAATAAATGGCTTCATTGAAAGACTTATTTATTTCTAAAGTAAGAGTAAAGCTATTGCAGATATTTTTTTCCGATATAAAAGAAATTTATTATGTTCGCCAGCTGGTGCGCAAAACTGAAGAGGAAATAAACGCCGTTCGCCGGGAATTGGGGAATTTGGAAAAAGGAGGTTTGTTAACCAAGGAAACAAGGGCCAATAGGCTCTATTACGGCTTAAGAAAAACATACCCTTTTTTTGATGAGTTATTAAGATTGGTGATAAAAACCACTGGAGTAGGAAAAGCAATTATTTCTCAGAAAAACAAATTTGGCAAAGTTAAATATATAATGATGTCCGGCCGGTTTGCCAAGGGGTTGCCTTGCAAATCCGGCAACATTGATTTGCTGTTGGTGGGGGAAATTGTCCTTCCTCAAGTTGCTTCTATTATCAAGCAGCTTGAGGGACAGAACAAAAGAGAAATAAACTATACGGTGATGAGTGGTGAAGAATTTATTTTCAGAAAAGAAAGGCGCGATCCTTTTATTCTTCAAATCCTGCGTGAAAGCCGAATAATGCTTGTTGGCGATGAAGAAGAAATGTTGGAGTAAAATTAGGTACAAAACTGTACTTGGTAAAATATGCAGCAAAAGATAATAAAAGTTGGCAATAGTTTGGGGGTAACCATTCCCGCAAATTTTGTTAAAATTTCAGGGATTATATCAGGTAACAAAGTCAAAGTTAGAATTTTACCGGAAAAAGGAAAAATAATTTATTCTTTTGGCGGTATACGCCAGCTACCCCTGGACAAACTTTTTCAAAAGTGAACAAAAACAACAAACGTTTATTGATTATTTTATTTATTACTGTTTTGGCGGTAATTATTGACTTACCGAAAAACTTTATATTTAATCAGAAAATTTCCTCTCCGGAGATTAATATAAGCCTGGGAAATTTCAAGTTCAAAAGAGATTTAAAAATAAAAAAAGGTTTGGATTTGCAAGGAGGCACGCATTTGGTTTTACAGGCCGACATGAAAGACGTAGAGGAAAAAGATAAAAACGATGCCTTATTTGCCGTTCGGGAAGTAATTGCCAAAAGGATTGATCTTTACGGTGTTAGCGAACCGGTTATACAAACTTCAAAGATAGGAGACACTTCCCGTATTATTGTTGAACTGCCGGGAATAAGTAATGTACAGGAAGCAATAGAATTGATTGGTAAAACAGCCCAGCTGGATTTTCGTGAATTACCTCCTGAATTAGACCAAGATGCCACTGATTCTGCAATTCCTATTTTTGCTTTTAATGAAACCGGATTAACGGGCAAGGATTTAAAAAGAGCGACTGTTCAATTTTCCGAGCAAACAGGAGAGCCGGTAGTTGGTTTAAGTTTTACTTCTGAAGGAAGTAAAAAATTTGCTGAAATTACCGAAAGGAATGTTGGTAAGCAGGTAGCTATATTTCTTGACGGTATGCCAGTCACTGCCCCCAGAGTCAATGAGGCAATTACTTCCGGAGATGCTGTTATCTCCGGCCAATTTACTCCAAAATCGGCCAAAAATTTAGCTATTCAATTAAATGCCGGCGCCTTGCCTGTTCCCATAAAAATTGTTGAACAAAAAAACATTGGTGCTACTTTAGGGGAAGAATCAGTTCAAAAAAGTCTGCGGGCTGGTCTGATCGGTCTTTCTTTGGTAATTATTTTTATGATTGCTTATTATGGCAAGCTGGGAGTCCTTGCCGGTATAGCTTTGGTTATTTACGGTTTGATAACTTTGGCCATTTACAAACTGATTCCTGTAACTTTAACTTTGCCGGGAATTGCCGGTTTTATTTTATCAATTGGAATGGCGGTAGATGCCAATATTTTAATTTTTGAAAGAATAAAAGAAGAGCTAAGAGAAGG
>Ga0307928_10004152_pt1 | contig 11006 bp, 34 predicted proteins | sample AceLakmetagen232_FD_201815 | JGI IMG/M metagenome (GOLD analysis project Ga0307928, IMG submission 201815) | Saline water microbial communities from Ace Lake, Antarctica - #232 | ecosystem: Environmental > Aquatic > Non-marine Saline and Alkaline > Saline | place: Antarctica: Ace Lake...
TGTTACCCGAATAATGCTCCTAATCCTTTACTTCGTATACTTGAATCTTTATCTGTCAATCTATTAACTACTAATTTCTTTTCTATTAAACTTTTTAACAATTCGCCCTTATTAGCTAACAATTTAAATAATCTATCAAGATTTGTTATTGTTTCTAAAGTGAAAATATCTCTATTAAGTCTGTTTTCGTTTTTTTTAGTTACTGATATTGTTATCTCATTATTTGCTTTACGGAGGATTACTTTATAATCATAAAAAATAACCAGTTGGTATTTTAATATTAGTCTGTATTCTGTTATCGAATAATTCTATGCTCCCATAATTTTTACTCTCTGTTTGATTTCGTCTTGTGCTTCTAATTCTGCCTACATTTATATAAAGAGATTTACTATTACCAAGATGTTTTTTCAATATTTTTTCCAAACTCTTGTATTTTATTGCTGATTTCATTTTTTCTTTTGATAATAAAGTGGCAATCGCAACACCCATACTCGATTTAACAGATTGGCAATCGGCAAATTATTCCGACATTCATCGACCACTTTCGATGGTTGCGACTGATTCCACATTATGATTATAATACCTTACCTTACTGTTCCTTGCCCCACCGCACCGTTCCACAACGGAGCAAACCTAAAATTATGATTATGAAAATCCTTACCTTGTCTTGCCGTGCCGTGCCACACATTGCCGAACCCTGCCTTATCTGACCTAGAGTATGAAATATTTATTATAAATATAAAAATCCTTACCTTGCCTTACCGTACCCCACCCAGCCGCAACGGAACTCACCCAAACACACCTTGAATATGAAAATCCTTGCCTCAACATACCGTAACCTACCTCACCACAACGTAACTAGCCGTAATTTTTTTTTTGTTTACTTAGTTGCCTTACCTTATCACAACGCAACACACCATACTGCACCCCACCTTAATCTACCGCACCTTGAAATATGAATATGAAAATTTCTTATGATAATTTCGTTGCCGTTGGAAAAATCAAATACAACATCACCTTTTTCAATCCAACAATGTTTGTGTTTTATACCTTTAATTTCTCCTCGTCCTATTGCCGTTCCGTGACATAAAAAGTCATAGATGTCTGAGTCAATAAATACTTGACCGTTTTTTATAAAGCAATCACCATCGTCTGTCATTTTTCTTTTATGTGACATCTGATTTTAGGATTTCTGTTGTAAATACTTTCAAGTAAGACTAATGTTCCTGACATATCCTCTCTTAGTTTTTTCAAACTAATCCTATCATCATTTGTTCCTAATGTTACAGTCCAAGTTAATTGTTTTTTTGCGTTCATTTTCTCATTCTTGCAAGAGTTCTTTTTATTTCTTTTACAATTGCTACAAGTTTAGTCCTATTCAATTTGTTATGTAATAGTTCTATGTCTTTCAGATAACACAAAAATGCATTCAGTTGTGCATATTGCTCGTCTTCTGGCGACATTATTTTTATGGGTTCTTCTTTACTGCCATTAATATTTGGTAATGCTTGTTTTACTTTCTTATCTCTTAATATAGATGTAAAGTTTTTCTGTGTTACCATAAGTCTTTGTATATCTTTAGTAGTAGTTAACCCAACTTTTTCTAAATCTTTTCCGCCGATATGTAGCAATTTAGAAATACTATCTATATCCACTTTCATATTTTTAAGTTGTTTTGCAACTTTAATTCTATCTTTATGAGAAAGTGTTTTTCCGTGTCTAAGATTTGCTCTGATACTAGCTAAATATATGTCTAACTTAGTTTTCAGATTTTCCTGAATATCTGCCTTGATAAATTCTTCTCCTAATTGTTCTTTTGACCTAATTCTATGCAGTCCGTCTACTAAATAATACTTACCTTTGAATTTAGCAACCCATATATTTGGGAAAACGCTTCCAAACTTCATATCTTTCTTATATTGATTTACTACCATTTGAGAAAAACTTTCTCTAGGATAGATTTTATCATCAATATACACATCTGATATTTTTAATATTTGTTCTCTCATTTTTTTAACCTCGTTATACTTTTTTCAATTTTATTTATACACTTCTTCACATCACTATTTATTTTGTGTTCCCAAAATCTTAATATTTTATATCCTTTATTTAATAAAACCTTATTCACTTCTTTATCTCTTTTTTTAGATTTTTCCGTATTGTGCCAATAATCGCCGTCTGCAAAAATACAAATATTGGGTTTAATGAATATATCTGGTTGTCCAAATATAGCCTTATGAGTTTCAAATTTAATTTTTCTTTTTAACAATTCTTCTTGTAATTTCACTTCAATACTAGTATCTTTTACTGGGGGAAAACTTGATGCATTCTTTTTTCTCTTATAATTTTTTTAGTTTCTTCTGTATGACAAAAAGAATTATTTTTTCTTCTTGTTGCAACCATTTTTTTAATTGTTTCTGGTGATTGATATCGTCTATGATTCAATTTTATTTTCTCTTTTGTTTTTTTACTATGTTTCATTCCAGTATGAATTTTGCTCAATTTCTTTTTAGTTTCTTCTGGCATACCATTCTTAAATTGCTTTATTGTTTTTTGTCTTATTTTTTCTTTTACTTCTGGTCTTGAAGCTGAATTTTTTTCACCACACATTCCATACATAGGATTTTTACTCCCCCATCTTAGATAAACTATATCTCTTTCTACTTTCAACCGACCTTTTTCGTCCTACGTTTATTTTATGTCCTTTTTCGAATGTCATTTAATTATAATAAAAATAAAAAGAAAATTAAATATCTTCTTCTTTAACTTCCCCCTTTAGTTCCTTAAAGCTAGTAACTACAAATTTACCGTTTTCGCCGTACTTAGCTGGACGGTTATCCAAAAGTCCTACTCTTTTCCCACTTTCTTCTAAGATGTCTTGCAATACTTGAATATCATCAATAACACTATCGTCATATATGATATGGAATTTTGCATACCATTTTTCTATTAGTGGTCTTGCTCTGATAATTCTTGCTTTTACAACAACAACTGGTCGTCTATCGATAACATAATCCATTATTGCCTTACCCTTATCAGTAGTTAAAACAATTTCTTTCTCTTCAATAGTGCTACATCCAGCAATTATTGGCTTTGCAGCTTTTCTCTTGATTTTCCAAAAACTTGCACCGTTTAAAAAACAAGCTTTCAAACACCTTTTAGGTATTACAAGTTCTTTCTTTGCATTTCTATAAGCTACTTTCTCTGCTTCTACTTTGTCGTCATACTTCTTGGTTTTCTGTCTGCTTTCAGACTGTTCCATCATTGCTTGTAGTGAGTTCATCAATAAACCCTCACCAACACCCTTTAATTTTACTTCTATTTTTCTCATTTTCCTAACCTCGTATTTGATTTTCTTTTCACATCTTTTTTTCTACATTTCTTACAGATATAATATCTATAATCATTATTTTTTTAAAGACACTTAATGCAAAGATTATTTTGAATTGCATATATTCTACGCTTTCTCATATAATCTCTTATATAATTAGGATTTTTTTTATGAAATTTCTTTGATGCTTTCTCAGTTGTAATTTTGCCTTTCTTTGTTTTTTGATATTTCTTGACACTCGCTATTGCTTTCTTTCTAAATTTTTTATCTATTGTATATAGTTCTTTTCTGCTGAGTGTAATGTTATCTCTTTTCTTTTTCTTCCAAAATCCTAATTTTATTGTCATTTTCTTAACCTACCATTTCTTTAATTCGGCATCTAATTTAATATTAATTTCTCTTGTTGCTATTTTCTTTGCTTCTTCATATAATATTTCTTTGGCATCCCAAATACTCAAATACATCGTGTTTAAATGCCCTAACCCCTCGCCGTATTTCTCAATTATCTTTTGAAGTGTATTATTCCTCAATTCTTTTACTAATCCTACATTATCATCTATTGTCATTTTCTTCTCACTTCTTTTATTGTCTTGCCTCTTTGATTGCATCCATAAACGGCTCTTTCAAAAACCTAGTTTCAAATTCAAAAACTAGTTCTGCTTCTACTCCACCATTCTTTAACTGTTGCGACCTATAACTCTGTGGTAATTCTTTTTGAACATTCTCCAAATACTTGGTTAAAAATTTCTTAAACAATTCTTCTTTATCCATTTGTGTTACCTTATATTTCGTCTATATCTGTATTAAAATTTTTTATGCCATCTTCACTTACTGCATTGTATAGTTTTTCTGTTGCTATTTCTTCTGCTTGGTCTTCATCTTCTGCTTGAATAACAAACCCTATCGCAAAACTTACTTTATAATCTTTTTTCTTTGGCATTTCCATTTTGTTTATCCCCTTTGTTTATGTCTGATTCAAATTCAATATATTTCCTTTTGTCTAATTTTATTTTTCGTTTCATTTCTGCGTCGATTCTTTCAAAAGTAATATTGCACCCAAGTTTTTTTTCATACACATCTTTCATATATACTACTCTGCTTTCAAGAATTTCATTTCTTCGCTTTAAATAGTTCCTCTCCACTTTTTCTTTAGTATATAATTGTGATAATCTTTGTATTATTCCGTAATAACTCGTAACTCTAGTAATCAATTCCTTTTTTGATTTTTCATTTAATTTTGATTTCATTTTATAGTCATCTTGCTGTCCGTGTATCACTCTTAAAATTTTGATTTTTTGGTCATTTTTTCTTTCATTAATTTCTTTTGATATGAAGCCCATCCATCTCTTAATCTTTCAGTAATGTTTTCTTCCGTTATTTCGTCTTGTGAGCCAGTAAAATACATATCCCAAGACCAATTTTCTGGACTAATCTCTGAATCTATGTGTGTTTTCCAACCGTTAATCGCCCTTATATTGCGTTCTATGGTATCGTTGCAGTTGACTATTTGCTTTATCTTTTCTTGAATATAATTTGGTATTATTAATTGTTTCATTTTACCTCGAAGGCGGTCTTTTTATTACTCTTGTTTTGTTCATTTTTCGGTCTATCTCTCATCGGATAAGTCTGTTTTCCTTTATAAAGAATACAAAGATTATCTCTTTCTTTATTAATCTCCTCTGTTCTCTTGAATACTTTATCTTTATCAATAAACTCTTTAACAAAAGTATCATCAACACTATAATATTCTAACTTTACTGTATTATCTGAAATATTTGTTATAATTATTTCCAGTTTAATTTTTTTATGCTCAACTCTTTGTCTTCTCATTTTACTCCACCTTTATACCTAAATCTTTTTTTCTTATTATCCTTATTCTTAAACAAGTAAATATAATTCCTATAAATAAAATACATAATAAAGGTATAATCATAAAATGTAATTTCCCAATAAATTTTGTTATTAAAATCAATACTGCAACTGCAACCAAAAATCTAGTGCTTTCTGTTCTGATAATATCGAATGTAATATGATTCTTTATTTTTGTTTTTGTTTTTCCAGAACATTTTTTACAATAGATATTTTTGCTTCCAGTTTCTTCTAAACAATTTACACATTTCATTCTAATTATACCTCCGTGACCCGATGCGTATCACTCTTATTTTGTTCATTTTTTGGTTTGTCGAAATCCATTAAAACTTCAAAACAATCATCACATTCTATTGATATGTTTTCGTAATCTTCTTTAGTTGATAATTTATTAACTACTTGTTGTTTTTTTGAAGCGTAACCAACACAAACTATCTTATGTCCAATATGTGCTTTTAATTCTTCAAAACTATTCGCTTCCATCTTCGTCCTCGCTCTCGTCCTCTTCATCTTCGCTATTATGATAAAAACCATCACAATTATCAATATATTCACCAACTGAAATTTCTATATGAATATTTCTTTTTTACAATGTTGTTTTATTCTTTCTAGTTTGGAGTACCTAAGTACATTCTTACCAAACATTCTGAAAGTAATATACCCATCTTTTCCCTCGACATCTTCAAACACATCACCTAAATCTTCATTGCCATATAATCTATTGACAACTTTCATCTTATCTCCTACCATAAGGTCTAGTATCTCTGGTATGTGTTTTTCTTTTACATCAATTTGTCCTAAACCTAATACGCTTGTACTCATTTTTTATTCTATTTATGTCCATTTTCTGACCATTTTACCTTTGATAAGCTGGTGCCTGCTGTGTTATAATTATTCACCTTTTTGCACTTCAAACAATATTTTTTTACATTCTATAAGTGAACTTCCACCTACACTAATATAATCGTTTTCAATTACTTCTCCACTAGCCGATATTTTTTTTGTTTCTTTAGTAATATAAGCACTACCGACAATTTCTTTTTTGGTCATTTTTATTCCTCTACTTCACAATTTTTAATAAATTGTCGTCTTCTATTGTCTAGTCTTCTTTTCTCAAGTTGTAAAACCTCTGCCTTGATTGTACCATCTTTTCGTAATATTTCTAATTCTTTTCTTTCTTCTTTTTCTAAATAATCTGCTAAATCATCAATCAAACATTCACCAACAATAGATAAATCATTAAATTGCTCCTTTGTCGGTGCAGTATTGTTTTTAATTATCTTAGCTATTGCATTATGATTTTTTTGATTCATTTTAATTTACTTCCATTGATTGTATTTTTCATATAGTATGCCTTTTTCATTATCGACTGAAACATAACAATCTATTAAATTTAGAATCTTACTCATTTCTTCTTTAGTCATTTTTTTCCTCTACAAATTCTATATCTTCCACATCACAATCTAAATAATCTCTAAGAGTATCTATAACCGATACATCACCAGTCTTATCAGATTTTTTTAAAAGTAATTCCGTTTTTATTTTATAATAACTCCATTTCATTTTCTACACAACCTCAAAATATTTTTTAGTATCTTTTCTCGTTCTTTTGGCTCTGGTAAATTATCTAATTCGCTTACTTTACTGTCGCCTCTGAGCCATAAGATTGTTTGCCAATCTCTATTTTCTAATTCTTTTTTATCATCAATAGCGAAAAAACAAGTTCCACAACACCAACCAGTATGTTGGATAAAGCAATTTGTTTTATTCATTAACGCTTCTCTTAATTGTAATCTATATTCATCTATTATTTCCTTTTGGCTCTTTATTTTCTTGCCTTTTAGCTTGTGAACAACTCTGTTCTTGATTGTTGTGTTACCCATTTTTTCCTCAGTATATGTACTCATTACTTTGATTTAATATTTCTTTCATTTCAACGCTCCATCACATCATCAACCATCCAACCGTCGTAATCTTCTGCTTCATTGAATGGAAAATCATAATCTTCTTCCACTTTTTTATTAAATATTTCCTCTGCTTCTTCACTAGTTGTAGCTTCTATTACCACTCTTAGAGGATTACTGACTGACAAAACAAATTCCTTCATTTCGTCGCCCTTTAACTTATGAACAACCTTTTCTTTATCTGTTAAATCGCTCATTGTCTTGCCTCATTGGTTGATTAATTAACTCTGTTTTATTTGTTATAATTATTTCTTGCTCAACATTATCTTTTATCATTTGTTTAACTTTTTCTTTTATTGCTTTTGGAATTCCCGACCTTATATATCCAACATCCTTTAAACAGTTCCAACAATTTACGCAATCTTCGTCTATTATATTGGATGGACTGTTGCAACTAGCACATTCTGGGCATAACATTTCACCACCATTACTCTTATGAAAAGAGCATTTTGTCTGAGTACATTCTGTTATGTTAGTCATTTTTATTTCTTCCCAAGAGTTTCAAATACCTTTGTTTCTATATCTGATTTAACTTCTTCAATAATCTTATTGATATTAATTTTGTCCATAATTTCCTTCTTTGTAACTTTTTCTAAAATTACTTTCTTATCTTTAATCTTATTATTTACCATTCTTTTTGTTTCCGTAGTTAAAACTTTATTAATTTTGTTTTCAATATTCCAGACAGAATAATTTTTAACTTTCTCAATAAGTATTTTTTCTACTTTTGAATTAATTAAATTATTAAGTTCTTGTCTAAATTCTTGCTTTGCAGCATCAGTTAACAAATCCTTTCTAACTTCCTTTAATTCTTTTGAGTTTAATTTAATTATTACCATTTTTATTTTCCTCCTCTCATTGTAAAATCATTTGCTTTTTTTGCAAATTCGTGATACTCTACTTCTTTAGCTAAACTAAATTTAATATCAAATTTTTCAAAAATAGCGTCCATACACTTAGTCCAATCATCTTCCTTTTTTACTTTTTTGATTTTTTCATATGCTCTATTGCAAATATGCTTATCAAAATAAGATAATACGACTGGTCTAATTATCTTGATTGTTCTATCTACAAACTTTACATATGTTGTATTTACATCTATCATTTTTATTCAACTCCCTCATAATCTAACCATTTATGAAATACATCTTTATCTTTTGGTTTAGGAATTAGTTTCCTAACTACACTATAATCCTCATTGAATTTGCCTTTGACAAATTCCATACCTAACCATTCACCATTATCTTTAAATCGACTAAATTCATATATGGAGTTAGTGCTAAATATATAAATTTTTCTAGTTTTTTTATCTTTGCACTCACCTACGAAACGCCAATTTTTATAATGATTATTTCGGTCTTTTTTTTCTGTAAATTGCATAATCGTTAGTTGTCAAATTCATCTTCTAAATTTTCTATACCAAATAATTCCAATACTTCATCATATTTTTCTTCTACATACGATTCTATTTTTCTGTTTTTTATAATAAAAATATTCTTTTTATCCATATCGATAATCATTGCTTTATCGTAATTATCAAGTAAATCTTTTGTTGTTATTTTGCTTGGTTTTTCATTTTCAAAAGCTTTTTCGATTCTGGATTTAAGGTCTTCCTTTGCAAAACCTAATTTATGTGTTACCTTGTTATCCACTATTTTGTCTTTCCAATCGACGTACCATTGACCGATAACTTCTGCTATTTTGAATTTTTCTGTTATGTTCATTTTTTCTCCCCAGTAAGTGTATTAAATCTTATTTCTTTTTGCGTTTCTTTTTTCCCAGTAATCTTAGTAAAAATAATGGAAAATATTTTTAATGGGAATAATATTATATTAAAAGTTCTTATAATTACAATTGTTGACTTATACATTCTATAATCATTTTCGGATATCATCATCGTATTACATTTAGGGCATTGACACCCAATAAGTTCTTTAATACGTTTTAAATTTACTTTCCTTAGATGCTTTTTATAATCGCAAATATCACATTTGATTGTAAGCCCTTTTTCCGTAAGAGTTTTCAAACTTGTTTTTTGTTTCATTCTGCTCCCTTTAATCTATTTATTACGTTCTTCTTGCATTTCGGACAACAAATTTTATCATCTATCCAATCGTCAAAATCTGACTGACTATCATCTGTTTCATAAAAAAAATGACATTCGCTACATTCGATTCTTAATAGTTTCATCATCATTTTATTAATCTCCAATGCCTTATTTTCTCATAATGTTTTATTAAATTTTTTCTATGCTCTCGAATATATCTAAATAATATTCTTCTTGAATGGGATAGATTTACTTCATACTGAGTTTTTATTTTTTTCCCATTTCCGTCAATCCATTCTTTTCCTTGTTTGAGTAAATCTAAAAATTCTTTATCAGAATGTTTGTTTAATTCCTTTATCGTTTCTCTCCATATTCCATTTTTTACTATGCTTACTTTGTTCTCTGGATATATGTTATTAAGATAAAAACTATTATTTTGTAATCCCATAATTTCTAGTTTTTGCTCTACGGTATTCATAATTTTAGTTATTTCTTCAAGTGCTACTTCATTAAGTCTTTTCTGAAAACTTGCTCGTTGTTCATCTGTCCAAACATTATGAAAATAAGTATTTGTTGCACTTGTAATACTGGTATTAGCATTATAATCTTCTCCACAATTTCCTTTTATTGAAATACATTCTCCGATTTTGTATTGGTTTTCATTCCAAGTATTATCAATATTTTGTACTGATATATCGCAATGTGCTTTACCAATAACCCAATCAGATTCTCTGTTCTTAAATTTTTCATAATTACTGTTGCGTTCCTTTTGTCTTTTTTGGTTTTCTTCTTCTTCCTCAATTTCTTCTATTTGAGATTGTAATTTACGTTTGGTATCTTCCAAATCATCTTTTAACTTTTCTTTTTTTGTAGTCATTTCCCAACCTCTAATTCTTGCACCATTTCGCCCATCTGTGTAATGATTACTTCTAAGGCTAGTTTCTGCTTTTCATCTTTTAACTCATTGACGTAAGCAATAATTGTATTAATCAACTTAGCTAATTCTTTGGTTTCTTTTATTGATAACATTGATAACATTGTTTACACCCATTCCACATCATAATCGCCAGACGGCTCTTCTAATTCATCATCTTCATTCCATTCGGCTACTTCTGGATTTAGCACCATACTTTTAGAGATATAACCACATTCTTCCCATATGTCTTTTATGGTTATTCTATATTCTCCGTCTGAAACAACTGTATCAACCACATCACTAGCCAAGCTTAACAAACTATCTTTATCATTATAATACCACTCAACAAATCTCTTTCTATTTATCTTTAGGGTTTTGCCTAATAATTTATTTACTACTTGCTTTTTTTCGTTCATTTTTGACGTTGTTTACACTTCTACAAATTTGTTTTTTTCTACATCATATATCATTATAATTTCTTCGCCGTTGCAATCACTAAAATAATCCTTTTTTATATCTTTATAACTAGAATTTTCGTGATAAATTCTATAATGAAGATTTGGCAAATTATAATTTTCTAAAGCAATAAATTTAATATCACTATTATATTGCTCTAAATTTTCTAAAAATGTTTTAAAATCTTTTTCAATAATAACTGGAAATTTATCCCTAAATTTTTTAGCAATATATTTTACGTCAACTTTTTTTGTTTTCATTTTCATTTACCTCTCATTCTTTGTACCGTTTTATGTTCAGTTTACCTTTGATAAAAATAGGGTAACACTCACCTTTGTTAAAAAAATTAATCATTTTGCATAAGCCTAGTCTTTACTAAGATTGTGTTAAACTTATTCTCAATAAAATTATTAATATTATCAC
>Ga0307928_10004153_pt1 | contig 11006 bp, 24 predicted proteins | sample AceLakmetagen232_FD_201815 | JGI IMG/M metagenome (GOLD analysis project Ga0307928, IMG submission 201815) | Saline water microbial communities from Ace Lake, Antarctica - #232 | ecosystem: Environmental > Aquatic > Non-marine Saline and Alkaline > Saline | place: Antarctica: Ace Lake...
GCATTAACTTTAATAAGATAATTAAAAATTACTTCTTTTTTATCATAATCACCTACTATATTACTATCTCCCAACATCATTACAAACTTTGGTTCAATTTTTTCTTTTTTTGGTTTAATTTGTTTATTATCTTTCACTTTTCACCCTCATAAAACAAAAATTGATACCAAAAAAGTTAAAATAAATATTATATGTTTTTGAAAAACCTAATATTTTTCCTCTACCAAAATTTTCCCACCCAAAACCAATTAAATTTACATTAAACATAGTAAATCTATCTGTGATTTTCCAATTATCATAAAAATGATATATTGAAACATCCCAATTTTTTGAAATTTTAAATCTTTTTTCTTTAGTCATTTTCACCCTCTATTTAACCTTAAACGACCATTTTTCCTGTTCAAAAGCTCAAAAGTTACTTTTTCTATGTATTCCTTATCCATAATGTTAGAGAATGTGTGCATATATATAAATGTTTGTATTTGTGTGCATATATATATAAAAAGAAAAAGCAAAGTAACACAAAAGAAAAAGAAAAAACAAACTAAAAGACTACTAACTACTAAGAGAAATACATATATATCCACACAACCCTTTAGCCAAAATAAAGTGACTAACACTAAAATTTACTTTAGTGTAAGGGGTAGAGAAGGGGGGGGGGTTAATATAGTTTTCTGTTTTGGGTTGAAATCTATAATAAAACTTTTCAAGACCTGGCTTGGGGGGGGAAAGTAAAGAGATAAGAATCGCTTATGTTATTTTTTTATCTAGGAGAAGTCAACAATGAATGCTATGTTTTACAGCTAATAATAAACAGTTGTATAGCCATTAGCCCCCCCACTTTGTTTGTAGAAACATATATCCCCTTACCACACACAGGGGCGAGCGAAGCGAGCCCCATATACACAATAAGGATGGAAACCTAGGAATGATAAACATTCCAACGGGAGACATCCGAATAACGAGGACATTATAATAAGACGAAGTTACCCGCTCCCCATACAAATAAGGAGTTTACCCATTATTTGTTTTGGAGTTATTTCGACGGGAAATAACAGGGTTGTGTTACAAATGGTAAGGGGATATATGTTTCTTTATGATTTTGTTGTATTTGAACTTAAATTGGTAGGGTTGTGATTCTTTTTTGAAACCCTACTTATCCAGAACATATATATGCACTCACTCCCCTACTCTTTAAGTCCATTCATCATTACGTAGAATTAGATACTTATTCCTGTTTGCCCTAATCCACCCTAAATGAATCATAGCGTTTCTTGCATTCCTTATTGTTTCAGGCCAGTAGCCTATATTCTTAATTATGGCTTTATTGAGTTCTGACCTAGTCACACTTTTAGGGTTCTTTGCTGTCTCTATAAGCGTCCACATCACTAGTTTAAGTTTATCAATCCCCATTATATGGTGATTGGCTTATTCTCTATATGTGGTTTTTGTTCTGTTGGTGCTTTATTGGCTTTCTCAAATTCTTCTTGTGTTGGTGGTTCTTCTTCTGTTTGTGTAAACTTCCTTTGTTTATCCTGAACAATTTTAAGTTGTCTTTGTGCTATCTTAACCACACCTTTATTAATAATATTATTGAGTTTCCCCACTCTGATAGATTCTTCGGTGGTTCTCAATACTTCTCTCCACTTTTCCTCTTCCATAACCAACGGGTCTGGTCCTTTATCAATCTCAACCTTAATAACTTCTTTGCGATCTACCATTTTAGTTTAGCTTCTTACCAACTTCTTCTTGGATGTATATTACTTCCCTTGTGTTAGCACCTATTTTCATCTTTTCAGTGAAAAACTGCCCAATAAACCCTCTCCATTGGTCTAGCCTGTATCCTCTATTCTTTATGATGCTTTGCTGTGCTGTCTTGTTTGGATAATATTTTAGTTCTGTGTTATCTGCCAATCTTACTTTTAAAACCAACTTTCTCTTAACCTTTCCTGGCTGGTCTATGTCTGGTAATTCTTCATAGGCTGGCATGTCTATTATTTCAAATTTTGTGTCTTTCTTGTTGTCTTCTAAGTTCTTTACAAACTCACCATTTAAACTAAACCCCTCTACAAATACCCCTTTGTCTTCAACTTTCTCCTCATTCAACTTTACGTCTTGTATTTCCAAGTTTATCACCTATTTTTGATTGTTTTTCAATCTTATTCATTATAAAGTTATGCCATGTATTCTTCCCTTTAGAATCTAACAATAGTTTAAATTCATTATCAGAAAATGTTTCATAGATTGACTTCATAAGTGAGTGAGTTATACATCTACTATTTAAATGTTTTTAAAATAATCTAACAAGAACAGGACCATAGCGGGGATTGATAAGCTTAACATGATTAATTCTGTTATGCCCTCATGAAATCTATTGAAATAAACCACAACTTCAAAACTATAGAAAAGAGAAACAAAAAAAATATAAAGTAAAAATAAATAAGAAGCAATTAGTACTGCAAGTGCAAAGCTAGTATTTATCTTCTTGAAATCCATGTCTGCTTATGCTGACCCTTTCATCATACCATTATTAACTAATGTTGTTCTCATAGCAACCACTAAATTAAATAGTGCTGTCATATGTGCGTCTGAATCCAATCCAAATGCTCCAGTTGTATAACCTGCTGGTGCTGCTTGAGCTGCTCCTGATGTTTGGGTTTGTGGATCTACTCCATCAAATCCTAACTTACTTACCGTTAATTCTTTTATGTTTTGCGCGTCAATTACATTGCTTGAACCTGCCATATTATCATCTCCTTTTTTATTTTTTTAATTTTCAATATGTGTTACAAACACATCATCATTCTGTAAATTGCAAATCATCCAATTCGAATTGATATCGACTCTTGTTGCTTTGATTTTGTCGGATATATGGTATTGGTATAATGGTACGGTTGATTGATTTTGTTGTTTTGTTCCATTATTAACCCCATCATTCCCATATCCTGAAGAATCTGTATAGTTTGTTTCTAAATCCCATTTTCCAACAAGTCCATCTGTTACATTATGTTTACTTCGTACTGCCACTAATTCAGCTTCTGACAAAACTTTATTAAACATTCTTACGTCTCTTGCAAATACTTTTCCAAAAATTGCATTAGTATAACTACAAATATATAAATTTGCAACATTTGGTGTTGAAGCAGTGGGGTTATAATAATATTTTTTAATTGTTTGATTTACACATTTAATTAATTGCTTGTTTGTTGGATCAAAACTTATTGAAACAAACACCAATTTATCTTTATAGTATTTGGTATCATCGGCTTCTCCTCCTGTTGTTCCCCCTATAGTTATACTCGTCCTCACATAACCTTGTCTAAGATAAAAATTAATCCTGTTTGTTGCATCTTGCCTTTTCCCCAAAGCATAAGAACTCGTTGTTGAATCAATTAATGCTTTAAACCAACCACAAATTGTAAATGGGGTTAGATGGGTTATTGTAAAAGGATTAGGACAAGCAATAGTATCATTTACTCCGTCCCCAACTACTCCTTTAGAACCATCAACTCTTTCATGTGAAATAGTTACCGCACCTGCAGCCATGGTTTACACTTCCTCAACATTAACAATTAGAATTTGCTGTCCGTTTGCAATAGAAGTCATCATCCACTTATCATTAGCTGTAACCCGCATAGCTGTAACTGCTGTATCTACTGCCGCTGTTGTTGCGGCTACAATTTGAACTACTACGTCGCCTTGAACCATTTTGTTTTTATGAAATTATAATAATAAAAAAATAAAGTGTTTATACTGCTGTATTTGTTAATTCACAACAGCCTAGCGGATTGATTACAATAGGAACACCTACTTGCCATCCCCTGACGGTGTATTTTATTCCTGGGTCTTCAATTAGAACTGTGCTTAAAGGTTTTGCTTCATACCAATTAATACAATTAGGAGTGATCACAAAAGCTTTATCTACTGCAACAACATTTGAAACAATAATATTTAATCCTAATAACCTTCCAACTCGTCCGTTTCGTGTTACGTCTGCGGTATAAAATTGTCCTGAGTTTCTTACATTTGAGTTTCCAATTAAATGTGCGAAGTCTTCAGGATTCAAAAGTAACCATCCCCCACTATATGGGTCATAGTTCTGTAATGCGATTATTTCTTGTGCGTTTAATATATCTTGAATTGGGTTTCTGTTTGCAATAACTGCATTATCCCACTCAGCCTCTGTTGCCTGTGTTCCTGTGGTTGCTGCAACTAATGCGTCCCAAATTGCTGTGTCAACTGAATTTGCAACTGCTCTTGCTATTCTTAAAAGTGAACGTGCTACTACATCTATGTTTGAGGTCTTTGCGTCTTCCCATGAAATAACGCCATCCATACCATGCTTTAACAATCTTCCTTCGGCTTCTGTCCATGTTACCTCTCCATAAGGAAAGTTTGCTAGTCTAGGTACGCCTTTAATTGCTGAACCTGTTCCGCCTGTTAATTCTGTTGCGGTTTCGATTTGATATTTGTTAGTCCATGCACTAGTCTTTACAATATTACAAAATTGTAACATTCTGTATTCTTCTAATGCAAAACCCTTTACTACTGGGTCAACAACTTCTGCTCTTAAATCTGCCATACCAACTGAATCTGCCATTTTTTATTTACCTCGTAATTATGATTATGAACCCCATCCCACAAATACAGCGTCAATCTCTGCTGCTCCTATGGATGTTTCTAAAGCTACCCCTATGTTTGAAAATAAATCATCTGTTGCGTCTATCTTTGCATATCTGTTTGTTGCTTTGATTGAGACTTTTTCTCCTGCTGTAACTCCTGCTCCAGAAGTTAGATCAAATATTCCTTTAGTCCATGCAACAATAGTTGTTGCACCATCTCCTGATACAATTTCCTCGGCTGCAATTCCTGCAAAAGGATCATTATCTGCTGCCGTTTTTGCTGCTTTCTTAGGATCTACAATTTTTAAAAGTGTTCCTTTTGGAATGTCTGCGTTTACTATGTCAAATCTAATTGGGATTCCACCCTCAATTAATTCAATAATAACTGCTTCGTCTGCCATTAAAAACCACTCCCCACAAGTACTGCGATAACTTCATTGATTGCCCCTGCTTCTAAAGCAATACCTACATTTGAAAATAATCTGTCTGCTGCTGCAACCTTTGCAATATCATTTGCACCTTTTATTGAAACTCGTTCTCCAATCAAAATGGTTGCTGCTGCGTCGTTTGTAATATCAAAAATTCCATGAGTATAACAAGCAATAGAAGTTTGACCGTCAAGTGTAACCTTTTCAGCTGCTGCGATTCCTGCAAAAGGATCATTGTCAGCTGCTGTAGCGATTATTGTTCTTGGTGTTTCCATTTGAACAAGACATCCCTTTTCTAATGCTGCTGCATTTGCAACGGTATATCTTACTGGTCTGCCTGGTACTTTTCCTAGTAACTCAATAATAACTGCGCATGCCATTAGAAACCACATCCAATTAATATAGCGCCAGTTCCGGCTGCTCCTAGTGTTTCCATAGCGATACCTACGTCTGAATATAATAATGCGGCTGCGTCAACTTGTGAAACTTCATTGATTCCACCTAAATCTACTCTCCCACCAACGGTAACCCCTGCTCCTGCGTCTTTTAAATCAAAGATTCCACAAGTATATAATGCTAGAGAAACTTGACCATCACTAACAACTTTTTCCGTTGCTGCAATTCCTGCAAATGCTTTTCCATCTGCACTTACTGACGCGGTTCTTGGGTCGGTTATTTGTAATAATGCACCCTTTGCAATAGCTGTGCCGTCTGCAACGGTGTATCTAACTGGATTACCTGCGTCGCCTAAAAGTTCAATAATTACTGCTTCGTCTGCCATTTAAACATATATAATATATACTACTATATATATTTTTTGGTTTTATTTCAACATTTCTTGAACTAACACAACTTCTTCGGGTGTTGCTTCTTTCTTAATTTCTCTTGGCCATGGCCAGCAATTCCCGCATACAGAATAAGTGTCTCGTGGAGTTCCAGGAACAAACTTTCGCATGTTCCCACAAACTTTACACGTTTTGACTATGAATTTAATTGATGCCATTTCTTACCATACCCCTTATTCTGTCAACTGCTTCTTGGGTCTGTTCTTGCTTGACATCTGCTTCTGTTTTCTCTCTGTTTATTACTGCTTTCCCTCCAATCTCTGTAGTGCGGACTAAGTCGTCAAAATCATCACTTTTCTGTTTTAGTTCTTTTTCCCTGTCCGTAAGCTCTTGTTCTTTTTCTTTGATTCTTTTAAGTGCAATCTTTTCTGTGGTTTCTTCAATCTTTTTCGTAGTATCTTCAACTTTGTTTTCAATAGTTTTATCAGTTTTTTCAGCATTTGTTTCATCTCCCATGTTTTCACCCCTTTATCTTATTGTATCTTTTCCGGTTAAATAACCAATTATAATAGATATCCCGGCGGTGACAAAAGTATCAATCCCGAAACATCTTAAGATTATTAATGTAATTAGTAATGAACAAATCATCCAGGATTTAGGAATCTCTGGGAGATCCTTTTTTTCCCATCTAAACTCCGTCATACTTTAACCTCACTCTTTTTCTCGCCCTGAATAGGGCCGTCTTTCTTCTCGTCTTTTCTTACATCTTCATCAATCCTGGCAGGAAACTCAAATTCAACCTTTAAGTTTAATTGGTTCTTTAATTGTTCTTCTAAAAACAACTGGTTATATTCTACCATCTGCTGGAAAGCTAAATACATAATCTTAGCACTAGCTTCAGTTACACTTTCCCCCGAGCCAAGAACAACTTCAGGCACTCCCTCGGCAATTATGAAATACTTCTGTAAACTTTTCAGCCAGGGGAGTGGATCTAAAGTTGAATATTGGGGTATAGAAATACGTTCGATATTATCAACCGTATCTTTTGGAACAATTAAGTTTTCTGCGTTCTCCACTGCTTTATCAACCTTAACTTTGAAGGCTGCAATTTCGTTAGTGTCATCAGTATCAACCGAAAAAACCCATAAAGGTTTTACGTATCTATGGAAAACTACTTTTAAATCCCGCATAGCCTCATTTCTTGCTTTAATGATAAGGCCTAGTTTTGCAATAGTTCCTATTCCATGAATTGCATCCCCTAACCTCATCCATGATAAATGAAATATTTCTGAGGGTTTAAAAGTTATTGTTTTCCTGATTTTCTTATTAATCCCTGATGTTTGGGAACTAGAAATGTTATATTCATATTTTGTTATGATACCCTTATCATTAGCAATAATTTTGATATTTTCCGGAGACAATGGCTTTAAATTAATGATGTCCCCGCGTCGGTTCTTCATGATTTCTGCGAAAGCGTCGCCACCTATTGTATAAGTTCTTACTAGGTTTTGCATAATAGTATTAAAAGAATCAATGCCACAACCTCTTATTTTATTTAATATTTTCTTTGTTCGTGTGTCTGCTTTGAATCCTTTTCCTACCGTCCAAACCGCTTTCTTATCAATTACACTTTGTAATTCAGGCACCGAATCATAATAACCTTTCCACTTTAACCACTCTGGACTAAACCATAAGTTCTCTTGTGTGGCTGGAGTTACATCATAATCAAAACTTTGTTCCCCCTTTCCTGCAGAGTTATTATAAGTAATATTCTGCATATTGGTAGTATCTACTGCACCTATGCTTGTTTTTGACATGTTTTAACAAATATATCTTTAACTATTTAAATGTTTTGCTTATGCGTTTACGTTGTCTGTAACTACATTGCCGAATCCGTTATCATCTACAGCAACATTACAATCATAAAATATATTGCCATTGATTAAATTGTTATCACTCCCCGCATTTATCCCATCGCCGTTTGTGTTGTCATAGATATAATTGTTAGAAATTATGTTCCTGTCATATGAGCTTCCATTTTGCATCATTATCCCATATGTGCTGCCGTTTGTGTCCTCTAGTTGTATAATGTTGTCGGTTATGATGTTTGCGACCCCAATGATTCTTATTCCTTGAGATGTTGCGGAACAATTTATATAAGTAGATTTGACTATCCCATATGAGGATAAAATCAACCCATATGCGTCGTCTGCGTCTTTAATAAAACAATTTATGATTCTAGCGAAAAAGCTAGAGGATAATTTAATCCCATCTTGTCCGTTCTCTCTTTCTATTCTTAAGTTTTCAAATATATTTTTCGTTGAATTAAAACACAAAATTACTTCGTTTCCCCCTGAAGTATCTTTTATTATTGTTGAACTTCCACTTCCAATAATTCTGATGTTAGGGCGTCCATTGAGATATAATCGTTTATCATATACACCATTCTTTACATAAATTAAACCGCCCCCATCTGTTCCAGGTGGGAGTGCGTCAATGGCTTCTTGTATATCGTCAAAGTCCCCTTTTCCGTCTTGTGAAACAACATAAGTTGCACTTCTTATATTTCCTGTTCCCTCTATGCTTGTTATCCCTGTTTCTGCTCGGTTTGAGTGTGTAAATAGTCCAGGGGTTTTGTTATTTAGTTCTAGTCCCATTTTAAGCGTTGATTATAAATTCTTTAACTTTTTGGTCGGACAATAATGCAATTAATAGATTTGATTTCCAAACCAAAATATTAACCATGTCCTCTGCTTCAATTCTTGATGTATAACCTACCATATTATAACTGATGAAATATATTGCAACAAGATTACTTTCTAATTCGCCTAAAGTATGCCATACGTCGACGTTTAAAGTTGTAGTTGCTGGGGCTGTGAACTTATCACTCCAATTATATCTAGTGACTAAATTAATATAACTTTCTACCTCTAAACAAATGGCATTTATGTTTGCTTCAACATATCCTGTTGCGTCAACATTTTCCCCTACTTTAACCCCAATTTGTGCTGCTGTTGCAAAAAGTCCTGTGTGTACCATAATAATCCCTCCTTTTTATGTATTAAGCTATGTAAAGATTTAAACCTTTCTGTTTTATACACCAACAAGCCCTTACAAACGCTTCGGCTAGGTGGCTGTTTCGCCCATAAATCTTTAGAGATTTGTTGGATGTGTATTCATAAGTCATGGATTTTAAACTTCCAACTAATCTTAGTTCGTTGATTAATTCAATGTCACCAGCTTCCATGTGAACTAATGCGTTTGAATATAAATCTTCTTTAAGGATTCGCTTCCGTCCTGTTTTTTCGACGGATCGCGAAGCATTATTTAAGCCAATTACTTTATTTCCCAATGATTCAACCAAAACATCCAAAACACCACCACCAATTCCCCCATCATCAATAAAGATTTTTTTGAACTTCCAAATTTCATGTAGTTTCTTTATTCTTCCAATCGTGTCAACCGTTGAGATTAGACTTGTTGTTGAAGTGTGAACTATTCTGATGTGTTTTCCGTTTAATTCTGCAACAATAAAGGCGTTTTCATCCCCACCATAACGTGCAACATCAACCCCTAAATAATATTTATTGCTTCTTAAGTATTCTTTCTCAAAATTATATTCAGCAAATTTACAACAGTTCTTGATTAATGCAGTAGAAAAGAACTGATTCCATTCGTCGACAAACTCGCCCAAGTATTCCTGTGCGTATTCAACCTTAGAAAGTCGCTTCTTTTCTTTCATTAAGAACTTTTTAGGGATCCTGGAACATTTTTCAGAGGAAATATGAAAACTTTTGAAATCGGGGTCGTTAAAAGTATTATAGAAGAAGCCCCCTTTTCCAAAAGGTGTTGAGAGTAAAATAATAAAGCCTTTGCCACGTTTCTTCTTTGAAACTGCAAGCATAGGTATAACAGCCAACCAAACCGTTTCAGGAATATACGCTGCTTCATCTGCAATTAATAAATCTACCGTAAAACCCCTAATATAAACTCCTGTCTTTCCAGTAGGAACACAATATATTCTAGATCCATTCTTAAGTATTATTCTAGATAATGTTGGGTTTCCATCATAAGGGCTGTCCTCTTGTGTGATTTCTTCATCAAATATCTGCCTAATCTTTCCAAATAGAAAACTACTTTGTCGTTGTGACGCTGCAATAACTAGAGTAACGGTGTTTGGGTTTTCAGTTGCAAACTTATATGCCTTTAAACTTACAACCGTGGATTTCCCTACTTGTCTGCCCGACCTTATAGTTATGTCTCCCTCATGGCTTAAAACTTCTTTCTGCCACTTGTCTAAGTCTAAACCATTGTCGGATTGTGCTTCAATCATTCCATATCAAAACCTTTTTTCCTTCAACATCTTCTTCCCTTACTAATTCGCTAGTAACTAAGCAATTTAACTTATCCTGTGCGTATCGCCTGGAAACTGTCCAATTTATACACATTTCGGCGATAAATTTCTCTTTTTCTATCTTTCTGCCATCTTTTTTTGCTAGAATCAGTAATCTTTTTAGTTCTGTGTAGCGGTTCTTTAGTCGCATTTCGTAGCTTCTCATTTATTTTCCCCCTTGTATATTTAACTTGCATTTTAAAACAGAGATTTTTAAATCTGTTTCTAACCATTTCTTACGGAATTTTCTTTGTTGTTGTTTATAATATACAATCTTCTTGGCAATTCGTGCTTCTTCTTTGTTGTATTTATTGTTTATTGCCATTTTTAGTTTCATTTACCCCTCCAAGATACTTTTGTTTTGTTTCTTCTTCAATTTCTTTTATGATGTGATATGTATTCTTATCATCTTCATCAAACTTACCTAATGTTTTAAACTCATTTGTTTTTATATTAATAATTTTCATAATCTCTTTCTTAGATTAGTCATCTTCAGTTCTATCAATTATCATACTTATAACACCACCAATTACTCTCATCTCTTTTTCATGCTCTTTACTTCTAACTTTGTCTAATTCAGTTCTCATATATGCTAATTCGTAAAATGTAATATGTTGTTTATCTTTATCCTTCGTTACAGCAAACTCCTCAAGTTTTCTCAATAATTGCATCTTGATTGTATCACATAATTCCTTGTACTGTTCCTTAATTGCAATTTTAAGCAGTTCATCCATATCCTTCATTTTCACCCTCTATTTAACCTTAAACGACCATTTTT
>Ga0307928_10004154_pt1 | contig 11005 bp, 13 predicted proteins | sample AceLakmetagen232_FD_201815 | JGI IMG/M metagenome (GOLD analysis project Ga0307928, IMG submission 201815) | Saline water microbial communities from Ace Lake, Antarctica - #232 | ecosystem: Environmental > Aquatic > Non-marine Saline and Alkaline > Saline | place: Antarctica: Ace Lake...
TTTGCCCGCGAAGTGCGGGAGCGTTGCCCCTGTCGTAGATTAAACTTTACGCTCGGTTGATGTGAAAGTGCGGGAGCGTCCTTTACGCTCGCCAGAAAGTTCAATTTTAAAATGGCCAGTGGCTAAAGCCACCGTCGTGAATTAAAGAAAGAATTTAAGAAAAAAACTTTTGCAAATATTTTGGGAAAAAAGAAAAAGTTTTTTTTAAAATTCTTTCTTTATCAAAAAAGGTGGGGGAATATATACTTTGTTTTTATTCTTTCGTTGGTTTTTAAACTACCCCATGGCTAACGCCCTGGGGCTTCTCGCTAGGGCTCGGCGGGCATAGCAGGTTTTGCGTTTCAAAAATGAAAAAAAAGAAAAAAAAGCTAACCGCTTTTTTTTTATTTTTTCATTTTCTACGCAAAGCAGGATTGGGAGGGGCTACACCGCCCCTCCCAGCTTCGCGAAAACAGCAAAAAACTTTTTTTTGGCTAGCCCCGCGGGGCGTTGCCAAAAAAAAGGTTTTTTTAGCTGTTTATCGCTCGCACAACCCACCCTTTAAACACTAAAAAAACTTAAAATAAAACCAGTAAAAGTAGCTCCGTTGGAGCGTGCCCGCCGTCCTCTCGTAATGCCCATAGCGAGAAGCCCCAGAAAAAAACCCCTCTAAAATTCACCATACCCCCCAGCCCCCCTTTCCTCAAAGGAAAGGGGGGTTAAAAAATTAAGAAATAGTGGTATAATTTAATTATGGCACGAACTAATTATTTAGATTTACCAGTCGGACAAGAGGAGCTATATTTTGCAGGTTTACAATCTGGAGATAGATTTTTATTTCCAAGAATAGTCCGAAAAAATGCGTTTTTTAGTCGCAAAAAAATTGCAGGGCTAACGGCAAAATCATATTTACCTATCATAAGCGATTTATGGGAAAACTTCACGGACGAGCAAAAAGCTACATGGAAAAGTATTGACATAACAGCACACCCCCACGGGTGGAGAACATTTGTTGCAGATCAATCAAAAAGAATAAAACAAGGATATTCAGGAATAGCAACACCAAACGAATTTCATCAAGATTTAGTTGGAGCGATAAATATTGAAAGTCCTGCGGAAGAAGTTTTAATAGCTCAATACCACCCCGCTTTTTATTATATTCAAAAGAAAGTCCAGGGAACAAAAAGCACCTACGAACCAGTTATGATTACAGAAGAAGTATCACTACCATTAGAATTATCAATAAATTATAAAAGCGACCTAACATCGACAGGAGCAGGCTCTTTTTGCAAGGTTTTTGCCACTGTAAGACATTTTTATCAAGGACGGGACATTGACACAGACTTAGTAATCAACATTCCTTTATCAGGTGGTTGGGCAAACTTAACGGCAACAATTTCAAGTTTACTTGGCGAGATAGTAGGGTATAATTTATTTATACATATATACAAAGCAACAGGGACTTTATGGTTTGATAATGTAAAAGCTACACATTCAGGCCAAAATTGGGTACGGGATCCGTATTGTAAAGATATTAGCCAGATATTCACACGAGCATATTACCAAGTGCCGAAAAATTGGGCCCCGATTACACTACCAACAGGGACAGACTATGATTCAGTTTATCCAGTTTAAAAAATATTTTTAATTAGTAAGAATAAAACATAATGGCAAGATTAAAAAACCCGCTCATGTCAATGACGGCTCAAAAACAATTAGGAAAAAGTTTAATTTATAAAATGAAAGGAAATCGGGCTTTTGTTACTGGTTACAGTCGGCCAGGGAGAAAAAACCCATTTTCACCGTCGGCAAGTCAAGTAACAAACCGTGAGTTTTACAGTTTAGCAGTCGCCACTTGGCAAGAGCAAACACAAAACGAGAAAAATTATTGGGATAATTTATCAAAAACAAAAAATCTCAACATGTCGGGTTGGAATTTATTTTATCAAAAAATGTTCGCGGGGGAAATTACGATTTTAAAGAGTTCGTTTTATGGAGTGCGAATATACGGCAATTTTAATTATGGGAAACAATAATTTATGACAAAAGAAATATATAACGAGTTTTACAAAGAACACGGGGCGGGAATCCATAGCGACGCAGTGAGATTTAGAGAAACGGCAAAACTTTGCGAGGGGCGAGTTTTAGATATTGCTTGCGGAACAGGAGATTTAGCTGATTTTTACAAAGGAGAATATTTGGGGGTTGATATTTCTGATATTGCGGTCAAACTAGCGAGAGAGAGTAGGAGAAAAGGCGCAAGCTTTATGGTTTCAAATATGTTGGACGAACAAGAATTTTTAAAAGGAAAATTTGACACTATAGTTATTGCAGAGTTTTTGGAGCATATAACAGATGACACAATTTTATTTGAAAATATAAAAAGGGCGTCGCATAGTAGAACAAAGATTATAATTTCAGTACCGAACGGCGACAGAGTACCCGACAAAAACCATGTTAGAACATTAACAGTCCCACAGTTGCGAGTAAAATTTTCTTCATTAGGCAAAGTTCGATTTCATAATTGGACAGGGTTTAAAAATAGAATTTTGATGTCGGTTCAAATGGGGGAAGAAGTCATCAATGATTTGGCTTTATCAATGATAGTTTGGAATGAAGCAAAGGGGTTAGAAACGGCGATTTTATCATGTATTGATTTTGTAGATCAAATAGTTATTTCTGTGGATAATAAAAGTAACGACGGGACAATTAAAATAGCCGAAAGATACGCTGATGTTGTTAAACGGCACGAATGGGAAAACAATTTTGGAAAAGCAAGAAATTGGGTGGACGAGGGAATAAAGACAAAATGGATATTATCATTAGACGGTCATGAGTTTGTAAAACAAGCTCCGCAAATATTGGAAAAATTAAAATCAACCGCAGACGGTTTTTATATTAGAATGGAAATGGAAAGCGGGGACACTTTTATCAATCCGCGACTATACAAAACGGGCACAATTTGGGCCCATGCAATACATAACGCGATAAAATTAGAAAAGGGGGAAAAGTACACAGATTTTATTATCACACATGACAGAGAGGGGGGACAGTCGGAAAAATCCACAGTTGAAAGATTGGAGCAGGTAAAAAAAACAATGGGGGTGGAATTAAAAAAAGAATTAAAAATCAAAGGGTCAAGAGTTCGAGCTCTCTTTTATTTAGCGAGATATTACCGACAATTTAATGAATGTAAAAAAGCTATCAAATATTATAAAAAATATTTGAAAAATAGTACACACAAAGCAGAAAAATGGCTTTGTGCTTATGAAGCGGGGATCATAGCAAATTGTTTAGGAAAAAATCTCTTAGCTTTGAAATTTTTTGCCAAAGCAAACGAAACTATCCCTAACAGGTGGGAAATAAAAAAACACATTGGCCTTACTTATTTGGCATTTGAGCAATATAATAAGGCGGTAGTGTATTTAGTTGAAAGTTTAGATATAAACACTGGCGAATTTACTTTTAACCCAGAAATAAGGGACGACGGGGATACTTGGGACAAAATCGGCTTTGCGTTTTATCAGCTAGAGCAGTGGTTTGAGGCAAAACAGGCTTTTTTGCAATCAATTAAAATCGGCACAAACAAAATAATGGTTGAAATGAACAAACAAAGAGTTGCTTTATTAGAGAAACATCATCAAGTTTAATGTGTTATAATATTATCAATAATAATTAAAAAAAATCATGGCAGAATATCCAGACGCGGTGTATAGCCCGCGAACAAAAGAAAATAAATCGGGTGTTGTTTATGAAGAAGCAAAAACAACAGTTGGTTTTGTAGAGGACATAACAAAATTAGACGCAGAAGTCGTCGCAATTCAAACAGTTTTGGGGGACAACTCAAAATGGAATTTTAATACAATTTGGGAGTGGTTGCAGAGTTTAGCAATAACAGTTATACCACATAAAACAAAACACGAAAACGGCGGGGCAGACGAAATTAGCGTTGCAGGACTTTCAGGGGAATTGGCAGACAACCAACCACCAAAGACACACCAAAGTACACACGAGCCAGCAGGAAGTGATCCATTAAGTAATAATTTTTTCCACGATACAGTCAATGGACAAATTAACGGACTTTCTAATAAAAGTGCGTTAGTAACGGCAGACGCTTTTTTAATCGAGGACAACGGAGATACCTACGCAAAAAAATGCGTTTATTGGGACGATATAAAAACAGTTTTAAAAACATATTTTGACGGTGTATATAATACACTCACAGCTTTCAATGATCACTCATCAAGACACGAAAACGGGGGCGACGATGAAATAAGCGTCGCTGGACTTTCAGGGGAATTGGCAGACAACCAACCACCAAAGACACATCAATCAAATCACGAAGCGGGGGGAAGTGATGTTTTAACAGGAGCAGGAATTGAAGTTGAAAAAGCTATATCATTTTTTATTGACGGAGGAGGTTCAGCAATAACGACAGGAATAAAAGGATCAATCAGAATACCTTTCAAATGCGAGATTCTTTCAGTTTCTTTGTTGGGAGATCAGAGCGGAAGCATTGTTGTAGACATTTGGAAAGACACCTACGCAAATTATCCACCAGTAGACGCGGACACAATAACATCAAGCACACCGCCAACAATTACAACGGCGACAAAGTCAGAGGACACGACTTTGACAAGTTGGACAAAAGCAATCGCGAGCGGGGATGTTTTAATGTTTAATGTAGATAGTATAACCACAATGGAATGGGCTTTGCTTACTATTAAAATTAAGTTAGTGGAGTAATGAATTTTAGCAATTACTGGCACAAAGAAATTTGGTTTTTATTCCCTCTCACTATAATTTGGACGGTATTATTAGTTTTAATTTGGTTAAAATAAATTATGGCATTAAAAACAGATATAGTTGCATATTGGAAAATGCAAGGCAATAGTGATGATGATGTTGGTTCTAATGACGGGGCTGATACTTCAATATCTTACGGGACTTCATATGGAAAAATAGACCAAGGAGCTTTATTTTCTAATTCAAGTGGTTCGTTAATGAAAATATCAAATTCAGGGCAATTTGATTTTGACGGTGAAGCTTTTTCTATATCATTTTGGATTAAACCTACTAACTGGGATACAGGTAAGTCTTACACATTAATTGATTTCGAAGATGCTGGCTGGGGTGGTTGGTTATTAAGACACGAACGTACATTAACATATTTATCAGGAAATAATGACCAGCAATTATCTGATGGTAAACCAACAACTGGTGTGTGGACACATGTTGTTTTCACTTCAAACGGAACAAATGGTAAAATGTATTATAATGGTTCATTAAATTATACTCAAAATTCTTTAACTTATAATGGAAATTCAACGAGTGATTATGGTCTAGGTTGTAACGCAAAAGATGCAAAACAGTCTTATTATGGTTCTATGGATGAAGTAGGTATTTGGGATAGAGAATTGACAAGTGCTGAAATAACAACGCTTTATAATTCAGGTAGTGGTTTACAATATCCATTCGTAACAGCAAAACCTAGAAGTTTTGCACAAATTATTTAAAAACTAAATGAAAAAAAAACAATGTATATTTTCTTTATTACTATTATCTGTTGTTATATCACTTTTTGGGCTATTATTAGAATATTACCACCTAAATTTTAAAATCATGGCAAATCCAGTTTGGGGACAATTAGAAAAAGCACAAGACGACGACGAAACAATCGAAGAAGCGATTGCTCGACTTATTGCAGAACATGAAAGCGACGCGGGAGCTCACACAGGAACGGGCGAAAGTTTAGAAACTCACAAATCACAAGAAATTGTTGATCACCCCGCGGGAAGTATTTTGGCGGATAAAGACACAATGACCGAATTTGTAATTAAAGACGATTTAAGAAGTTTGACTGGTTGGGGAGAAACAGGAAGCATTGACAATTCAGATTGGCCAGGGACTAAACTATATGTAGAATGGGGAGCAGTGAACGAATCAGCACTATCAACAATTGCATCATTCCCAGCACAATTTTTTCATTCAAGTTTTGACATGCTTTTTCAAATTTCGGCTAGATATGATTTATCAAATGCAAAATATGATTCATACTTTGGTATAGCATTGGACGGAATTTTACCAGCACAAGGATTAGGCTTTGTTATTGTAGACGGGGTAACCAAAGGTGTGATGGCTTTGGGTAGTGTTAGAACATGGACGGCAGAAATAACGAATGATGAAACAAAAGACCATATTTATAGGGCACAATATGAAGCACTAACAGGCAAAGCGAAGTTTTATATTGACGGAGTTTTAAAAGCCACTATTGATAAACCAACGGGCACTGATAGTTTGGACGCGGGGGCAATAGTTGATATAACAATAACAGAAGAAAATGACGGCAATCTTTATATAGGAAAGATCATTTTTTCAAGAGCAATTTAATTATGGAAAATGAAATAATAATCAGCCGTGAATTTCCAAAAAAAGTTATTCCACTAATAAAAAAATCTAAAAAGAGTATTGATATTATAGTCTTTGACTGGGGCTGGTATCCCGACGAGATAGGCGAGCCGATCCAAATTTTTAACAATGCTATTTTTAATGCAAATAAGCACGGGGTAAATGTTCGGGTAATAGTACAGAAAAGACTTATCAACACAATTTTAAACAATCTAAACATAAACGCAAAAATATTACATTCGAGCAAGCTACTTCACATCAAGTTAATGATAATAGACGGGGAAATCGCAATTTTAGGCTCTCATAACTACACTAAAAATGCTTTTAATGTTAATCACGAGGTGTCAATAATTGTGAAAGACCAAACCAGTATTGAAAAACTAACAGAATATTTTAACAACTTTTTCTTATAATATGTCATTAGTAGGATCAACAGAACGGACGAACGATTTTGGACTGATCAAAAAATTAGGAAAGGCCTACGAATACGGGCAAAGAATATACGGAGATACCTACTTTGGGAATGAGGAAAAATATCAGTCGCCTAGCGAATACGGAGCAAAAGACTACGGAGCTTTTTTCTATGGAGAAACTAAACAATTATGGGGAATATATCAAAGGCGACACAATAACGGGAGAACAATTTATGCAAAACTAAAATTTTATACTCCAACAAATCCGCGGACTGCTCCGCAGACGGCACAAAGAAATAAATTTGTGACGGGAATGACGGCATGGGGAAACTTGACAGACGAACAGAAAAAAGTTTATAATGAAAGAGTGAAGAAGAAACAGTTGCACGGTGTAAATCTTTTTCTTCGAGAATATCTCAACTCTTACTAAAAGTCGTTTGGGGTAAAATTATTATAATAAGAAAATTTTATTTATGGCAAAAGTAACAGGTCCATTGATGTCAATGAGTGCGAGCGGAAAAATTGCTGACGCGATTGTATTTTTCGGTTGGAAAGGTACAAATGTTGTTAGACAATGGTTAAAACCTTCCAATCCTAAATCATCGAGTCAAGGAGATACAAGAATCGCCATGGGTGGAACGGGACGAGCAGTCGGCAAAATGGTTGCAGACAGTTCTTATCACCAACAGCTTATTGATCTTGCTCTAATTCCAGGGGGACAAACAAAGCAATCATATATGGTTAAATATATAATTGCTAACTTTATTTCAACTGGAACTCTTTACACAGCAGAATTATCAGCAGTTACAGGGCATTCCGCGTCGGGTGCTATTGGAACAGTTGCGGATTCTATGGGTGTATTTGAGTTTGATCTTTCATATGCGACATATGCTCCATATGACAAGAGGTTGGGTGTTTATTTGTTAGCTAAGGCGGCCATCGCTCTTGGTTTTACAGGTAGTCCTTATTCAATAGCGTTAGCGTCTTGGACGGGAGCGCAATTTGAAGCACTTCAAAGCGATTTGCAGGGATAGACTGAAACAGGGGACTTGTGAACCCCGAAAAAAAAACTGGACGGCAAAGCCGTCCGGTTTTTTTTTATCCACAGTTTAGCTTTTTTTATGTTGTAAAAAAGGCTATAATTTAAGTATAAATTAAGCCTAATTATATGCCAAAAGAATTAAGCGAAAAAGAAAAATTGGGGGTTGAAATTTTAAAAGATTTAAAAAAATTGGAGGATATTATTCCAGTTGATAGAACACCAACAGGACAAATAACAATCAATTTAATTTCAGGTATAGCCACAAAAGTTAAAAATTTAACCTTAAAATTTTAATTATGCAATATTTTAAAAGCCACTATCGCGAAGATATTAAAAAGAAAAAAAGTAAAGAACTCGTTGAAATTTTGTCTTTACTTTTTGTTATAGCTCTGTTATTATATTAACACGGACCAAAAAAAACCCCCATAACGGGGGCTTTTTTTATTTCTTATTATTCAACCGTGCTTGTGCTCTCCTTTCTTCGCGTGAAGTAATTGGAGCGGGCTCGTCCTCGTTCCCGTCATCATCAGCTTCAATAACTGGTAGTGGCTCGTCCTCGCTTTCGTCCTCTTTTTGATTTTCAGGTTCAATGATTGGCTCAATGGTTAAATCGTTTTCTTTTTCGTCCAAAACTTCGTTTTCTTCATTTTCTATATTTTCCATTTTTTTTAATTAAATTAAAATTGATAAAAACGACCTTTATTTTATAATCTCTTTTAGTTGCATGAATTGATCAAAGCCAGTCAATTTGAAAATGTGCGCGAGATAGTTTTGCAGTTGCTCGTCTTTAACACAGGCATAAATAGTAACAAGATCAGCGATTGTAGAATCACCAGTCAAAGTCGTTACTGTTTGACCTCTCGCTTTTTGCATTATGTCATATTGCATGGCAAACATTCCAACAGAATCAGAATGAAAAAATGCAAACTCGTCCCGAATTCCTAATGCAAAAAGCGAAGATCGAAGATTACCTGGATTATGGTTTCTATATGCAACGGACGGAAATTTTGCCTGCTTTTCAAAATTACCGTCGGGCTTCCAGCCCTCAAAATCGGCCATAGCGTTGCAAAGTTTAATTAGTTTTGATGTTATCATAGTTTGATTTTTTAACAAAATAATAAGTACAAATCATAATTACTACACCAGACACGGTATGATTAACTCCTATTGATATTATATACATGGCGAACACCAAAACAACAAGAGCAATAATATCTGCGGGTCTTATTTTCTCGATAAAAACATTCATATCTAAAATGATAAACTATTTTAAAAAAAAAGCAAACTAGAACTGAGGACTTATCCACAGTTTATCCACAAAATAGATTTTGACAATTTTTAAAAAAAAAGTATACTGAAAATTAGTCGCTGGGGGTTAAAGGGTTGAGTGCGACTTTAAAGAACGGCAATTCAGGTGGTCCGAACAGGTTGTCGTCGGTAGAATCAAGAAGTGATTTTATTTCAAGACTTGCCCGCTCGTAAACTCGGCTCTGCGTAGCTGTAAATCGCGCAGGACAGGAGATATAGAAACGAGTTTCCAGCATCTTTTTTTAGAAAAAAGTGCTGGGGGACTCGTTCCTACAAGACAAAAGATATAATAAAGGGGGGCTAAAACTGTGGATAACTCAATTAAATGGCTTAAAACAAAGCTGTTTTTTAATGTCTGAACTGTGGATAACTTGTGGATAACTTGTGGACAAAAAAAAGGCAAAAAATCAGAGGGCAAAAAGAGGGCTGATTTTTTGGCTAAAATTAAGGTCAAGAAGAAAGAAAAAAAAAGGAAAAATTTCCTTTTTCTTTTTCCCTATCCCAAACCCAAGGGAAAATAGAAAAAAGAAATTTGCAGAGAAAAGCCCTAAAACGGGCTTTTCAAATTCGGCCATTTTAAAATTGAACTTTCTGGCGAGCGTAAAGGACGCTCCCGCACTTTCACATCAACCGAGCGTAAAGTTTAATCTACGACAGGGGCAACGCTCCCGCACTTCGCGGGCAAAGCCCGTCTACGACGGGGGCGAAGCCCCTTTTATTTAAAGAGATAATCAAACCACCTCGCGGGCTTTCTAAGAAAACTTTTAAAAGATAATCAACAAATGAGGCCCGCGAAACTTAATGTTTGAACTTTGTGAACTTTTAAAAAATCAAGTTATTGGTTTTCTACGACGGGGGCGAAGCCCCTTTTATTTCACATAAATATAGTTTTTACAATTCTCTACGACGGGGGCGAAGCCCCTTTTAAATTACCAAACTATTTTTTAACGACGAGGGCGAAGCCCTCTTTTATTCTCTCTATTTTATATTAACAGTAAAGACAAAGCTCCCTTTTATTCTCTATACATACTATTTAAAAACTAAGTTTACTATTTAAATAACCCTTATTGCTCATTTAGTTATCGGACAATGGGTAGTTAGTTGGTAGTTAGTTGGTGCTATCTTCTGGTTGGTTTAAACAGTATTTTTGGTTTTTTTTTGATAGGTAGATCATCAAAAAAAGAAAAAAATTCGCTAAAAAGACCATTTTGAGCCCTAAAAAATGGCTAAAAATAAGAGTTTTTACACAAAAACGCGCTTAGGTGCGTTTTTTATAAATAGTTGATATTTCACATATAAAATAATGTAGTAGTCGTTCGACATTCCGCAGTCGGGCCGAAGGCCCGACTGTGGAATGTCGGACGAATGTTTTAGAAAATTGTCAATAGAGGTCGAGAGAGATTTTTTCAATGATTTCAAATTTTTTTATTTTTTTTTTTAGAAGGATTCCAAAAAAAAAATAAAAAATTTAAAACCTTTTTAGATTACAGAAAAAGAAATATTTTTTTTAATATCCAAGCCCCGCCACTTTTTCGCCTTAACATATTTTACCCCATTTATCAATGGGGATAAATATGTTCTGGCTCAAAATTGACAGCACTTAATATCAAAAAAAATGATTTTTCTTTTTCTTTGGCTTGCTTTTTTTTATGTTATCCTTTGACGAGCCATTTTTTTTCTTTATAGGTTTTTTTTAAAAAAAACCTATAAAGAAAAAAAATAGCCCGTCGGCAGGCTTAACACAAAAAACAGCTTCGCGGGAAAAAATCTCTCTCGACCTCTATTGACAATTTTCTAAAACATTCGTCCGACATTCCACAGTCGGGCCTTCGGCCCGACTGCGGAATGTCGAACG
>Ga0307928_10004155_pt1 | contig 11002 bp, 3 predicted proteins | sample AceLakmetagen232_FD_201815 | JGI IMG/M metagenome (GOLD analysis project Ga0307928, IMG submission 201815) | Saline water microbial communities from Ace Lake, Antarctica - #232 | ecosystem: Environmental > Aquatic > Non-marine Saline and Alkaline > Saline | place: Antarctica: Ace Lake...
GCCTTGATAGCCCTGTGTTCCTTGATAGCCCTGTGTTCCTTGATAGCCCTGAGTGCCTTGATAGCCCTGTGTTCCTTGATAGCCCTGTGTTCCTTGATAGCCCTGATAGCCCTGATAACCCTGAGTGCCTTGATAGCCCTGATAACCCTGAGTGCCTTGATAGCCCTGATAACCCTGAGTGCCTTGATAGCCCTGATAGCCCTGAGTGCCTTGATAGCCCTGATAGCCCTGAGTGCCTTGATAGCCCTGATAGCCCTGTGGACCTATTGGACCTGTTGGACCTGTTGGGCCTGTTGGGCCTGTTGGACCTGTTGGGCCTGTTATAGAGTCAGGGATTTTGACATAAGGTTTCCAAGCACCGCCATCTAAATACATTCCCCCGCCGCCAACCTTTAGCGTGCCTGACACATCCATTGACACAGTATCAAGATTTACATACCCAGACGTGCCATTTGCATCCCAGAAAAACTTGCTCAAGCCGCCAAATCGAACACGCGCAGATTTATCACTGCCTTTCATTCGGAAATAATAACCGTCATCATGGCCATAAACAGTTACATCAGCACTGCCCGCTGCATCCTTATATTCCAAACGTCCAGCATCTATTTTGCCAAATATGGCTACTTCATTGGTTTTGTCCAAAAACATTTTCCAGCCAGTAGTATCATCGCCTACTCTGGCAGCTACACGCTCCTCACCATCATCATCAAGCAATTCAATAAAATGATCATCATCATTGATCTGCATTCTGTAATGTTCATCTTTTTCCGTTCCTTCAAGATGGATAAATGACGCTGAACCAGTAGAAGTGTCAAGGATAGCATGAAATCGTTTTACCGTATCTGTTGGTTGATTGTTGTATTCTAACAACAATTTCAATGTATCAGGACCGCTTCTATGTTTTAGTCGCACCTCATAGAATTCATGAAAATCACCAGCAGCATTTTTATCATATTCAAGATGGATTCGTTCTCGACCTAGAGCTGCCTTCACAAGAAAAACTTCATAAGAACGATTATCTGCACCTGCCGCATTGACTTCATGATGAACTGCAATGCCCTCTTCTTCATGCAAGTCCATTTCATATAGACGAGATTCTTCCGGGGCCACATCAGCATTCTTGAAATGTATGTAGTCTGCTCCGCTATCTAATCCAACCTTAAACTCTTTACCAACACCATTTTTCCGCCTGAGATACATGTACTCCGCATTCGAATTGAGATAAACCTCAAAATAATTCTCTGTATTGTCATCATTGGCAAATAACTTGAACCAATTTTTTGTTGACTTAACCGCCCAACCGCGTGTCAAATACTCAACAGGATTGCCGGGACCTTTAGCTTCTTTTTGTGTCTCGATTCCTGAATTGGCAGCAGACGCACTCGGATCAATATAAAGACCTGCCCTGCGACTCAAACCATCGTTTTGTGTGAGAGAAAAATCATAACGCTCCATGTGTAATTGAACAGATGCAGAACCCCTATCTATCAATGCGCTACGACTAGGCTGGGTTGAGTCAAAAAGAAAGACATCATAAGTCGGCCAAACTTTATCACTCGGGTCTATGTCCAAATATCCAGACGCTAATCCACGAACACTGTTATGAATGTTCCAATCAATGTTGGCAATAGTACGCTTGGTCGGTTCCAAACCAAAAACCTTCATCCGCCAATAATTGATTGTGTTGTTGTCTACTGTTGTTATGAACTGGCGAGGAAAATCAGCCTCGATAGAATCCCCGGGAAGTAACATCGCATACGCAACAGGAGGCTTAGTATAGCCGCCATCACTAGTGTAATCCGCATCAGGACTGCCTGCATAATTTATGTCAGCAGCTTCCAAACCCTGTCCAGCAAGCATCGCAACCGAAGTTGGGCCATTACTGCCGCTTTGTGTGCCTGCCCATACATGAACATGAGCACGCGGATTGTACGGTACTCCTGGATATCTGTGACTTTCTTGAACCCAACCTATGTCTACAAATGTCTGACTGCCAATGTAATTCTGTAACTGAGTTACTGCCGATAAATGACCAAAACGTGTTGTCCCTACAGCACCAGTTTCGCTTGAACCAGGCTCCCAAGGACCATTTGAAACCGATGGGTCACGAACAGATAAAACATCACCGCCAACTTCAGCTTCGCGATGTTCCCTTGTGGAAAGTGGCATTCTAACAGGAGCGTTTAATTCTGCATACGGGGCAGGTATATCATGCAGCATCCTGCCACCACGTGCATCGTCCAAACTTGAAAAATACTCTACGCCTGTTTTCATTTCCCCAATAGCAAACAAATTGTGCAACCATGCTCTTACATCATCTTCGTCATAAACATCAGTAGTAACATTGTTGGCGCCATATACCTCGCCGCCTGTTTCTTCAGGGTCCGAATCAATGAGAAGAGTACTTGATGTCTCTGGAATGAAATCTATGATAGGAATAAAGCCAGTCAAGCCACTCGTGTTGCCAGTACCACCTTGCGAGCCCTGCTCAATTTCGCGAATCTGAACTATCTGTGGTCTGTAAAAAATAGGAACAAGGTCATAAGAAGCATCTAAGCTGGCCGATAAACCCTCAACCAAGCCACCGTCAACATGATAATGCTCAATCGTGCCTACTGCATAACATAAAGCACGCTTAGCATTTGAAGCATATTGAAAAGTCCCTTCATCAATCCAAAGCAAATAATCCGGATCATCCGTATAAATCGGATTCCCGCCGCTCCCATACTTGATCTGCTTGAAATTGGTCCAAAACCATACAGAAACAACATTGGACGGAGCATCATATATGATGCGAGGAGAAATTACCTCTCGCATAGGCTTGATAGTCTGACCCAAACCAGTTCCGGCTTGGTCATCCGTATCAATATAGGGCACAACACGAAGACCAGTTTCCATTACACCGGACGAAATACGACCATATAGAAAAACTCGCTCCGGTGCTTTTGGGGCATCATCTGACGACATAAGATAAAGAGCAGGGTCGCTAAAACGCCGGCGAATAACCATGCCGTATGAGTCAGTAGCGCCAGTAACTCCAGATGGACCAGTGGCGCCAGATGGGCCAGAACCGCCCCGAGAACCCAATGTGTCATTGAGTAATCTGTCCGGCGTGAGAGAAATAATATCCCGGTCTCTCAACATTATCGGTTCAGGTTGACGAGAAATGTGAACAACATTTCCCACTCTTCCTTGTGAACCACTAGGCATACTATCTCCTCGCTAAACTTCTAACGATACAACACATTCACTCTGATAGGAATAGCCGATAAACCCTGATTGTAAACCTTGATGCTATTTGTAGTCACTATCGTTTCATCTTCTCCATGATAGCCAATAGCAACTTCATTCAAATCTTGAAACCCTACACTTGTCATTCGCTGACATACTTGAGCAAATAGTATCTTCTCAGCACCTTCAATTGTTACCACTGTTCCTTCTTTACCACCTGAATCAGTATCTACTACTACCGTCCTGTTGAGAAATTGATCAACATTGCTTTCATTGATAACAGAAATAGCTTGCCTTGTGTCACCATAAGATTTCTCAAAAACAAGCTCTTTCAATACGACCATGCGCTCTTGCCATAACGTCAAACCGTGTGGATTTGTAGTATCAGATACGTGATACTCAATGTCCCCACTATATAACTTTCCATCAGGTCTTGCATTGAGAACAGGAGAGGCGCCCGTCAAGTCCAACGTGGCAAGATATAAGAAACTCGAAACAACAGGGTCTTTCTGAATATCAAATGCTACTGGCTTGAATGCTCTTTCGTCAGCAAACAACCTATCAGTCCAACGAATGTAGATGTGCCACTTTTTCCCAGATTTGAGGCCCGGCCATTCTATGTTCGCCCGGGATTGAACAAAACCACCGCCTACAATGCCACACAATGATACGCTTGTACCAGTCGAATTGAGAACAACCTTATACTTTCCATTCGGGAGCTTCTCATAATTGTACTCGCCGTCCTCAAAAACACAACACATAATGCCTTTTGTGCCAGCTAAAAGCTGATTCTCTATGATATTGGCTCTACGTAACTCCTGATTTTCCGAAATCTTGTCGCCTTTGCCCAAAACAGGAATACCAAAAAAAGGCGTTTTATGCTTGTATGGGGGCATTCTTTATTCTCCAACTACATGATCATCTTCTCCGACCACCGAACTCTCAGCACGAAAATGTTTCTTGACCCCTTTCTCAGTTCTGCTTTCAATAACTTTTGCATGACCTGTACTGATTGTGCTAATACCAACCGAATGCTTTATCGTAGTGCTTTCATGCTCGTTCAAATTGTTCTGATTGACTCTTCTCATGTACCAATTGTTTGCCGACTTGCCTCTTCTTGGATGAACTGGCATAACTATCTCCTTTCCTAAAAACCGTGTGCAAACTCTAAATCAGTCGTCCATGTTTTCCCATTGAAATCAACCGTATGACTCACTGTCGTAATGACAAACTCATTTCCGCCCCAGCGCATGTAAGGATCAATAAGAGCATTTCCAGGAATTTGTGTTTTGCCAGACGTTTCATAATTGTAAGTATCAGCTAAACGAACAGTCAAAATGTCATCTATTTCCGCTTCTGTCAAAATGCCCTTCAAACCTTCTACCAATCCACGCTGCCATGGAAAGTTTGGATTAGTGTCTTGGCCGGCCTTCGCAATGATAGGATTTAGAGGAACTTCTGCTACACCTTTAGAACTTGTGATTCTTACATCCTGCATTGCTATCAAAATAATCTCATTACGAATGTCTTCAAATTCAGGACTCATATCAATACTAGTTATCTTCGTATTGTCATAGCCCCAAAAAGTCTTGGCATCTGTCTCGTTTGTGATATTGCGCGGCAAACCAGAACGAGTCACAAAACCATCCGTTCCAAGATATAAATCATAGAAACGCATTTTGCCAAACCTATCAATGAAATACCAATATGCTACTTCTTTCATCGTTTGGCTTATTGCATCTGAAATAGTAGTGCCAGCTTTGAAATCAAACATAGGTGCGGCAATATCAGTAGTTGCTGGTAATCTTTCCCATAAATAACGCGGTCTTAGAGAACCATCATGTACAGCCGATGTTACATAACTCATATCACGATCAACACCACCATAATTGCATAAATACTCGGTTGTATAATCGACGGTTGTGCCGTCAAAATAAGGAGCATTGACGAGAATAATGTCATCAAGCTTCTTTTCTATGCCTACAATATTGATCGTCCAAGTGCCACCATCAGAACCTTCTGTTTCACTTATTCCTTGAGCAATTCCTGAAAAAATCCGACCGTCTTCTGTCCCAGATGGACCATTGCCTATATCTATCGTAATTGCACCAATAGACTGTACGATTCTAGCATCTTGTCCCGCTAAACCATATTTGTCTATCGTTATCGAAGCCGAAGAACCATCCAAACCTACAGACGTACTGATGTTCGTTATCCAATCAACCCAACCTCTACCATCACTATCCATCTTATGAACGCCAGATGAGGTGACGCGCCTGTCCGCCGCATCAGAATCGCCAGGTGTGCCCCCAGTCCAACGTATTCTGAAATCAATGAGAGGACTCCCAGGGCCTTCATCAGAACCTGATTCATTGCCACTATAATTGTTGACACGCTGATTGCGAATTTCTGTCGTTTTTAAATAGTAGCCGTATATCTCTGGACCCCAACGAGCAGGCAAAGTCATCTCTACTTTCCAATCAATGTGCTTATACTGCGCCGGACTTATATTAGGTGTTAGCCAAGAACCAACAGTTGCTTGATTGACAGTAAGGCCAGGAGCATCATTGTTTGCGTAAAATGGCCAATACTCATACTGAAAACAATACATCAAATCTTCAGGAATAATAGAAGTACATGCCGTTGCATCATCAACATTTACGTTCTCAGAACCAATAAAAAACGTCGCAAACCAACATCTATGCGTGAAAAACAACGGAACATAAGCCAATTCAAAACGACAATTCTCACCTTTAGCTGTTACATAAGTTCCAAAATTGACCTTCGCTTTGCCATTCTCAGCGCCGGCTGTTGGCATTACTACTACAACTTCATCTGGATTCTCAGAATCAAATACATAATTGTTCTCGTGATACTCCGCCTTCGATATGTCAATGCCCTCTGTCTTAGGAACAAAAACACTCGATACCTCTGCTGTGTTCTGTAAATCTTGAATACCATTCGATACGATAATCCCATTCCATACAGGATAAACAACGATAACATAAGGATTGACATCCTTCAATTGGGTTGCCTGGGGTGGCGATTCCTTGGCTTGAGATTGTGAAAGCTGTGTCCGTACACGATTGCCATTCAACTCAACAAAAAATGCCCCAGTCTCCTGTAAAGTCATCGTCACTTCGCCAAAAACAATTACCAATTCCCATGAGTTTTCTCTAACAGTGTCAGGACTTGCCTTGCCAGGACGCAATGGAACTACATTCAAAACTAAACAGAAAGCACCGCCGCCAACAAGAGTCCCCGATGCTAAACCAGAAGCCTGAGAAGTCCAATACCCAATAGGATAAGTAGCCCCATTCTCCAATCGTAACTCAGTAGTGTTATCTGCCGCATCACTGTCATCCTTGCCCTTTATAGTGATATAAGAAGATGTAGAACTGCTAGCCAATGCCAATGCTTTTCGTATGTTGTCAGAAAAATCAGGCACAGGGGACGCCGTAACATACCAATTGAACAAATCTTTCTCATTTAAATCAGCCGAAGGATAATTATCAGCAGTCTTTGCTTTCTCTACATAATCGTCCGTAACAGGAACAGGACTGCCACCAGATAGAGCCCCTCTTACACCATTGTCAACAAGTAAATCCGAAGGACAAAACAACTTCGGCATAAGTGAGCCTAAAACAGACATAAATCCACTTGGAGAACTGTCCAAATTTTCATCCCAAGCCTGCTCTGTTACAAACTCTGGACGAAACGTTGCAGGAGCAGGAGGAGAAGGTAATAAGTCCCACAAATCCTTGTTTACTACAAAATACACCGATTTGTCATACTGAGGCTCAAATGTCACAACACCCATATTTTCGTCTTGCCACTCGCCAACTCCAAATGTCAAAAAATGATACTCAGTAAAATACACAAGACTGAAATAATGACGCTCCAACGAAGGCTGGGATGGATAAGGAACCACAAAACCTAAAGTAGCAACTGGATTAGTAGACATTGTTTATCCTGGCCCCTTGATTTCATTCGCAACAAAAATATCCTTATTAATCATGGCCTTAGCTATCGGAGAAGTCACCTGTGGATCAGACATCAATGTAATAATTTTTGTCTTGAACATCTTGTCACTGAACTCTACTTGCATGCTGCCACGTAATTCAATAGTTATACGAACCTCTTCAGGAGTCATTGCACCTGAAAAAGTTGGCTTTCCTTTAGCTGTTTTTTCTTCGCCACCTGGATCAACAGTAGCCATACCCGCTTTAGCTGGAACATCTTTATTTGCTACTGCGGAAGTTGCAACAGCTCCCGGAACACCCATTTTACTAGTCTGTTCTACAGCCTTTTTTGAAGCGCCAACCTTTGCAGTTCCGGGAGGCCCAGTTTCAGGTATAGCCTCTTTAGTTGATTTGCCAAGAAGAAAATTGAGATACTGCTGAGCATCTTTTTCCTTCTGTACCTCGGTTTCTTTTGGTTTGGCAAAAAGAAAATTGACTAAATCTTTCGATTCTCTTTCCTCTTTCTCTGCCAGAGTTTCTTTAGACCGAATCCCCATCTCGTCCTGCATTGTATCAAACTTTTCTTTTCTGCTTTTAGCACGAGAAGACATCTCGTCCTGTAATTCCTTTATTCTTTTTGCCCTATTACCCCTATTTGATGCCTCACGCTTTTTGACCAAACTCAACCTTGCTGCTGCTTCTTCTTTTACATCGTCTTCTTCTGCAACACCTGTCAAAGCTCTAAGTACCAATTCCTTGTCTAATTCAAATCTTCGTTTTTTCTTGTAATCCGCTGCTGCTTTTGCTCGCTTCTCCGCTACTTCCATCCTGGCTTTCTTTTCTTCATCTGTCGCAGAATCAAATAACTTGGACGCGCGACCCTCAGTATCATTGTTTTTGCGAATCGAAGCCTTCCGTGCCTCCGCTGCTTGTAATCTCGTCTTTTCTTCTCTTGTGGTTTCTTTCTCTACTGCTGTGCTTTTTTCAACAGCGCGAGTTCCGCTTTCAGTAACACTCCTGCGCTCTTCAATTGCCTTTGACCTTTGCTTTTCCGCTTCTGACTCGGCTTTATTGACAGTGGGTAAATCAGACCGACCTGTTTCTGTTTTCAAACATTCTTCCGCTCTTGCTTTTTGCCTTTTAGCTTCTTCAGTAGCTCTTGTCTTCAAACATTCATCAGCTTTTGCTCGCTGTCGCTCTGCCTCTTCAGTAACCTTTGACCTTCGTCTTTCAGCTTCGGCTGCTGCCCTGTTAGAAGCAGTAGGAGCATTAGCACGGCTAGCTTTTGCCTTTTTCTCTTCAGCTTTTGCTCTTTGTCTTTCAGCTTCTGCCGCTGCCCTGCTAGTAGCCGTAGGAGCACGAGAACCCGAAGGCAACGGTGCGCCAGGAACATTAGGCCGACCAACAGTTTCTCCACCACCAGTAGTTCTTCTGCGTTCTTTTCCGCCACCTTCTAAACCACCTTCTAAACCTCCTCTTTTTGCAGCCGTTGCAGCCGCTGCCTCAGCAGAAGCAGAAGCAACACCACCTGTTGCTGCCGCAAACGTTCCACGCCGTTCTTCTAAAGTTCTCGCGCCACCTTTTGACATCAGGCCGGAACGAGTCTGTACAAAACCTCTACCAAAGATTCTGGCCTGTGAATTCAGTTGTCGCCTTGCACCTCTAGCCTCACGAATAGAACCAAATGCTATTTCGAGCATCTTCTCATAAGCATTACGCTGAGCACCCAAAGCCTTCTTCTGCAAGTCAGTTTCCGCCTTGATTAACTTGAGTCGCAATCCTTCATACTGCTTGCCTTCTCGGGCATGTTCTGGAATCGAAGCCATAGTTGCCCGAATTGCTCTAACTTGATTTGCTTGATCAGCTATCTGTTCGCGTTGAAGAGACAAGATGTTTTCATAGCTTGCACCTATTTCCTCAAGGAAACCTATCTGGACATCACGCTCTTCCATACGAAGGTCTATCTGGTCCATCTGAAACTGCAATAGCTTCTCAGATGCGTCTATAATATCCTTGCGTCTATTAGCCTCTAAATGACTGGCTCTTTCATTTAACTTTTCATCTTTAGTTACTCGCTCATTTTGCATGGCAGCTAACTTCTGTTCAGCCTTTAGACGCTCTTGACTACCTTCTTTTGATGAATCACGTTCTTTTTCAGTGTTTTTTACCTTAGTGTTGAAATCCTTATCCAAGGCTTTTCTGGCCGCATCAATAGCTATCTTGCCATCTGCATAAGTAGTGTTTATAGATTTTACCATATCACTGTACGCCGTGGCCGCATCATTTACATCCCAAGTCGCATCTGCCAAATCAAACATCGCACTGGCCGCTTCTTTTTGTGCTTTTGCCATTCTTTGAAGTGGTCTATTGTCTATCGCATCAATGACCTTTTCATAATTCTTAGCTAACTGAAGTTGCTCAAGCTCCAGCTTAGTCATTGACGTTGTTACCTGATCAATGCCTTTCTCAATGCCCGCCGCTACAGCCGTCAAAGTGCTGGACACAGTTGCCACTGATTCTAATTTTGTACGTAACCCAGTTGTATCTCCGCCCGATGCCTCAATAGCAGCAATGGCTTTTTTGATTTCTGCAACATACTTGCTTCTCGTTTGTTGGAATGCCGCAGTAGATTTATCTATTTCGCCACGAGCTTCCTTATCACCATCACGTGCTGCATCTGAATTCTTCTGAATTACCTCTTGATATTTCTTCTGAGATTCCTCATAAGCAGCCCCGGCATCATCAATAGCTGTTACATCAACGCCTTTAACAGAAGATAATTCTGACCGTATCTTGGCAATTTCCACCTCGCTCTTTTTTTCGTCTATAGCTTGCTTCAATCTTTTACGTATATTCTTTCGTTCTGTCGCGGCATTCGTATCCCCAAGAGTCGTTATCTTTTCCTGAATGGACTTCTTCTTTTCCTGATCTGTTGTCTCGGCCAATGCCGTTTTTAATTGATTATTTCGCTCTTCGACCAATTCAGCCGCAAGTTTACCGCTACTCTTGACCGTTTCGGATGTCTGTTTGCTCAATGCCTCGAAAACCGCATTTATAGTTGTCTGCCCTACTTGTAAACTCTTTAGCTTTTTGAGTACCTTTGCGCCAATATCCAATTGTCTTCCTAATTTATCAGAATGGGAAGTCTGGGTTTCAAGATAAGCATCACTCTCAACGCCAATTGCCTTAGCTAACTCAAACTCGGCTTCTGCCCGGTCTAACTTGCGCTGTGCTCTTTGTATCGTAGGGTCTTTCTCCAATAAATCCTGAAGCTTTGCCTGTTCAGAAAGGGCATTTTTCGTTACTGCAACATAATTCTTAGTTATCTCCAGTCTACGCTTCGCATTATCCACGCCATCACTTTCTTGACTCTCAGCATCAATAGTAAAATCAACTATTCTTTCAAGAGCAGCAACCTCTTTTCTGAGGTTATTTGCTCGCTTGTCATTCTCTTTGACTATCTCTTTGCCTATTTTTACAAACTGAGGATAATGCTTGCTTACATGTTTTTCAGTCAATACGGCATTTTTTGATAATCCTAATCGCTCTCTGATTGCCGAACCTTCGTCTTTCGCAATCTTGATAAACTTCTTATTTAAGTCTTCTCGCTTTAGTTTGGCCTTCATTACCTTCTCCCCAATCTCGACTTTCTTCGCTTCATTTTTGGCCTCCTCGGCCTTAGCAGCAATCTGTCCTTTAGAACCGTCATTCAGGTGTTCACTTTTTTTAGTAATAACATCTGCGACCTTTGCCAATTTAGCCGTTTGTAAACTGTAATCAGATAGTTCGTCTTCTATCTTTTCCATTTC
>Ga0307928_10004157_pt1 | contig 10999 bp, 15 predicted proteins | sample AceLakmetagen232_FD_201815 | JGI IMG/M metagenome (GOLD analysis project Ga0307928, IMG submission 201815) | Saline water microbial communities from Ace Lake, Antarctica - #232 | ecosystem: Environmental > Aquatic > Non-marine Saline and Alkaline > Saline | place: Antarctica: Ace Lake...
ACAGTACGTGTGTTCCGGATGGAGTAGTTACCCGAGTTTTTATAAATGTATTCAAAATGCTGGTTTATATTTTAGCGGTGTTATTATCTGGGTAAAGGATAATGCGAGTTATGGATGGAATGATTATCGCTATAAGCATGAGTGGATAGCTAAAGGGAAAAAGGTAACTAAATCAAAGGCTGTATCAGTTTTATATGGATGGAAAGAGGGAACGCATTATTTTAGAGATACGAGAGATGAATATGATGTATGGGATATGCCAAGAAAGGCATCAAACAAATATGTTCATCCGACAGAAAAGCCAGAATGGTTGGTAATGAAAGCGGTAAGGAATTCAAGCCTGGTCAATGATGTTGTTGCTGACTTATTTGGTGGTAGTGGATCAACACTAATGGCTTGCGAAAAGACCGGAAGAATAAGTTATAGCATGGAACTCGACTCTAAATATTGTCATGTTATCTTAGAAAGATGGTTAAGATATACTAAACATGAGCCAATACGTGAAAGTGATGGTAAAAAATGGTCAGAAATTAAGAATAATTAATATGAAAATTGAAGTTCCATTATTTGTAATTCTTCCGAGAAAAACAAAAGATGATAAAAAAGTAATTATTAATTTGAATTATTATAGAAATTGGCATTTTCAAATAAGTAATCAAGTAAAGGAGAAATATAAAGAGCAACTGGAAGATAAATTAAAAGGATTAAAATTTAAAGATCATATTAAACTGCATTTTATTCTTTACCAGGGCAGTAAGAGGCGAGTGGACAGGGCGAATGTTTTATCAATTCACGAAAAATTCTTCTGTGATGCTTTAACTGCCTATGGATGCCTTAAAGATGATAACGATAATTTTATTGAGGAAACCAAATATACAAGCGGCGGTGTGGACAAAGAAAATCCTCGAGTGGAAATATTTATTAATTAATATAAGAAATATGAGTGAAAAATTTATTGTCAGAGTTTTAAGAAAACAGATAAAGGAAACACCTGCGCCTGAGGAATCAACAAGTAAAATACTTCGAAAAGAAGAAACTACTGACCAGATATACGAACAAGAATTTGATAAATTTGATATTGGAAAATTTGCGGTTGATTTAAACAGAAAAGATGGAAAAGAGAAAGATGTTAATTCAATAAAACCATAGAGAATATGTCAAGTAAAAGAGGGAATAGACAATTTAAATCTTTAAAGCATTCATTATTTAATTCCGATCAGGTTTTTGATGGATATCCTCATAGACAACACCGGAAGAATAAATGTAAAGCAGCTAAGAGAAGTGATGGTAGAGTTAACATGAAAAAAATAAGAGAAATAAATCATTTTAAATCATTAGAAGAAGAAATAAAAGACTTATGATATTAATGCAATGCGCATGTGGCGGTAAAATATATTTGGATGTAGATGAATCTCAAAAAAATAAACATTCCGCAGTTTATGTTTGTGAAGAATGTGGGCTAATGTATGTTTTATCAGCTATAGGCAAAAAACAACCAGGGTGGAAAACTAAAAAGAGATTAGAGGAGAGAAAAGAGAGAGAAGAAAATCCTTTATTTAATTAATTAACATAATTTGAACCATTTTCGTTAAGAGATGAAATTGGTCGAGAAACACTATTATGTCAAAAGAAACAAAAATGAGTTTCTCAATCCTGTCATTATTGGCAAACGATAAGGCAACCGATTGGGCAATCAAAATTAAAAACGAAGATGGGCTAATGGAGTCTAAAAGGAGATATGATGTTAGCGTAGCAGTTAACACCGATTACTTTAAAAATAAAATTGCTAAGATTGATGAAAAGATTGAGGAGATAAGTGGCAATCCTGATATGTTCGATAACTGGAAAGAAAACGAAAGGGATTTAAAGGATCAGATAAAAGCTCTTAATAACGAGCAAGCAGATTGTGAGAAGTTAGAGATTAAAGATTTCATCGGAAAAGTTAATACAGTAGATTATGATAAAGATGTTTTAGTTATTACTATCCCGGAAGAAATTATCGAGGGTTTAATTAAGATAAGGCATATAGTCGATGCCTTTACAATAACACTCAAATAATATGGGAAAAGATAAAGAAAAAGAAAAGATAAGCTATAAAGTAATCCATAACGTGAGTAGTGATGTGTTTAGTGAAGAAGTCGAGAGATATTTGAATGATGGCTATAAATTAGTTGGTAATCCATTCACTAAGCCAAATCAATATTGTACAGGTACTTTTTTCTGTCAGGCAGTATATAAGAAATTCAAGGAAGATCCTAAACAAAAAGTTTACGCTACTTGGCATTGTCCAAATTGCCTGAGGATAATATATAATGCTACAGAAGAAATGATTAAAGAGCATAACGATAAATATCATAATTAAAAACTAAAATAACTATATGGGAAAACAATCATTTAAAGAAGCTATCAAGGACTGCATCGCTTATATTTCTTTTAAAATATTTCTATGGTCCATAGGGATGACAAGAGAGAAGTATTGGTATGAAATCTATAAAGCAGAGAGGTCAAGGATGTGTATAAATAATCCTACACATTAGACATAACCGCTCAATAGATATAAAATAAAGACACGTTGTTATTATTTGTTTAAAGTTAGAGAAAATATATTTTTGATTGGTGAGGGGAAATTTTAAATAAGTAAAACATAGAGCGATAATGTGTCTATAGAGTAAAATTAAAACTATGCCATCAGTTAGTAAAGACTTACAATCAGAACAAATAGCAAGGATACGTCAGATAGTTGTAGCGAAACCAGATGCATCGTTAAGACAAATATCAGAAGTGATGAAAGAAAATGGAATGCCTTTGTCTATTAACTATATAATGAAATTGCTTGGAAAAATTCGTCGTGAACGTGCTATCCGATATGACAACGCAACTGCTAAGAGAGCCATCGCAGAATTTGAGGATATGATAAGGTCGACAAGTGGAGAACTTTTAAAAATAGCAAAGTCTTCAAAAGTAGATGTGGCCAGGATAATGGCTCTTGATACCAGAATAAAACATTTAAATTTATTAATGGAGAAGCAATTTGATGCTGGTGTATTTAATAGAAAACTCGGAACGGTAGAAACTAAGTTTGTTAATGTAGCTGCGATATTAAAATTATTAAAAGATGAACGAGATCAAACCAAAAAACTTAATCGAAGTAAAAACTTCTCAAGAGATAACATCGTTGGACCAGATACCGAAAGGATCAACGGACAGCCAGATAGTGGACATAGCGAGGTCACTGGTTGATTTTAAGTATTTCGTTCTTAATATCTTTTCATTATCGTTCTCTGATTTTATACGAGGAGAGTTTATTGAAGAAGTTAGTAAATGGATGGATGAGAATGATTGGTTTATGAGAGTGTCAGCTCGTGATCACTTTAAGTCTACCAGTTTATATGCTGACTTTATGTGGAGATTGTGGAAGCATGCCTATGAGAATAAAGAATATCATTATTTTTCTTATCAGGACTCAATGGCCGGATATCACATAAGCAAGATTAAACGAATGATATTTGACAATCCATACTTTGACCAATGCATAGATTTAAAGCCGACAGCCGAATCAGTAATATCTTATAGTTGGGATTACGATAGTCACAAAGTCGCCTATACTATAATAACAATGCAGCCTCACGGATTACTATCATTTAAACGTGGAATTCATTGTGACGGTGTGTATGTCGATGATCCATTCCAAGACCCTGACAACGCGATGATACTGACCAAGATTGAGAAGATTAATAAAATTATTAAAACTCAGATTTTGGATATGCCTAAGCGCGGCGGATTTTGTAAGATAGTAGGAACTCCGCAAACAACAGCGGACTTTTTCTTTGATGAGGAAATGAAGAAGAAGTTTGCGTTAGTAGTTCAGCCAGCAGAAAAGGATAAAGTAAATAAGATTGCCTTGTGGCCAGAACATATGAGTTGGAAAGAATTACAAATTAGAAAAGCAACTCGTGGGTCAAAGATTTATAATCAAGAATATCTTTGTTCTCCTGTTTATTCTGAAAATAGTTTTTTTAAAGAAGAAGAACTAAACAAAGTTGTTAATACTAATTTGCCCAATCGGTCAATATTTGATACAATTACAGGACCAGAGAATTTTGATACTATTGGTGGTTGGGATTTAGGAAAGAAACGTCATCCGGCTCACTTCTCAGTCTTTCAAATACAGATGGTTAACGGAAAGAGAAAGGCAGTACAGATACATCAGGTATTCTTTGACCGCTGGGATTATGCTGGAAACGATGATGAACAATTCAATCCAGATAAACCAACTCAGATAAGCTATGTTAATCAGGCAATTAAAGAATTTAAAATAGATAAAGTATTTTGTGATAATACACGTGGAGAATTAACGACACTCGAGGAACGGAAAGAACTACCTCCGCAATTAGTACTGGTAACATTTACAAGCAAGAATAAATATTCAATGGCGACCGAGTTCGAAAAGGGTGTTAATCAAGAGTTTATAGAATTACAGAACGACCAACGAATGATTAGGCAGATACTCCAAGTAACCAATGACTTGCAAGCAGTAGAAACACACGAGGGGCATGGTGACAGCTTCTGGTCAATCGCTCTCTGCTTCATGGGAATAAAAGTAACAATATCGTCGTTGATGGAATTCGTTGACGAAGAAGAAGATAACACCGGTGAAATTTTAGGAAAAACTTTTTAAAATCATATGGGAATATTTGGAAAACTTTTTAAAGAAACACCAAAAAACGTGCCAGTTCTTGATAAAGAATTTGGTGATACTGGAACGACAATGTATAACGGAATGATATCAGGGGAAGAATATAATCCTGATTTATCTGGAACTACTAAGTATCGTGTTTTTGATAAGATGAGAAAAGGTGATGCGACCGTGGCCGCTTCGCTTAAAGTTATTAAATTACCGCTTCGTTCTGCAAACTGGTATGTTAAACCAGCGAATGAAGATAAGTCTGCCATAGAGCAGGCTAAATTTATTGAGTACAACTTAAAAGAGTTAATGGAAAATACTTGGGATGACTTTTTAAGAGAGGCCCTGTTAATGCTTGATTATGGGGTTTTTGTTTTTGAAAAGGTTTTTGCTAATGTTGAATACGAGGGAAAAACTTATTTCGGTTGGAAGAAGTTTGCTTCTCGACATCCGCGTACGATATCAGCTTGGAAGATGAAAGATGGAACGTCATCCGGTGTCACTCAGATTACGAGTGAAAAAGGAACGATTGACATTCCAATTGAAAAGCTATTAATTTTTACAAACGAAAAAGAGGGCGACAACTGGGAGGGTATCTCAATACTCCGGGCCGCTTATAAATCTTGGTTTTTTAAAGATACGTTCGAGCAGATAGATGCGATGGCATTTGAGCGCCAGGGATTAGGTGTGCCTTTTTGTAAATTACCGAAAGGATATACACCATCAGATAAAAAAGCAGCAATTTCTATAGTTAAGAATTTAAGAGCCAACGAAAAAGCATACATTGTTTATCCTGAAGATTACGAGGTTGGATTTATGGATATGGGTGCAGGAAAGGTACGCGACCCTAAATCAAGTATTGAATATCACAATAGACAAATAGTGCTTAATGTTTTGGCGCAGTTTTTAATGCTTGGATCAGGAGGCTCAACTGGCAGTTATGCTTTAAGTGAAGATCAGAGTGATTTCTTCTATGATAGCTTACAGGCAGTAGCTAAGAATATTAAAGACGTTGTTAATAAATATGCCATTAAACAATTAGTAGATTTAAACTGGCCAGGAACTAAAGTTTATCCAACATTAGAAGTAGATGAGATAGGAAAGATTGATAGGGTTGCTTTTGCTACAGCTATAAATACTTTAGTCGGCGCAAGTGTTTTGGATACTGATGATGACGAACTTAAAAAGTATATACGTAAAGAAATGGACTTGCCTGAAGCCCCTATATTAACCGATGCCGAAAAGAAAGCTAAACAAGAACTTAAAACAAAGGCAGAAGCCGATGCTAATGTCAAAGCAAAGAAAGATATAGAAATTAATCAGAAGAAAGCTACAGAGAAAGCTCAAAAAAAAAACTTGCATTTGCTAAACGAGTCTTTCAAACCATTCCGAGAACTCACATTCGCAGAACAAAAGGTTAATTTTGGCAATTTAAAGACAGAATTAGATACACAAGAAAAGATATTCTCTGAGATTTTAGTTAAATCATTTAACAATGAACAGGAAGATATCCTTAAACAGTTTAAAACTGCAATAGAAAAAGAAGATTATTTGAGTATTCAGGATATATCGTTATCAGGGAAAGGAAAATATACCGATGAAATGTTTGGCAAAATGAAAGAACTATATAATTTTGGCAAGAACACAGTCGCCGCAGAGATAAACGTAGCGACTCCTAAGACCCCACAGGAGGACTTAGACAGATTAATGGCACAAGCAACCATTATAAGCGATGACCACGAAAACAGAGCATTAATTAAAGCTAAGATAGCAGCTATTAACTCTATAGCTAAGAATACAGATATTGAAAAGGCGATGGTTAATGTAGAACGTATTTTAAATGAATCGCTTGATGGTTTAGGAAAAAAGACAGCTGCGATCATAGCAGCCGATACAGTTAATCAAGGCCGTAGATTTACACAGAAACAAAACCTCCCGGACATTTATGCATTCCAAAGAAGTGAACTGTTAGACGAAAAGACTTGCAATTTTTGTTTAAGCATGGATGCAAGAACGGTTGCGCCCAATGATGACTGGGTTGACGAGGGAGAGTTTCATTCTCATTGTCGTGGTATATGGGTTGAGATTATGAAAGACGAAGCAGAGTTGCCTACGGTATCCGGAGTACCTGAAATGATAGCTAAAAATTATGCTGGCGTTAATGACTTTAAACAATTGAAAGCCCCAAAGGTTAAAAAGGATAGTGCGGCCGCTGATACAATCAAAGAAGATTATGAAAGAGAGATAGCAGAGAGAGAAGCTAAGATTGCTGAATATGAATCGAGCGGAACTTATCCAGATAGAATAAAGTCACATAAAAAGAAGATTACTTCAATGAAAAAAATATTAAAAAAATTAAAATAACACCATTATGTTAAACATTAAAAAGATATTCAAAAAAGATGTCAGCGAAGAAGAAGCGAAGCATTGGGAAGAATATTGTAAAAAGACTTGGTCCAATGCAAAGGTTTTAATTGGATTGCCGAATACTGGAAACTATGATGACATGACAGGCCAGAGTCCATTTAAGAGTTTTATCAAATTGGCATTATTTATAGCATCGAACATTGAAAGTACGAAATGGGAAATAAGAACAGTTCCAAGGATGGTAACTCATGAAGCAAGAAACGCATTGGCTAAGATGGCAGTGCAGGAGGGCTTCACTCATTTAATGATGATAGACAGCGATCATATATTTGATAAAGATATTATTCACACTCTGCTACTCTATAATAAAGATATCGTAGGCGTGCGCGCGTACAGGAGAGCAGCGCCACATTATCCTTGTATATTTGTGAAAGATAAAACACAGAAAGAAACTGATGCCATGACATTTGTAGATGCGGCCAATATGGGATTAATGGTAACCGATGCGGTAGGATTTGGTGCAGTGTTAATTAAAACTGAAGTGCTGAAGAAAATGACGTATCCTTATTTTTACTTTACTAAGACAGGAGAGGACTTCAATTTTTGCCGAGATGCAAGAGAACTTGGATATAAGATACACGTTGACACCGACATAGAGATAGGTCATGTCACCACAAAAATAGTAGGCAGGGAAGATTATCTAAAGCAAGAAAAGAGCGGAGAAATTAGACAGTTTAGTGATGACATGGTAAAATTAGTAAAGGAACAGAATAAAGATAAAAAGGTAGATTTTTCTAAATTAAAAAATAAATAGAACTTTTAAAAAGCGCACGGACATTTCGCTTTGTTAACTTCTTAAGGGTTAATAAGGTTTGTCCGTATCCTTTTAATCTAAGCAAAGAATTAAAAGCACATCGGGCAAAATCTGGTGTGCTTTTATTTTAATCATATGCCAAAATTAAAAAAAGAAAAAAAAGAGAATGAACAGAGGGCAATAACAATGTTATGTCCAATTGATTTATCATTTGCAGAAGCTAAAAAGGGTGGATTCGAACTGCAAGTTTTAAAGCCTGGCGTTTGGGATCATCCAATGTATGGCCAGGTAGAGATAACTCCAGAAATACAGCAAGAATTTGCCGATAATTTTAAAAAAGATTTAAGAGCATATAGCAGTTCAGTCGGTTTGCCAATTGATGAAGAACATTATTCAGACAAAGGGGCAACTGGTTGGATTAAAAATTTAGTAAACAAAGGTGCTGAGGGACTCTTTGCAGTCGTGGAATGGAACAAAAAAGGTCGAGAATTGATTAAGGATGCGGTTTATCGCTTTTTTAGTCCAGAGTTCTATTTCCAATATGAAGACCCGGAAGACCGAAGATTATATAATAATGTTTTAGTCGGGGGTGCGCTAACTAATAGGCCTTATTTTAAAGGTCTTAGTCCAGTCGTATTATCCGAAAAATTAATTAATACACATATGAATTTAAAAGACATTTGTAAAAAAGTCTTCGCCGAGTTAACTACAGATGAAAAGTCTTTTGTCACTTCTCATTTTAGTGAACTAAACGAAGCAGAAAAAACAACATTTAACGAATTAAAACCAGAAGAAACTGAAGAAGAAAAGACAGCACGTGAAACTGCTGAGAAAGAAGCAGCCGATAAAAAGGCTAAAGAAGAAGCTGAAGCAAAAGCTAAGGCTGATGCCGATGCCGCCGCTTTAGCAGAAAAAGCAGCAAAGGAAGCAAAGGACAATGGAAACAATCTTAATATGAGTGAGGCAGAGATTGTTAAGTTAAAATCAGATGCAGCCTCAGGACTTAAAGCTAATGAAGAATTAAAGAAAATCCAAATGGGAGAAAAGGTTTCCGGATTTATCTATAATGAATCAAATGCCGAAAAAGGTAAGTTGCCTGCCGGTTTAAAAGACAAAACAATTGCGTTTGCTATGTCTTTAAGCACGGACCAAGCAGCTAAGTTCTTTGAACTTGTCGACGGTATGCCAAGCGCAAAGTTATTCACCGAGTTGGGTGAGTCAGCGTTAGCAAACAACGATGGGAACACAGCGCCTAAAGGTGTAAGCGAGGACTCTTTCGCCCTTGATAATAAAGCGAAAGAATTGATGAAAGCTAATGATAAGTTAGATTATCAGTCAGCTCTTGTCATGGCAGAAACAGAGTTAAAAAAATAACTCTTTAATTTAGTTAAAATTTATCAGTATGGCTCATGAAATCTCATTATTGACAGCCCCGTTTGTTGCTGAAAATGCGATGGCAGAAAAGTATGTCGTTGTAGAATTAGGCGCTGGCGCTGGTCAAGTAGATTTGCCAAGTGGTAACAATGATAAACCGATTGGAATTATTCAACAGACTGCTGTTGCTGACCAATCAGTTCCTGTCTGCGTTGCTGGCATATCAAAAGTATTAGCTAATGCGGCAATCACTAAAGACGACTATCTTGTAGGCGTTATAACGACTGGTCGTGTAGCAACTGCGCCTTCCGTTTCTTCGACTTGGACAGGCACAGCGGCATCTACCGAACACATTATCGGTATTGCCTTAGAATCGGCTGGGGCAGCAGGAGATATTATCTCTATGTTAATCAGACCGATCGTAATCGCTCACTAAGTGCGGCGAATAATTATTTAATAAATCAATCAATTATACACATATGCCTAAAGTAAATGAAGTACATATTGATGTCGCGCTTACCAACGTGCTGTTGGGATACCATCCGCAGGGTATGATCGCTGAACAAATCTTCCCAATTATACCGGTGAAGAAAGAAAGTGATAAATACTACGAATGGAATAAGGGCGAGGCATTCAGAGTACCAGACACGACATTACGTGCCGATGGTACACGTTCAAAGACTCTCGGTTTTTCATTAAGTAACACTACATATTCCGCTGAAGAATATGCATTAAATACCGAAGTCACAGATCGTCAAAAGGAAAACGCTGATAGCGTTATAGATTTACGTTCATCAAAGAGTCGCCGCGTTAAAGATATTTTGATGTTAGATCAAGAAATCAGAGTGGCCACCCTATTAACTACCCAAGCGAATTGGGCTTCTACTAATCGTGTACAATTAACAGGTACACAACAATGGAATAATGCAGCTTACGATAATACTGTATCAGCATCATCCATCGAGGGTCGCGTTGATGTCGGTAAAGAAGCGATACGTACTCAAAGTGGTGGTTACGAGCCTAATACCGTTATCGTTCCTTCTGCAGTCGCTAAGGTTATTAAGAAAGACTCAAAAATTAGAGATATCGTTAAATACACTCATGCTGACTTATTAGTTGATGGCGATTTGCCAGGTAAACTATGGGGTATGAATGTAATGATTCCTAAAGCAAGTAAGAACACAAATAAAGAGGGAAATGCTACTCAAACATTAACCGATGTATGGGGCAAGCACGTTGTACTACTTTATGTTCCTACAACTTCCGCTTTAGATGAATTCTCTTGTGGTTATATCTTCCGTGTAAAGAACGGTGCGCATACTCCATGGGGTGTACGTACTTGGAGAGAAGAACCAGAAAAGAAAGAAGTTATTGAAACTGAAATCTGTCAAGACGAAAAGTTAGTCAGTAATATTGGCGGATATTTAATTGAAGACTGTATTGCTTAGTTAGTCGAGGGGCGGTTAACACCAGCGCCCCTCTCTTAGTTTAATTAATTCATACGTATATGCCTGAAGAAATAAAAAAGAGTCCAATGGAACTGATAGCCGAGGCTTCTGCGTTGCGTGCCGGTTTACTTGGCAGCAAAGCTGAATATGAAGTTATCTCTCCTGCTGGATTATTTAAGAATGGCAAATTAATCAAGACTGGCGAGAAGATTGTTCTTGATAAATTTACCGGGGGCAATCAAGAACGAGCGAAAGCTGTTAAATTTATTAAAGATGCATAATCATATGGAAAATAAAAATTTGACGGACTCT
>Ga0307928_10004158_pt1 | contig 10997 bp, 10 predicted proteins | sample AceLakmetagen232_FD_201815 | JGI IMG/M metagenome (GOLD analysis project Ga0307928, IMG submission 201815) | Saline water microbial communities from Ace Lake, Antarctica - #232 | ecosystem: Environmental > Aquatic > Non-marine Saline and Alkaline > Saline | place: Antarctica: Ace Lake...
ATTCTTTAGAGGCGACTTTGAAGAGGGTGAAGGTATTGTAACCAGGGATAGGACGTGTGCTATTGAGGTTTGGGAGGAGCTTTTAGGAGGCACGAAAGCAAACTACACACAGATCAAGGGCAGAGAGATAAATAAAGCTTTGATCTATCTAGGATGGGAGAAATGTTCAACAATACAATTTGACCATTATGGAATACAAAGAGGGTTTAAAAAATCGACAAACACTTTTACAAAGAATATTTGATTTTTAAACACCACTAAACACTTAAACACTTTAAACACTTTTTTAATAACATTTTAAATAAACAGTCACAGCAGATATAAACAGAAAAAAGGCATTGAGTGTTTAAGCTAAAAACTGCGAGGTTAAAAGGTTACAGCTTATTTTTAAACACATAAACACTTTATATTACTAGTAGTAGAACAAGTGATATATAACATAACTGTATTATGTGTATGTGTGTGTGAGCGCCTATAGGGAAAAACGGTTTAATGTGTTGAAGTGTTTAATGGGCAAAGAAGGAGTAAAAAATGGTTGAAAAAGGCATTGAAAATAAATTTATTAAGGAATGCAAGAAAAAAGGTTGGTGGGTTGTGAAGGTAGGTATCCTCGGGGAAGACGGGATGCCGGACAGGATGCTTATACTGCCAGGAGGATTGGTAGCTTGGGTCGAGTTAAAAGCTCCAGGAGAAAAACCAAGAAAGCTTCAAGTGTATCAGCATAAGAAATTGAGAAATGTAGGGCATAAGGTATATGTAGTAAGCTGCAAGGAAGCCATATCAGGAGCGATAAAACAAATAAAGGAGTATGTTAATGGAATTTAAACCACACGAATATCAAAAAGTAGCAACTCAAAAAATAATAAACAACAAGGCTTCTGGATTGTTTTTACAGTGTGGAATGGGAAAAACGGTATCAACCTTAACAGCTATCCAGGAGCTTATTTATAATAGCTTTGATGTAGCAAGAGTTCTTATCATAGCACCTTTAAGAGTTGCAGAATCTGTATGGGGGGATGAAATTGATAAGTGGGACCATCTTAGAAACTTAAAGATGTCGAAGGTTTTAGGTTCTGCAGCAGCGCGTAGAAAAGCTTTGAAAGTAGATGCAGATGTCTACATAATCAACAGAGAGAATGTAGAGTGGTTAGTTGAGGAGTTAAAGTTTTCTTGGAAGTTCGACATGGTGGTTGTTGATGAACTCAGCAGTTTTAAGTCCTCAAAGGCGAGAAGGTTTAGAGCTTTAAAGAAAATGATACCTGCAATAGATCGTATTGTTGGGTTAACAGGAACACCCGCACCAAATGGGTTATTGGATCTTTGGCCTCAGATGTATTTATTAGATATTGGGGAAAGGCTAGGTAAAACGAAAAAAGCGTATCTTGAAAGGTACTTTGACTGCCGTAGCAATAAAGTAATGGCTGGTGGGAAACTTATAACCTATCCAACGTATTCGTTGAAAGAAAGAGCTGAAAAGGCTATCTATAAAAAGATTGGGGACATATGCATAAGTATGAAAGCTAATGATTATTTAAATATGCCTGAAAGAATTGACAATGTGATTGATATCAAACTCCCAGATGCGGCTAAAGCTAGATATAAAGAACTCGAAAAAGAACGAATACTTGAATTCATCGGATCAGATGTTCCGGTTACCGCAAAATCGGCAGTGTCTTTATCAGGTAAGCTTTTACAAATGGCGAATGGCGCTGTGTATGATGAAGATAGAGGTGTAAGGCATGTACACGATGAAAAACTAAATGCCTTGGGGGATATTGTTGAAGCAGCTAACGGTAACCCAGTAATAGTGCTTTACAACTACAGGCATGATTTACATAGAATCAAGGAGCGTTTTAAGCAAGCAAAGCAACTTGAATCAAATGAGGATATTGAGAACTGGAATGCTGGTAATATCTCCGTAATGTTAGGGCATCCGGCAAGCTGCGGGCATGGTCTTAATCTTCAATACGGAGGAAGTCTAATTGTTTGGTTTGGGTTAACTTGGAGTTTAGAGTTGTACCAGCAGGCAAATGCGAGACTAGACAGACAAGGACAAAAAAACACGGTTATCATACACCACTTGGTGGCTAAGGGGACGATTGATGAAGTGGTTATAAAAGTTTTAAAAGGGAAAGCGCAAGGGCAAGATGCTTTACTTGAAGCAGTCAAAGCAAAGATTAAAGAATATAGGGGGTAGGGTTTTATGTGGAGAGATATACCAGGTTCAGAAAAATACCAGATTAGCATTTTTGGGGAAGTCAGAAAAAAGTTAAAAAACAATAAATATAGAAATATAAAAATATATATCAGAAAACATAAATGGATGACTGTTAAAGTTGATTTTAAAGGTACCTACAAAGAATATAACGTTCACAAACTTATGGCAGCCGCCTTTAGATTAGAAGGAAAAGCAGGGCAAGTGTTGCATCACAAAAACGGAAATATCAGGGATAACCACATTGATAATTTGCAATGGATTAACCAAGTAGAGTTAGCAAGAAAAACAGGTGGAAAAAGTAACAGGGTTTCAGTTGCAAAAATAGACCCGGGGACTGGTGAAGTATTAGAAATTTATAAATCGGGAGCAGAAGCCGCAAGAAAAAACTATACCCACAAAGAAAACATTTATCAAGCTATAAGAGGTACAAAAAACAGAACTACAGCAGCAGGATTTAAGTGGGCTAAGGGTATTTAAAAGGGCTGACCTGAAAAAGTGGCAGTATTGGTCAGTGTAAACGGTTCAATATCCTCAACATTCCACTAAATATTGAGAATATTGACCCGAAAAAGTGGCAGTATTGGTCAGTGTAAACGGTTCAATATTTAGTGGAATGCTGACTTGAACTTGAAAAAGTAGATACTTAGGTGTATACTAAAAATAAAAAAAAGGAGGCGATACCTAATGAAAAATACAAGTTTGTGGCTTGGAAAAAAACAGGGGCACAAGTATTTCTCTTTTGTGTTGACGAGCTTTTTTAGAATAAAAAACATGTATATTAAGACATCCCCCACCTGGAAGGGGCTTTTAGTGCTACCTATTCAGGCAGCCTGATAAGCCCCTCCATGGTTATTATAGACCTTAATAAAAAGGAGTTTGTTTATGAATTTTCAAAAAGTAAAAATAGGCAACTTGAAACCGGCAGCCTATAATCCAAGAAAAGACCTCCAGCCTAGTGATAAAGAATATAAAAAAATTAAGAAGAGTGTGCAAGAGTTTGGGTATGTTGACCCTATTATAGTTAACCAGGATCTGACGGTCATCGGCGGGCATCAACGGATAAAAGTATTAAAAGAGTTAGGGTATGAAGACATAGAGTGTGTCATTGTTGATATAGACAAGAACAAAGAGAAAGCTCTGAACATAGCTTTAAATAAGATATCAGGTGATTGGGATTTTGAAGCTTTAAATGAGGCTTTCATTGAATTAATGGAAACGGATGTTGATCTTTTATTAACAGGTTTTGATGATATCGAAATTCAACGACTTATGAATGAATTTAATACGGATGGATCTCAGGAGGATAATTTTGATGTAGAGGGGGAGTTCTCTGCAATAGAAACACCAGTCACAAAGCGTGGGGATATATGGGGGTTAGGAGACCACCGAGTAATGTGTGGCGACAGTACTGATTTAACCGAAGTCAAAAAGCTTATGGGCGGTAAAAAAGCAAACTTAACGGTTACAGACCCTCCGTACAATGTGGACTATACCGGAGGGACAAAGGATGCACTAAAGATGCAAAACGATAAAATGGACGGTTCGTCTTTTTATGACTTTTTATATAAAGCGTATACGAATGCCTATGAGGTTTCGGAGGATGGCGCGGGTATATATCTATTCCATGCGGACAGTGAGGGTTTAAATGTTCGTAAAGCTATGGTTGATGCTAAGTGGAAGATGGCTCAATGCTGCATATGGGTTAAGCAAGCAATGGTTATGGGACGCCAGGACTATCAATGGCAACACGAGCCTGTTTTGTATGGGTGGAAACCGACTTGCGGACACAAGTGGTATTCCGACCGAAAGCAAACGACTATTTGGAACTTTGATAGACCAACTAAAAGCAAGAGCCACCCGACTATGAAACCGATTAAACTTATCTCTTATCCAATAAAAAACAGCAGTTCAGCTAATAGTATAATCCTTGATTTGTTTGGTGGCTCAGGCAGCACACTTGTTGCTTGTGACCCTCTTGATAGGATTTGTTATATGATGGAATTAGATGAGAAATATTGTGATGTAATTATAAAACGATGGGAACAACTAACAGGGAAAAAGGGGGAAAAGTTAAATGCTTGATTGGACTATAAGCGTTAGTATATTGAGCCTGATAGGGGTTGTAGCGAATGTTTATAAAAAGAAATGGTGTTTTATTTTATGGATTGTGACTAATGCTTTCTGGTGTGTTTGGGATTTCAAAGAAGGGATATTGTCACAGGCTATACTATTTTTTGTATATTGGCTGCTGGCAATATGGGGCTTATACAAATGGGCGAAAGAGAGCAAAGATGGGAAGACAGGAAACAATACAGGAAATTAAACGGCATAGCTCTATTTTAACAAAGCAACAATACAGAACTTTGTTAGGTAAAGCAAAGCAGGATGATGATGAAGCCGTTTTAAAAGGGCTCATAACAATACTCAAAAGGAAGGATAAAGAAGGTGTGGAGAATGGCAGGAAGAAAAAGTTTATACGAGCAGTTGGTTAAACCCAACCTTGATCGAATACCAAAGTGGCGGCGAGAAGGATTCACGGAAGTCCAAGTTGGTAAAAGGCTTGGTATACTTTCAAAGACAACGATTACTCGGTATAAAAACAAATACCCGGAGTTCGCGGCAGCTATGCTTAAAGGTAAACATTTTCTTATTGAGGAGTTAGAGGACAGTCTATATAAAAGAGCACTTGGCTTTGAGTACGAGGAAACAGAGAGGATAGTTTCAAACGATGGCAAATACAAGAGAATTAAAAAGACTAAGAAATATCATGTTCCAGATGTTGGAGCTTTGTGCTTTGCACTTAAAAATTTAGCGCCTGACAAATGGAAAGATAGAAATCAAACAGAATTGACAGGAAAGGACGGGGGCGCAATTGAAATCGGAAGTCCAAGAGATGAAATCACAAGCAGAATTGCTTGCATTGCTGCCAAGCTCGGAAAGAGAGGAAATACTCAAGAAGTACAGTGATGGAGAGCTCAGAGCCTTATTGTATGATTGGGGGTTCTGGTCAAGACCGTCACAACGAACACCTCCAGGAGACTGGATTACATGGATGATCCTTGCCGGGAGAGGGTTTGGGAAGACGCGAGCCGGCGGTGAACAAATATTAAAATGGAAGGCCGAAGGATACAAAAGATTTGCACTTGTAGCACAAACACCAGCTGAGGCGCGGGATGTAATGATAGAGGGGGAGTCCGGGATACTTGAGATAAGTCCGCCATGGGATCTCCCGATATATGAATCCTCTAAAAGGCGAATCACCTGGGCAAACGGGGCGAGAGCCACTGTTTATTCCGGAGAAAACCCGGAAATGCTGAGGGGACCGCAGCATGAAAAGGCGTGGGTTGATGAACTTGCAAAATATAGATACCCGCAAGAAACTTGGGATAACTTAATGCTTGGTTTGCGTATAGGGAGTAATCCTCAGGTAGTAGTTACAACAACACCAAAACCGATTAAACTAATTAAAGAGATTTTGAAGGATACAGACAATATAATAACTAGGGGCAATACATACGAGAATATTGGAAACCTGGCAGATGCGTTTATTAAAACTGTTATCAAAAAATATGAAAACACAAGACTTGGTAGACAAGAACTTTATGCAGAGTTATTAGATGACAATCCGAGAGCCTTGTGGGAGCGAAAGGATATTGAAGAACAGCGAGTTATAAAAGCCCCAGACCTCATAAGGGTTGTGGTCGGGGTAGATCCGTCGGTTACAGATACTGAAACCTCGGATGAAGCAGGTATAGTAGTTGCCGGAATAGATAAGAACGGTCATGGTTATGTATTAGAGGATAAGTCCTTAAAAGCAAGCCCGCATGGATGGGCAAAGGCAGCAGTTACAGGATACCATGCATGGCGGGGAGATAGGATAGTTGGAGAAGTAAATAATGGCGGGGATATGATTGAGTTTGTAATCCGCTCTGTAGATAGAAACGTAGCATATAAGAAGGTTCATGCTACTCGGGGTAAGCAGCTTCGAGCCGAACCAATAGCAGCTCTGTATGAGCAGAAGAAAATACACCATGTTGGTTATTTTGCTGATTTAGAAGATGAGTATTGTGAATGGGAACCAGGAGACAAATCTCCAAATAGGTTAGATGCGGCGGTGTGGGCCTTCACAGAACTTTTTGGCACCGGGCATGCGGTCGGACTACATGTTACTGGAGGAGAGTAGATGGGATTGTTAAATCAGATCTTTAAAGCGAAAAAAATTGATAGGGGTAAGCTTACAGGTTCACTTCTATCGAATTGGAAGTACGGTCGAGAGCACGTGACACCAATGAATTACAAAGAGATGGTTGAGGCTTATAAATCTTGGGTGTATGTAGCATCGTCCAGAAATTCTTCAACAGTTGCGGCAGTTCCATTACGATTATATACAACAAAAGTATCGGGGTCAACGAATCGAGCCTATCCAACTCAAAAGATTTCAAAAGAAGCTAGAGAGCATTTAGAATCAAAAGCCGGGCTCCAAGATTTTATCAGAAAGGAGTCGACGGTAGAAGAAGTTCTGGAACACCCCTTCTTAAAATTGATGAAAAATGTAAATCCAGTTTTAAATAGATTTTCACTTTGGGAGGAAACAGACCTATGCTTGGAACTAACAGGAAATGCCTACTGGTACATTGTTAAAGGGAGTCTTGGAGTCCCAGTTGAGATTTGGGTTGTTCCGGTTCCTCCGATGAAGGTGATTCCAGATAAAGAAGAATTCATTAGCGGTTATGAATACAAGATTGGATTCGAAAAGTCAGTTCATTATGATCTTGACGAGATAGTTCACTTTAAATTTGCAAATCCGAACAGTCCTTATTATGGAGCAGGTCCGCTTGCTGCAATTACCGGGATGTATAATATAGAAAGAAATATGGATACCTTTGAAAATGCTTTATTTACGAACTCAGCAATGCCAGCCGGAATTTTAACTACAGATCAGAGTTTAACAGAGAACGAAGTTTCTCGCCTAGATACCGAATGGGAATCAAAGTATCGTGGTCCAAAACGTGTTGGTAAAACAGCGATTCTTTGGGGCGGTTTAAAATATCAATCAACAATGCTAACTCCTCGAGAATTGAATTTCTTGTCAGGACGAAAAGTAGCTAAGGAAACGATTTTAAATGCCTATGGTCAGAGCTTGGGAATGTACGACAAAGATTCTACGCGATCAAATTCCGAGCAAGCAGAGTATACTTATATGAAACATGCGATACTACCTCGATTATGTCGGATGGAAGAAAAAATTAACGAAAAATTAATACCCCTGTATGGCGAGAATTTCTTTGTTGCTTTTGATAATCCAGTTCCTGCAGATCGAGAATTTGCACTTAAGGAGCGAGAAAGTAATTTAAAATCTAATTTTTCATCGATCAATCTTGAAAGACAGAAAGCAGGAGAAGAAGAAGTTTCCTGGGGTGATGTTCCTTTAGTTCAACAGAATTTAGTTCCTCTTGGAACAGTGCCGACGATTCCAGTTGAGGATTCTGTTGCAACATTCCAGCAAAAAGATTTTAGAATGGCTGCCTGGAAAGAGTTTGTTACAAAAGCAGCATCTTGGGAAGAAAAATGGATGCCTATTTTAAAGAGTCTGTTCAACGCTCAAGAGGTAGAAGTTCTTGCAAACATAAAAGCGGATTCAGTTGCTGCAAGTAAGGTTCCGTTTGACCAGCGTCGTTGGATTAAAATTTTTGCCGAGAAAGCTACACCAATTACGAAGTCCTCGGTTATAGCCGGGGGGCAGGATGGTTTAAGTCAAGCTGGAAAAGGGTTTGACGTTCTATCCCCCAGGGTATTGAAGTTTATCAAATCAAAGGTGTTTAAGTTCGCTGTAGAGGTTAATGACACGACAGCCAACGCATTACGAAAAACACTCTCTGCCGGGATTCAAGAGAGCGAAGGGATAACCACATTAATGTCTAGAGTTCAGACAGTCTTTACAGGAGCAACAACTTATCGAAGTGAAATGATTGCTCGAACTGAAGTTTTGTCATCTTACAATTTTGGAACTCAAGAAGGATTTTCACAAGCGGGGCTCAAACAAAACGAGTGGCTAGCAACACAAGATTCAAGAACTAGAGACTCTCACATCCTACTCGATGGTGAAGTTCGAAATATAGGAGAGGTTTTCAGCAATGGTCTTGTTCGACCTGGAGATTTTAACGGGGCTGCAGAAGAAGTTGTTAATTGTAGATGTACCATATTGCCGGTCGTGAGTCCGGATTAAAGATAATTAGACGGGCAGTAAAGCTCGAAGGGGCAAAAAGATTTTAAAAGCGGGAGGAAACGAAATGGATTTTATCACACAACGTAAAAAATTAAAAGAAGCTTTTCCTGATCTTGTGCATTCAATCGCTGAACAATATGGAAAGAAGGAAGAAGACCTCAGTTTGATTCGAAAGGGTCTTGTTGCTTCAAAGATTGAATTCCAAGAGGGTGAAAGAGCTGTTATCTCGATAATTTCAACGGGCGCGAAAGATAGAGATAATGAAATTGTAGACCCGAATGGTGCTATTTTAGATGATTATAGAAAAAACCCGATCGTACTCTTTGGTCATAATCATTGGGATTTACCAATTGGGAAGAACGAGTGGATTAAGCAAGACGGTGGTAATTTGATTGCAAAGACTATATATGCCGGGCATGCAGAAGCTGAAAAAGTTTATCAATATCGAAAAGATGGGTTCCCTCTTGCTGAATCAATTGGCTTTATTCCATTAGAGTGGATTGACTACGGAGAGTCCGAAAGAGCTGCGAATGGTGGAGTTAGACGAAAGTATACGAAATGGGTACTTTTAGAGTATTCAGATGTTCCGGTTCCAGCAAATCCAGAAGCAATCAGTCTTGCAGTCTCCAAAGGGCTTCTTGAAAAGGAAGTTAAGGAATTGCTTGTTGAACGATCCGAAACTTGGTCTTGTCCTCACTGTAAGGCTAAGATTACAGAAGCAGATATTATATATGATGGAAATCTTCATTATCATAAAGGTTGCACATCTAAGGGGGCAATTAGCCTACCGATAGAGCCGGTACTTGAGTTACAGCCAGCAACAGAGATTGATCTTGTTCCGGATCTTACAGCAACTTTGAAAGATATTCAAGAGAATATAGTAGTAATTCAAAAAACATTACTCGATTCTGCTGAAATAATACTGGGGCCAATCGCAGAAACAGAAACAGGGACAGTTCTTGTTGATAGCGAAGGGAATACAATACTTTTGGACCCTCTAGAAGTTAATGGAATTCCAGTGGACATAGCGAAGGGCGCAGGTACTCCGGAGGTTGCCATAAAAGACAAGGGTGCTCCTGAGAATAATTCAGAATTGGAAGGTATGGACGAGTTTGAGAAACTATTAATGAGTGAAATTGAAGAAGATGTTATAGATTCCGAAGAAGTAGATGAAGATAGCTTAGTCGATTTGTTAAAAGATATCGACGTAACGGCGATCGTAACAGGTGTTGTTAAGGAGAATGTTTCTTCTTGATATAAATTTCGATATCATACCTGGAGATAGATAGACAAAAGCTATCAGGGGCAACGAACTTGGAGATAGAATAGCCGGCAAGCTATCAGGCAAAACAGCTGGAGATAGATAGGTTAAAACTATCAGGGGACGCGTATCTAGAGATAGAATAGTCGTTAAGCTATTAAGGAACAAACAGATATCGATAATATTTTAAAATTAGGAGGTCAGATTATGAAAACAGATGCATTCGAGACCATGTTGAAGTCCAAGATTGCTGAAGCATTACAAAGTCAGGCGGACATTCAACTTACTGATGCTCTCAAAGCTGAAATTGATCTTAAAGTCAAAGACGTTTTGAATAGTGCTGAGTTTAAGAGAAAACTACCCGAAGAGCCGGAAGCAAAAGCCGGGTTTAAAAGCTTTGGAGACTTTCTTCAAGCTGTTAGACTTTCAGCATCAGATGTTCAGTATAAGAACGAGCTTCTTACGAAAGCTCCATCGGGTCTGGGCGAAGGAACACCATCAGACGGCGCTTTCTTAGTCCAAGGAGATTTCTCGGCAGAATTAATTAAGAGAAGTCATGAAACTGGAATTTTATCCAGACTTTGTAGAAAAATTCCTATTAGTAATGTTGCCAATCGTATAACCATAAATGCTGTTGATGAAAAGTCTAGAGCAAATGGCGCGCGCTGGGGAGGTATTCAGGTATATTGGACAAATGAAGCTGATGCCGTAACAGCATCTAAACCAAAATTCAGGCAGATTGAATTAAAACTAAATAAATTGACTGGTGCCTATTATGCAACAGAAGAACTTCTTGCAGATACAGCGGCATTGGGTCAGCTTGTTTTGGAAGGTTTCGCAGAAGAGTTCTCTTTCAAAATCGATGATGCGATCATGAATGGTACAGGAGGAGGTCAACCTTTAGGTATTCTGAAGAGTGCTTGTAGAGTGACTGTTCCAAAAGAGACCGGGCAAGCAGCAGCCTCTCTTGTTTATGACAATCTTAGAAAAATGAGAACTAGAATGACTCCAAAAAATAGGATGAAAGCACAGTTCTTCATCAATGTTGATTGCGAGCCAGAACTTGACGGAATGACCATAGCAGTAGGTACCGGTGGTTTACCTGTATATCTACCGCCAGGAGGGTTATCTGTTGAGCCATATAGTAGATTATTCGGAAAGAGTATTATCCCTGTTGAACAGTGCCAGGCATTGGGAACAGAAGGAGATATTCTGTACGCAGATTTATCCGATTATCTATTGGCAGAAAAGCGGGGATTAGCGGCTGCCGAATCTATGCACGTTAGATTCCT
>Ga0307928_10004159_pt1 | contig 10997 bp, 16 predicted proteins | sample AceLakmetagen232_FD_201815 | JGI IMG/M metagenome (GOLD analysis project Ga0307928, IMG submission 201815) | Saline water microbial communities from Ace Lake, Antarctica - #232 | ecosystem: Environmental > Aquatic > Non-marine Saline and Alkaline > Saline | place: Antarctica: Ace Lake...
ATGAATATAGAGACTTGACAATCAACAAGAGTCTTCCTTTCAAATTCATCTATTTGTGGATGCCTGATTTCGAAGATGAGATTTCAACTAAGATATACAATAAAGCAATTACTTGGTTAGACAACCTTGCTAATTTCAAAGACGTTCAGTGGCTTTACTTCTGTGGCCCTGTTGGAGTTTGCAAAACTGCTCTCGCTTCTACAATACTCAAATATGCGTATTGTATATTGAGAAACAAGAAAGTAAGGGATGAATATAAGAAGAAGAATTTTATATTTGATGAGCAGAATTTGATTAAGTTCTGGAGCAGTTATGATCTAGTAAAAGATTTTATAAATAATGCAGGAGAATTTGTTTTTAATAAACAAGCTTACGTTCTTGTCTTGGATGATATAACAAAGCCTTCGAATGATTTCTATTCAGAGGTTCTTGATAGCGTTCTCAGGTATAGGGAACTTAATTGCTTGCCTACTATAATGACAAGTCAGGTGAATACAGAAAGGCTTTCGGATGTGTTTGCATTGCCTTTATGTGATTTGATAAAAGGAAACTGCGATGAGGTTGTGATTACAGGAGATAGTAAAAGGAGAAATAATGGCTAAAGTAATTAAAATTGAGAAGAACCATGTTTATAATATGGATTGTCTAATTGGAATGAAAGGCATAGCTGACAAGAGTATAGACATGATTCTATGCGATCTCCCATACGGAACAACAGCTTGCAAGCGGGATGCTGTCATTCCCTTTGAGCCTCTCTGGAAGCATTACAAGAGAATTGTCAAGGATAATGCGGCTATTGTATTGACAGCAAGTCAACCTTTTACAAGCGCTTTGATAATGAGTAACATTGATATGTTTAAGTATGAGTGGATATGGAATAAAGTTACAGCAAGAGGACACTTGGTTGCAAAGAAACGTCCAATGGCTCAACATGAAAACATTCTCGTTTTTTATAGCAAAGCTCCTGTTTATAATCCACAAATGATAGATAGACCAAAAGATAAAATAAAAATACGAAAAAAAACAGAATATAAAAGAACTGATATTTGTGGCGGTAAATCGAATGCTCCTAAGAATGTAGTTTACGATCAGTGGTATCCTAAAACAATAATAGTAGAATCTAACGCTGGCTCTAGCGTTAAATCAATTCATCCCACTCAAAAACCAGTTCCTCTCTTTGAATATCTAATAAAAACATATACAAATGAGGGCGACTTAGTTTTGGATAACTGCGCTGGAAGTGGAACAACTGCCATTGCATGTATAAACCTTAAAAGAGATTATATCCTCATGGAAAAAGAAAAGAACTATTTTGATTTAACTTTGAATAGGATTAAGGAACATAAACGTGGAGTATAAAGTAGGGGATAGAATAAACTACAAAGAATTTTCTTATATGTCTTCAAAGAACAAATTTAAACTAGGTTTTGATTTGATAGCAACTTTACTTGGTTTTCATTTCGAAGCTGGTTCTGGAGTAATAGTAGATACTCAAAATGTACTTACCAATGGCGTTGAGGTTCTTGCTTATTTTGTTTTAACTGATGACTTGGATGTATTTGCAATCTCTGAGTTGGTGATGGAATTGGTGGTAGAAAAAGTAAATGGCAAAAACAAAAAAACTGCGAGTTAATACATTAAATGAGCAAGTCATTCTTGCTACCATTCTTAAAGACTCCGAACAAAGAAATAGGGTCATAAGAGATATTGAGGTAGAGGATTTTGTAGCTCCTAGACATAAGATTCTATTTGAAGTTTTCACAAAGCTGAACGATAGCAGCTTCAAGTACGATGAAGATACTATCCTTCAGCTCGCAGGGGATGATGATTTTGGTGGCATCGAATATCTCAACGAGATTGCCGATGCATATCAGAGTAATCCTAATCTTGATTATCATATAAGAGTCTTGAAGTTAGATAAGCTCAAGTATGATTTGTTCGTTGGATCAGGTGGAGAGCTTTATGATTCTCTGATGAGCAGAGAGATTGACAATCAGGATATAATACAGCTTGCAAATGAAATAATAAGCATATCAAGAAATGCATTACCATCTGAGAGGATAGTTTCGGGGAAACAGGCGGCAAGTGACTACATTGAAGATTTTGAGCAGAGAACTATTCGCAATTTTATAGGAAGTGGCTTTCAAGAGCTTGATGAGATTCTTATAGATGGGTTTGCTCCCGGTCAGGTTTCAGTGATTGCAAGTAGACCGGGAATAGGCAAGAGTCAATTAACTGCAAACTTCATGGTGAATTGGGCAAGAGAAGGCTATCAAATGCTCATCTGTGAGATTGAGATGGGGAACATCAATTTTATGGATTTGTTAATATCTAATATGACAGGTGTTTGTCTTGATGATTTGATTAAGACACCTGAGAAACTCACAGAGCGTCAGCTGACAAGCATCAGACGCAAAGTTGACTACATATCAGGCAACGCCAACTTTAACTTCTTAGGCAAGCCAGATTTAACTCTGAAAGAGCTTGAGTCAGAGATGCGCTCAGGTGATTACGATATATGTGTGGTTGACTTGTTTACAAGGCTTGTTGACGTTGAGGATGACCCTAGAGTGTTGACAGAGAAGCTTCAACAGGTGAAGAGGATAGCATTGACAACTGGAACACACATATGTCTTGTTCATCAGATTAAGAGAACAGACCCGAAGAAGAAGAATAAGCGTCCTAGTTATGACCAACTGAAAGGTTCAGGTGCATGGGAAGAGTGTGCAGACTTGATTCTTTTACTTCATAGAGAAGGTTATTATGATAAGAGCTTGACTAAACAGATTATGGAGATAGATATAGCAAAGCAGAAGAGAGGGTTGTCGAGAGAGGTTGTTCCGTATTCGTTTAGAGGTGAGATAGTAGAGTTAGGTGAATTCCAAGAGAACTTTATCATTGGAAAAGATTTAGGAGAATTTTGATTATGTCAAGCGTTATTGAAAAAATAGAAACTAGATATGGAGTTTTTGAAATTTGGTCTCCAACGACAATTTTTTATGTGCAGCAAGTTATAGATTTTAATTCACTCTTAAATGTTAGAATTAATCGAGGGTCACATTATCATCTAATTTGTTTTCTCGGAGCAAACAACGAGTTCTTTTTCGAGTATAACAAACGTTTAAAATTCACAACAAAAGCAAAAGCAAAGAAAGCGTTGAACAAGTATCTTGACGAATGTGAGCTTGATTATATAGACCCTGATTGGCTTGAAAATTGGATTCCTAAAGTCAACGAGAAGGTTAAGATAATAGGGCCAAACAAAAGAAGAAACAAATGTAAATTTTCTCATGAAAGCAAAGGAAATGAGTTGAACTGGAAAGGTGCTTATAATGAGCTTATAGGAACTTTTTCAAAAGTTGGAGCTTACAATGTCATGGACGATGCTGTTCATATTAAGAATCCTTTTATAGGAAACGACTTCCTCTACTTCGAGCGCTGTTGGCTTGTACCATGCAACGCTGTCAAGAAGCAAAAGGCAAAGCCAAGACCAAACCGAGTTGTAAGGATAAGAAAGAATGTATGATAATATAAAGCTTATGAATGCTTATGAAAGTCTTAATCCTGAGATTCTATTGGACATGCTAGGGATTCAGTCTGAACTTAAATCAGATGAGCTTTTCTTTCTCTGTCCTAATCCAGACCACGCTGACAGCAATCCATCATGCTCTCTGAACATCAACCCTACATCCACTTTTTTCTTGAAGTATTCTTGCTTTGGTTGTCAAACTAGCGGCTCTCTCATCGACTTAATCAAGTTGGTAAAGGAATGTAGTTTCAATGAAGCAAGAAAACTTATCATCCAAACCGCCGAAGAGGGCGGCGAATGGATGATGCCTGAATGGGCTAATGTCAGAAAAGATATAGAAGAAGTAAAGATAGAACTTCCTAAAGAGTTTGTTAAGTTTACGAATGAAGATAATTATTATACAGATTATCTTATTAATAGAGGACTTAATTATAACGATCTAACAGAGCAAGGATGGGGATATTGTGCAACTGGACTTTGTAAGAAGAGAGTTGTGCTTCCTATATATGTTGATGGCAAGTTGGTTAATTATTATGCTCGACATATTTCTACTAAGAACAAAGCGAATAAAGTTTGGAACGCAACTGGTTCCAAAATGGATAAGGTTGTATGGGATTATCATTCTATTGATTTTGAAAAAGATTATATTTGGATTACAGAGTCAGTGTTCAATCGAGTTTCGCTTCTCAAAGCTAGTGCCGATAATGTTATCTGTCTATTTGGCGATAAGCTTTCTGACAAGAAGTTTGAGATGCTTGATAAGTTTAAAGAAATAAGAGTTGTTCCTGATGGAGATAGAGCATCTAAGAAGCTTGTTGAAACTATATTCAATTATTATGGAAAAGAAAAGACTGTAAAAATAGTAGAGATTCCTAAAGGCGAAGATGCTAACAGCGTCACCTTAAACGACTTGAAAGAGCTTTTGAAAGCCCTTAAAAAAGTACGATCAAACGACTTTCGAAGTCATCTGATCGAAATCGATTATAGCATACCTAAAAAAAATAATTAAAATATTTAAATTCCCCTTGACAACTCCCTCTTTTTTTGGTTTAATGTAGACGTTGAAACCAAGACAACTTTAAAAAAGGAGGCTGAGATGGCAGAAGAAATAAAAATAACTAAGGAAGAACAACTCGAAAGGGCAACGGAAATGGCATTGAGTTTTTCTTTAAGCCCCTTTTATCAAGCAAAGGCAAATTCATTTTTTAAATTAGGTGGATCTAAAAGAGAACTTGAAGTAATTCGAGAAGCAGTAGAAGCCAAAATCAAGATTGCTTTCAAGAACAATCCTCATTTGAATCTACCTTCTTTAGCTTTTGTTGGACGAGATTTTTACAGCAATTGTTTTCATCTCGTTTATGAATATCATTCTTTTATATATGAAGAATGCAATAGAAGAATGAGTCATTTTAATGCTATGGGCAGCGATTCTCATATATAAAGGAGACTGAGATGAATCCGTGGACTGTAGAAGAAACGCTATGTTTTCCTAAAAAGTGGAAAGTATATCCTAAGCATACATATAAAAACACAAACAATTTCGATAACTTTTTCGAACATTGCAAAGATGCAGAATCAGAGGCTAACATACGCAACAAAGAGCATGAAAAGAAAAATATAAAGGAGACTGAGATGAGCGAAAAATCAAGGAGAACAAATGAAAAAGACAATTGAAATCTTTTACTGCGATGCTTGTGGAAAAGAAATAGGCACTGGCAAGAATGCCTCTCTTCCTGATAATGTTTTTGACATTGACACTTACATCAATGGCGAGAAGAGAGGGAATAAAGATCTTTATGAAAAATGTTGTAACAACTGTACCTATGAAAAAAATTGTGGCAACGGGGATGATTGTTGTGCAGATTTTGAATCTAAACCTGAATTAAAATCTAAAACATCAGGTATTGAAATCAGTTTCAAAAGAGGACAAAGAGCATGTGACATTTGTCAAGATTGTCTTGTCAATATATTCTCTGGCATTCTTGCTAAATTGAATCCACAAGATCAACCAAAAAGAAAAATCAAAGTCCGTGAAACAAAGGAGAGCAAATGATTAACGAAGAATTAGAATATAAATTTGCGCTTATTGACACTCTAAATGCTTTTGAAATTCTTCCTGCTTTCAATCTTGATTTATCGTTTGAACAAGAATTGATTGCTGTTTTTCCTAATGAGCAGAGGGCTAAATTGATTGCAGAAATATTAAATGGAGAGGCTATTACAGACGTAATTGACTCTTATGAGTTTGTGCTTATTTTTATTTCAAACACTTATGAAGTTCATCCTGCCTTCAATCTTGATTTATCGTCTGAACAAGAATTGATTGCCGTTTTCCCCAACGAGATTCAAGCAAATTTTGTTGCAGAATTATTAAACGGACAAGCTATTTCAAACGTAATTAATTCTGTCAAAGATTATCTTAAAGTTTCTAAAATTTCAGATACAGAAAATGAGTTGGCGTTAAAAAAACGAATAGAAGAATCTTTAAGTCAATTAAGTGATCTACTAGAAACATAACAAAAAGGAGAACAAATGAATTTGTTTTTTTTGAAAGATGGAGAATGTTTTGTAACTCTCGAAGAGACTTATGATGGGTTGGCATATTCTTTGGATAGAAAAAATAGAATTGCTTGTTTTAAATCGCATCAAGACGCTTCTGAAAAGTTAAAAGATTTAGAAAACGATGATATTTGGATAAGCTTTTGTTCTCCTACTTTGCAGATTAAGGCTAAAAATGGAGAACTAAAAATAGTTGAATATACGCCAGAAACAAAGGAGAACAAATGAATAATCTTGATGCAATGTTTAGCATGGGAGTGAACTGTAATTTGTTCATTGCTCATTGGGGAGCAAGAGTAAAAATCCGACCTGAAGATTTAGGTTTCATGAAAGGCGGTGACGTCAACGAAACTCTGTTCAGTCTTGGACAAAAGAGGCTCATCAACAAGGATGCAATCAAAGAGTTCATTACTATTGAGCAGAGAGCAAGACAAGTTCTCAGCAAATATTCATTTCAGTTTGGGGATCAGTTTGCTTATTTCATCCCTTATACTGTTGTTGAGGAACTTGTAGTTGAACTTGAAAAGCATAGGAAGGATTATTATGATGCTATTGATAAGTTCATTGAGGATTATCCAACGCTGAGAGATGAGATGCTTGACTTGTATGAAGCTGAAGCTGAGAATATTTATAAAAGGGTTAAAGATATTTATGGAATTGAAGCTCCGCCCTTCAATGAATTTAAAGACAAGCTTGTTCATTCTATTCAGGATAAGTATCCTCGCCCTAATGAGGTTGGAGAGAAGTTCCAGTTTTATTTCAACTTCTACAAAATCAGTTTACCAGATGAATCAGTTGAAGCAGAGATGATAGACGCTTCTGAAAAAGCAAAAGAGCTTCAGGAGAAAGAAGCAGCAAGAAGACAAATTGTTTATAATTATCGTGGCGAGTTCGAAGAGCAGATAAAAGACTTCTATGGTAATGCTGTTCAGAAGCTTCGTGAAGCAACTGTTGAGCTGATGCAGAAAGTTCAAAAGTACAACATCACTGATACAAGGCTTGAGAAGATTAAAGGTCATATCACTGAATTCAGGATGCTTAATTTTGTTGATGACAAAACTCTTGCTGACAGCTTGGATAGTCTTGAGAAGCTTATTGAGAATAAAAGCGCAGGAAATATTGCTTCGAATGCAGAGCTTAATAACAATTTCAAGCTTGCTATAAACTCTGTAATAGAAACTGCTTCTGAGTCTGTGAACAAAGAAGAGTTTGTCAAGAAGTTTTCGAGAGTTGTAAAAATAAGAAAAAATATTAAAAAATCAGTTGACAATGACGAATAATTTTGGTTTAATACAGCCATCAGATTTAAGACAATTTTAGGAAAGGAGAAATGAAATATGAAAAGATGTGAAAAGAATTCAGAGAAGTTTAAAGAAGAGCTCGATGCTTTTCTTGGATCAGGTTATCCACTGATTGCAATCCAAACCTCAGAAGAAAAGAGAGTTGACGAACTCATTTATGAAGTAGCTAGAGTGCTTGGCAAGAAAGTTTTTCATTGGTCTGAAGTGATAGGCAATGTGAAACAGATCATTACAGAAGCAAATGGAACAAGAGAGCGTCCAAAGTTTGGAGATGATAAATACACAACTGGCATGGCGCTTCTTGAGCATCTTCATTTGAAAGCTGACAGTTACAGTGACAAGGCTGAAGGATGTGTTTTCGTGTTGAAGGACTTCAATCCACATTTTCGGCATCCTAGAAGCCAAAGGTATCTTAGAGAACTTGCACCAAAACTTAAGAGCAATTGGCAGAATATCATTTTTACAAGTCCTTCTGTTGACATTCCAATAGAACTTTCAAAAGATATTACAAGGACTGAGCTTCCGCTTCCTACCAGAACGGAGCTTAATGAAGTTTTGACAATGCTTGTAGAAGATGTTAAGAAGGGCAGTCCAGAAGTTGAAATGCCAGTAGGCGAAGACCTTGACAGAGTTCTTGATGCGGCTTCTGGATTGACAACAATTCAGGCAGAAGATGCTTTTTCAAAATCACTTCGTGTTAAGGGCAAGTTTAGCGCTAATGAAATCGTTATTACAAAACGACTTCAGATTGCTCAAACTGGCATTCTTGAATTTTATCAGCCTGATGTAAATCTTTCTGGCGTTGGCGGTTTTGACAATTTGAAAGAATGGCTTGCTGTGAGAGCAGCAGCGTTCACTGAAGAAGCAAGAAGTTATGGTTTGGTGAGTCCGAAAGGAATTCTTATCAATGGTGTTCCCGGCACTGGCAAATCGCTTATGGCTAAGGCTGTTGGCTGCGAATGGGGTCTTCCTGTTCTCAGGCTTGATCTTGGCAAGGTTTACGGTTCTCTTGTTGGAGAGTCTGAAAAGAACCTCAGAGAAGCAATAAGTGTTACAGAAGCAGTAGCTCCTTGTATTCTTTGGATTGATGAAATTGAGAAGGGTCTTGCTGGTGCATCTTCTTCTGGCAAGACAGACTCAGGCGTAACTGCAAGAGTGTTTGGAACGCTTCTTACTTGGATGCAGGAAAAAGCAAGTGATGTTATGGTAATCGCAACTGCTAATAACATCAAGGGTATCCCGCCAGAGTTTACAAGAAAAGGTCGCTTTGATGAACTCTTTTGGGTTGACCTTCCTACTCCTTCGGAGCGTGAAGAAATTTTAAAGATTCATCTTACAAAGAAGATGAGTAAAGAAAACAAAAGTCGTAAATTGAAGAATTTTGATTTGAAGAAGTTGATTGCTGCAACTCCGAAGTTTACTGGAAGTGAAATTGAAGAGGCAATTAATTCAGCTATGTTTCAAGCGTTTTCTGACAAGAAAGGAAAAAGGGAATTTACTACTGAAGATATTGTAGATATTGCCAAGAAGTCTGTGCCGATTGCTAAGTCCATGAAAGAAGTTATTGCAGAGAATATAAAATGGGCTAACGAAAGAGCAATAAAAGTGTCAAGTAGCAATGATGTAGAAGCGGAAGATGAATCCGAAACTGTCAATCGTAAAGTAAGCATAAAAAAAGAAAGGACACACTAATGAGTCACTGGAGTAAATTAACAACAAAGTTGAAAGACAAAGAAGTTCTTATGAGAACTCTCAAAGAGCTTTACCCGAAGCACATCATTGAAGAAAATGTTAATTGTCGTGGGTATGGCGGAGCGCAAGAGAAGTGTGCCGTTGTTGTTAAAGATCCAAATGGAACGCATGATTTGGGTTTTAGGATGACAAAAGATGGAACTTATGAACAGATTATTGATTGGTACCAAGTTTCTTGGACATCGAAAAAGTATCTTGATGATAATCTGGATCAGAAGTATGCAGTTACAGGACTTAAAAAAGCAGCAGACGAGATGAGTGCTTATTATCAGGAGATAATGGGCGATAATGGTGATATTACTCTTGAAGTTGATGTACTTTAAGGAGAATGACGATGGCTAAGAAACTTATATTCATTATCAATAAAAAAGGCGAAGTGAAGGAAGAAGCAGTTGGGTACAACGGACAGGGCTGTGAAGATGCAACAAGGGCTTTCGAAGAAGCTCTTGGCGGTCAGGTGACAGATCGTATTCAGAAGAACCAGATGCCTGACGAACTGGTTGAGAAGCAGGGCAACGATTAATTAAAATGTCAATGGGTGTATGCTCGTATCTCTTTCGAGCGTACACCCGAAGACATAACCATTAATATAGATAGGAGACTGACATGGAAAAACCTAATGTTTATTATGGAGTCTTTGGACTTGCCATTGTTGTTTATGTTTGCGTTATAGCATGCAAACTGCTTGGACTTTACGAAAGCATTCCGTGGATATGGTTATTAGTTCCACTTTGGTTCCCACTTTTGTTTTTAGTTATTCTTTTTGTTATGAGTGTTCCGTTGGCATTGGCTAAGATCATAATTGAAAAATGTGAAGAAGAAGAGGGATAATGTATCATTATCGAATAGTTGGTCATTGTTGTGGTCAAGAAACAGAAAGAGCTGAATGTACTTCTAGTGAAAGGCATACAGCATCCAGTTTTTTTACAAGGTATGGTACCAGAATTGTTTCTTTTATATGTTCAGTTTGCAATGAAAGATGTGAACATGTTGATTTTACAAGAATGCAAGATGATGCTGTTAATGAGAGAGAAGCTGGTCATACAGAATCCTTTAATTATCGATATTTTATAGCGTATCCTCGTGCTGGTTCTATAGTTTATGACGAAGTTGACAATATCAGTCACGATGCTTTAAATAGTTTGTCACCTAGATCTGTAAGTGCAGAAAGAGAAATAAATTATGGACGCTTGATTTCTCATGTCGATCTGTCTGAGCCTGATGGCTCACCGTCTGTTGGAACTACATATCGGACTTCTAGTCCTTCAGCTGTTAGTCCTATGACTTGGCGAGACAATCCTGAGATAGAACAATATTTCAGAGACAAGTTTGCAAAAGAAGAAGAAGAACTAAGAGAAAAAGAATGGATTCCAAAAGTCGGTGATAGAGTTAAGATCATTAATTGCAATCAGCAACCAATAGAATATCTAAACAAAGAAACTAGAATATTCTCAAATTATTGTGATTGTTTTAATTGTTTTATATTAGAGATAAATACAAAATGGCTTTGGGGTAAAGACGATCTTCTTCCCCTCGATTTTAAAACTCAACCCGAAGAACCAAAAATCAGAAGAAAGATAAAAATTCGTGACGAAAAAAATAATAAAAAATAAAAACTATGTTCCTGTTCATCTTCATAGCGCTTACTCAAGTTATGATGGTGTGCCATCTCCTAAGAACATGGTTAAGAGATTCAAAGAAATAGATGTTGATGCTGCAACTATATCAGATCATGGAACCATGTCTGGTGTGTTCAATTTCAATGCTGAATGTAGGAAAGAGAATGTCAAGCCTATCATTGGCTGCGAGTTTTATGTTAATGAGAAAAGAGAACCTGAATTTAAGAATACAAGAAA
>Ga0307928_10004160_pt1 | contig 10996 bp, 11 predicted proteins | sample AceLakmetagen232_FD_201815 | JGI IMG/M metagenome (GOLD analysis project Ga0307928, IMG submission 201815) | Saline water microbial communities from Ace Lake, Antarctica - #232 | ecosystem: Environmental > Aquatic > Non-marine Saline and Alkaline > Saline | place: Antarctica: Ace Lake...
ATGAGTAGTACCTATATGAACTTCACCCGTATGTTTAAACCATAAAGCTAAGTTTGCTGGTACTAATGCTTTATCTGTTGAAGTACCAGCTACGGCTTCGGTATTTGTGGCGGTTTCAAGTATACCCTTATTAGTATCAGTTGCATTTTCTCCAGATATTACACCAGCATTTATATCAATGCCTTCGCCAGCTGTCAAATTACCACCTTGTGAAAATATATCCCAATAAGTTGTCCACGTTGCTCCCGAGCCGGGCTCATCGTCTGTATCGCCAGAAGTATGTGCCAACTTACAAACATAACCAGAACCATCATTTTCTACACAATCATTTACTACGTAACCAGTAGCAGTTGCCCATGCACCCTTCCAATCATACGCTGCTTGCCCATCTGACCAAACTGCTGCAGTATCCGTTGCGTCTAAGCAAAAATATATTTTATCATTTGTAACATCTATCCAACGCGAACCGACAGAATATCCCTCTGTCGTATCATTGTCGGCATCTGGAGCTGCGGTAGCATCTACTTTATCTTTGATATTTGAAACATTATTTAAACTCAAATCAGTCTTTACATTGGCGTAACTTCTCCCCTCTAATCCTGCTGCAGTCCACTTCGCATATTCATCATCTGCTGGACTTCCATCAACTTCCACCAAATAATTATCAGTAATACCTATGGCTTGCTGTGCCAAAACGTTCGTACCAATAACGAGACTCAATTCTGCTGGAGTAACAACATGAGGATTGCCGGCTACTAATCCACGGTGAGTTGTATTTAATCCAGCTGCAGTTTCATTTGCATTAACCTTCGAATGGTCAGATCCGTCAGATCCCTTATGGACCGTATTCGCAACGATTTCATCCCATTTATCAGCACCGAGCAATCCGGCAACATCTGTATCAGCTTCAGCAAGAGTTACATCATCAGCTGAACCATCAGAAGTAATCGAGACGGTTGTAGCATTCACAGTTCCTAGTTCTAAGGCAGTCGAAACATTTGTTTCCTTTAATGTGTTTGCGACAATTTCGTCCCACTTATCTGCCCCAAGTAGTCCGGCAACGTCCGTATCAGCTTCTGGTAAAACAATATCGTCGACACCACCGTCGGAGGTAATTCCATAGGTAGTAGCATTTACCGTCCCAGCGCTTAATTCAGTTGAAACATTTGTGGCCTTTAGTGTATTTGCGACGATCTCATCCCATTTGTCAGCTCCAAGCAATCCAGCGTTGGTTGTGTCTGCCTCGGGTAGCGTTACGTCATCAGCTCCGCCGTCCGATGTAATGGCAAGTGTAGTTGGAGCCCTCGTCCCAAGACTCAAAGCAGTTGATACATTTGTAGCTTTTAGCGTATTCGCAACAATCTCATCCCACTTGGCCGCTCCAAGTAGTCCAGCATCACCGGTGGTAGCCTCTATTAAAGTGACATCATTGACGCTACCATCAGAAGTTATTGACATGGTGGTAGCGTTGATAGTACCAAGCGAGAGTACAGTTGGAGTACCAGCTGTCGTGATCCCCTCTGCTATTCTTATCAACTCATAAGTAAGATCACCGCCATCAACGGGTTTTCCTCGAGGGAATAGTTTTGTTTTCGCGTATGCCATCTACATTTTGCCCATAAAATGCCTCACTTGCCCTGTGTATGCGAAGTCCCAGAGATCTTTTACCTTTCCATCGTATGGATCAATCACTTTGTGTGGAATAATTGGATGGTCAATAACCCAATGCCCTATCGGTCCAAAATACACTTGTCGTATTCCGTATGTATGCTCGCCAGCTTTTGGTGTTACGCGATAATCGAATCGCAATTTACCACCGGCAGCATCTTCAAGGCCTGAATTCATTACTCGTGCATCACGCAGTACATATTTCTTGCGTTGTAAAAACTCTAGCATCTGCTCGGGATAGAAGTCTGCCTTATTAAAATACGCAAGGATCATCGCGAAGCACGTTATGTAGCAACCATGTGTATCCATGGTATAACCATTCACGATTCTCTTTTTCGCATATGCTCCGAACCTTTGAGAATAATAGTGTTCTTCCATATTTTTTCCTTTCGATTAAGCCGCTCGATAAGTTATAGTAAATCTCAACCGATCTCCATTAGCCCATGTCATAGGACTCGTTGCTCCCCATGGAATCAAATTGTTATCATTATAAATATTGACAGTAGTTGTGCTAACCATTAAAACAGTCCCTGCTCTATATGCCGTCCCAGAATCAAGAGCATAGGCAACGCCAGAATCAGCGGCATTGTTGTGAGCTGTTACTGGTAATGTGAACGTCCATATCCCAGTACCAAAATTAGTCGTTGATCCGGTTGTTAGAATAACGGTATAAGTTACTAGCTTACCAATCTGTGTATAATAACCAGTCAGTGTCCCATCACCTTTGGCCGGTGAACCACTCGCAGCTGTCCACGTCGGAACAGAGATGGTCCAATCTATAAAGGTTACCAATGCAGTTTTAGATATTGCAATGGCGGCAGCATCGCCTATATTAGTGTTAGTAATATTTCCATTTACAACATTTCTAATAGCATTCCAATTTGACATATCCCTCGTTGGATCATCGGCGTCGCCTGATACAATTTGTGTTAAAGTTGGTATGAGTCCCACGGTTTTATTCCTTTCGGCAAGCTCTTCCTCTATAATTATCAGTTAATGAATGACACTCTTCACAAAGTGTGATGCCATTATTAACATCCCATAACTCTAGACATTGACGAGCTTGATTAATGTTAATTATATTATTTTCTTTAATTATTTTACTAAAACTCTTTATATGATGTGCGGTGACGTAACAATTTATTATCGAAGTAAATTTATAGTTTGAAAATCTATCACCGAGCCGACTACCTTGAAATTTTCGTTGATGTTCTCATTATAGTATCTCAATTTAATCATTTTACCTCTGATGTCATCCGGCTCTAAAAACTCTTTTACCTTGCTTTGTGTTCCCCGTGTAAAATCCCCCCTCGTTACTGCGGCCCTAAGTGGTGAATTACCCAAAAGATTGACTGAAAAATCTACATACGTGCTATATAAATCAGTATTAATTCCAATCTCCTGAAACCAATTCCCGATTGCAATCGATTCATTGAATACCTTTCTTACTTTTTTGTCTTTCTGCGGATCGCTTAAATAAAACCCCTTTGTAGTAATATATTTATCGTATCGCTCTTCGACATTCACTCTGAATAGTAAATCTTTGGTCGCGTCAGCTGTCCACGCAGCGGCTGCATAAGTAGCAAGATTTCCTGATGCATAGGCAGGACTCGAATCATCAGATCCCCATGCGTAAGCACTATCACCTGTAGCCTCCGTAGTGTGCTGAATTACAATCCAATATGTAGTATCGGCAGTCAATGTAAACGGAGTATCGAAAGTTGCTTTTTTATAAGTATAGGCTGTTCCCGTGAAAGCAGTGATTGTTGTAGTTGCATTCGTGCTAACTAGCGTCCCTGAAGGCTTTGACGAACTGTCTGTCTCGATTCTGACCGTTAAACCAGTTGTAGTGCCACTAACCTTCTTTAGAAGAGCCTCAACGGAAGTAACGAGATAATCCTCATCAACCTGAAAGCTTTGAGCTTTCCGTACCGTTGTGGCTGCTGTAATTGCCGAATCAGCATCTTGATCGGCCGTGTATTCAGTATTTGCTTCTTCGTCATAAATATTAGTATTGTTGAAGGAATAAGCCTGTCCGAATCCACCGTCATCCGCGCCTATCAAACTCTGTACTCCAGACTCAGTTATCGTCTCGAAGCAAGATATGCTCTTGCCATCAAATGGAGGATACCAAATGTTTTTTACAGTATCATAGATAACCACACGATCATTCGTAGTGCCATCAACTGAAACAGCTATATACCACAGGTTACCCAGTCTTCCACTCGCCGCACTCGATAGATATGCCTTATTTAAAGTACCGAAAAAGTTTTTTATTTTGTCATCTGAAATATTCACAGGCGCAGTTGCGTCCGTTCGCATGAATCCTGAATTGGAGACATAGTAAACGTAGCTACCTATCTTAATCACGGATCGTTGTGATACAGCTCCTTCACCAATTGCCATTTCCTTGAGTTGATCGGGATCATACTGCGCTCCCGTGAACACAAAGTAATCTAACCGATAAATATGGTCTTCAGTAAATACCAACATATATTCGTCCGCAAAAGGAATGCAGCACTTTACCGGACCAGGTGTGTCAAAATAATTCAAAGCCCCGATAGTCTCGAGCGCTTGATTAGAATAATAAATTCGATTTGGGTGAGTAGTTGTATTCCAACCGATTATCCTTTCCAAGAAAAACGTCAATCCATTTGGGATGTCGGTTGCTGCAGCAGATGAAACAGGAAAGTCGGCCAGCTCAGACCATGCCGCACCAGTAAATTTCTGAACCTCATCATATCCATTTGCCATGTACGCACGATCATTGCCCGTAGTAAATGAAGCCTTTTTCCCCGTTGTCAATGTCTGACTTTGTAAAATCCACTCACCAGAAGTCAGCAAATAAATATCAGTATTATAAACCCCCAACACATATCTCACTCCGGTTGTAGGTCGATAGAATTCATATACTTGCAGAATATCTCCAGTCGGTCCAATGTAGTTTCCCTTTTGCTGTATTCCTCCACGCCCCGTCCACAATGAATCGTTTCCTAATATTACATTCCGTCCATCAGAGATTTCTGAATCAGAAAGTTCAAGCTGGTTTGAGTTATCATTCCAACCTCCCGTAAGATTGTAAATAGCCTTTGTTTCAATCTCTTGCTTTTGAATTGGTGGTAGTTGTTTTTTTCTCATAAGCTTTGGAGTGGCAACGACCGAGGAGGCTTAAAACGATCGCCGCCACACCGAAATTAATTAATCTCTTGGATAGCTAGTCGACCATCGAGGTGTCAGCTTTTCGGTATACCTCGAATCAGTGCTCCTCATTACAGGCCTCCACGCAGGTACAGATGCATAATCTGCCTTCATTCGATTAATAAGATTCTGTAACTTTACGTTTACGCGATCAGCATTTGGATTAGCATCCTTCTGCAATAATTCTTCCAGCACAGCATTAACGAGTCCTGACCTATACCTTCGTGGCAGAGGAGGAACTTCATCATCGTTGTCTGTATCTGTTTCAATGTCCACTGGAGTTGGATCGCGGTAATATTTATAAGTGATTGTGAATGTGTCATCAGGTATCGGATAAAATTGGATCAACTGATACCCATCACTATCTACTCCCCACAGCTTGTACCAAGTGGGATTTCCAGTCGTAGTTCCAGCAGGATAAATTTTGTCGAAGTCTTCATCGTCCACCAAATACAATGGATTTGTGTTTGTGGTGTCTATTACATTATAGAGCTTCCCAAAATCATAATCAGCAGCAAGGGAATATTCTCCATCGGTTGTAGTGGCCGCAGTTGTTATCGTTGCTGACTTCCTTAGAAACGGCCACTTACGTTCTGAATAAATATCAGCTTCCATCTGCCAAATCCAGCTACGAATCGAATAATCAGTATCCGATCCAAAGCCAGCTGACTTTTTGGAAAATTTATCCTTGATGTCAGCAATTATATCTTCATACGTAGCTAGATTTGACATAGGTTGTTATTTACTTTTTAGTCTTTTTCTTTTTTTTCTTGAATGGACCGACTGATTCCTTCTCTTCTCCTGTGACGGTCTGAACTTTTTCACTTGCTTCTTCTTCAGCCTCTACGGGTTCCTCTACTGGAAATTCAGGCTCCACTGCTACCTCTTTCACCTCTTCCACTGCCGGAGCTTCCTCTGCAGGAGCTACAGGTTCTTTTTTGGGTGGCCATACTTGTTCTGACATAATACATTTCCTTTCTTAAAAAAATCACAGCGCTTAATTCTGCCGTGACTTTTTGCTAATTAAATTTTTAAATTATAGTTCCTTGTCGCCAAGACCCTTCATCCACTTATATGTTAGTTTAATACCCTGCAAAGCATCGACCTGTGGGTTATATCCTAATACTTCTCTTGCCTTTTGATTAGTGAATAATTCACGCTGTCCAATTTCACCTGGCCTGTGATCAACCTTATCAATCTGTACTGGTTTCTCGTCAGCAACATCGATGCACATATTGAGTATATCTTCTACTGATTCCTCGACTGCATAGCTTACCTGAAACTTTTCTCCAACAACTTTATCTTCCGGTGCATTGACAACCAACTCCCATGCATCCATTACGTCATCCGAATATGTTAGATCGCGAGTTTGATCTCCACCCTCTAAGCGAAGTGGCAATCCCTTTATCAATGCTCGTAACCATATAAAGACAAATATATCACGTCGCATTCCTGGTCCAAGAACTGCACCATTGCTCATTATCGTCACTGGTAGTCCATAGCATCTTCGATATGCCCACATTGCCATCTCAGCGGCCGCCTTAGAGAATGCATAAGGATTATGAGGTGTCAATGGGTGCTTCTCATCAATTGGTAGGTAGACAGGCCTTCCAAACTCATTGCCACTACCTGCATAAATTATCTTTTTGATTCCCTTTACATCCTTGCAAACTTCTAAGAATGAAATCGTTTCATTAACATTCTCCATTACTGTCCAACGCGGTGAAGTGATTCCCATTGGAACATCTGCCTGAGCCGCTAAGTCAATAATAACTTCATGCCCTTCAATGTCTTCCTTTTCAATGTCTCGAAGTGCCTTCCATTTATAATCAAGTTTCGGATGATCAATAACATCCATCAATGCCCACGCCATGTGCGGTGAAATAATATCCAATGCCGTCACATCATGCCCTGCTTTGAGCATTCTTTTTGTTAGTCCGCTGCCTGCAAATCCGGCAGCTCCGATGATTAAAAGCCTCATACGCTTATTTCTTATTTATTAAAATGATCTAATTTGATTGAACCCTTTGGAAGTATGCCGCCGACCATTAGCATCGTCTCGAGTCTCTGCTTATAGGTATGCCGATCGAGTACCAATTTTCTGCCAGCCTCAGCGATTTTCTCTCGTTCCTTTTCGTGCTTCAGGTAGTACGCAATCTTCTTCATTGCTTCTGCGGTGGTGTCGTATAATACGAGATGTTTTTTATCTTCAAATAAACTTTCAATCCCTGGAACTCTTTGCGTGATCAGGAAGCTTCCGGTTGATAATGCTTCAAATACTCTCATGTTGACATCACCCTTCGTTGGTGGATTCAATACCACCTTCGACTTCTTGAATATGTCAGCGCAATCATCAGCGAGCTTTTCATCTTTTATGTACCTTGACAACCTCGTACCGAACCAGAAATTCGGAAACTTCTTGAATGCCTCTTCGAGAAAGTCAATCCGCTCCTCACTTACAAGATGACCAACAAAGCTTACGTCGTATTTCTTGAATGCCTTTGGTTCATCGGGGAATGCGCGTGGTTCCACTCCATGATAGAGTAGGTGTGCATTTTTGACTCCATCCTTCTTCATTTTCTTCCAGCCCTCTTCTTGAGCTACAAATACATGCTTTGCTTGCTTCGCTGTTGCAAGTCGATAGTCGTAACCCAGATGTGTATCGGAGGCGAAGTAAGTAAATGGCTTCGGATATACTACATCGTAGGGAAGCATCTTTGTGAGTCCATCCTCACCCCAATCAATAATGAGATGTAGATCAAACTTACCGAACTTTTTGTAATCCCCGTTTGGAATTAAATGTACGACCTCGAGTTCCTTCATTTCTCTGAGCAAGTTCCACGCATAGACAGAGAATCCATCTGAGCGGCCAAGTCTGTTCTCGTAATAAATTGCTACTCTTTTCTTCTTCATTTTTTTGCCTCCTTTTCATATACTGAGAGGAACGATGAAGTGTTGTACCCCGTCAGCATTGTTACCTTTTTTAATCCTAATGTATCGAGAAGTGTTTTCATGCTTTTTGGTGTAAAGACATGCACATGTTCCGGATTCAAGTTGATTGTTATTTCCGAAGATTCATCGGGTACGGCTATAATCAGCCTACCACCTGGCTTCAAAATCTTAACCCAATTTTTCAATGTACTAATCACATCGATGCAATGTTCCAGAATATGCCGTGCAACTATTGTGTCAATTGAATTATCTTTGAATGGCAGTGGATCTTCTACATTAGCAACTACATCAGCGACTGAGTTTTGGTATAAGTTCGGTACTTCTTCACCCTTTGGAATTCTATCGACTCCGATTGAATTTTCAACTGTCTTTTTATATCCGCAACCAAGATCAACTATTTTCTTTCCTTTAATGAACTTCCTGACCAATTTTCCCTCTTGATCAGTGTCTACGAAGTGCTTTATGAGTTCTTTGGGCTCTCCGAACACTCCAGGATATAACGTATGCACCCATTTCTTCAGTCCATGCTTCTGTATGAGTCCAATATTTGTAGTGTCAGTCATCTCTCTTGAGTTCCAACCACCTGGCTTATCTGGTGTACCATGTAACTTCTCACCCGTTTGAAATCCATGATGCCAGATGAATATATCCTTTCTGACCATTAACGCGTAGCCTGCATCTCTAATCCTTATTGAGAGATCAATGTCGTCACCACCATGTAAGGTATCGTCAACACCACCAGCTTTCTCAAGTGCTTCCATTCGTATTAATATGCAAAATCCTATAAGGAATGATACTTCAAACTTCATTATACGTGGCTCCTGAAATATATTTTGTTTACCCATTACTACATTTGAAGATGGACCAATCGCACCAATTCGAGGAGAATATCCATCCATATTCCTTACCATCTCTTTCAACCAATAAACTGAAGAAATCGGAACGTACGTGTCATCATTCATGAACATTACAAACTCTGTCTTGACATGCTTTAATCCTAATTTCAATGCGCTCTCCCATCCTAAATTGTGAGGTGCTTTTATAACTTCAAGTCTATCCTTTCCAACATCAGCATGCACTTCACTCTCACCATTATTGATGACGATAATCTTCATCGGCTCTACGTGATACCCGGCCAATATTGAAGTAATACAGTCGAGCAATTGCTGTGAATTATTGTACGTTGGGATTAAAATTGTTACTCTTGGTTTTCTTTTCATATTTTTTAGCCTCCTATTTTAGCAGACATCACGGGTCCGAACGTCGGTTCATCCCCATGCGTCTTTCTTAGTTGTTTAACCTTTGTCTCTGCTTCGTAAGTCTTTTCGTTGATCTCCTTCGGTGTTGAGAGGTGTCCAAGCTTCACGGCCGTGTCCATATATACTTTGAATCCAGCCTTTCCTGCATCGAAGCAAAATTGCACATCCTCACCTACTGCATTATTCATTACGAACCACGGTTGATTCATTTTTTCAAAGACCTTGCAGTTTATGAGTACAGCTCCGAATCCAACCGCATCACACTCTACTAACGAATCCTTCGGATAATTATAATAAATCGTTGATGTATAATAACTTTTTTTCTCAACCTTATCGTAGCCTTCAGTCAGATTGAAAATAACTGGCTTGTGCGGAGAGTACCTGGTAAATGCGAGCGCACCTACAATATCTTTCTGCCTCTTATATAATCGCTCGAACAAATCAACTGGACAGATCATATCGTCGTCTATGAACAATAGATAATCTGCTCCATTCAACATCGCTTGCTCAGCGAGTCGCTCCCTTGCGATCGGTGTCAATGTTCTTCCAACAGTACCCTGATAAAAAACAAACTCTACATCATCAGGATAATCAAATTTAGTTCCAGCATATTCCTTTACTCCGAGATGTGATAGTACCTGCAATGCTCCTAAGTGATAACTTCCGACCAGTCTATTGAAATACGACTCACTCTCAGTCTTACCTTCATTTGGAATACCAACAAACACTTTGACGACTTTCTTTTTGGTTGCCTCCTTTTTCTTCATTTCAATAATCCTATCTTTATCATCAGCCACTCCCACAGCGTTGCACGATATGCATGTCTTTGTTTATGTCCAGCACATAATTGCATTTTCTTCTCATCTGTCCCCCTTAATGCTCCACATGTAGCGCATCGAAAAAATATTGCTTTGTCCTTTTCGTTTAGTTCAATCATAAGCCTCTTTTAATTTATTTAACTTTTTTATTCCAAGGTATCATACCTTTTTTAAACTCTGTTTTTTTATTAAAACGAGCTCCTTTTTTTGCATACTTCCCAAAATTATCACCCCATTTATGAAATTTTGCATGTTCTTTTTGTGTCATTATTTCTATATTCTCTGGACGATTATCATCAACTTTTCCATTAATATGATGAACAACTTCATGACTATAGAGATAACGACCTAACTTTTTCTCTGCTACTAAGCGATGTTCTAATACATAACCACTTCTACTAGCATTTGGATGTTCTGGTTTATATAATTCTACATAACCAGCCGAATGAAACTTTCTTCCTAGTCGTGCTTTATCAGCAAACTTCGCTAATCTTTCGTCTGTTTCTTTTGTTTTTCCCTTGTTCCAGGGAATTGTCCCAGGAGAGTAGTATAAACCATTTAACTTTGCTCTCCTGGATTCAATTCTTTTTTTGATGTGCTCAGGACTTTGTTTCCTTTTTGTCATAATAACTTTTCTTAATGATTAGTTACTATAACTATATCGCACATTACACTAAGTTGTCAAGTGCTATATAGCCCTGATAAAAACAGGACCACTTGGTGCTCCACCAGAAATTGTCACAGTGTCCATGTTCTGGATGTATTTATAATTGGTCGAAAGCATAGCTGCCTCCGGTCCAAGACCCGACGTAAGCGTACCACCTGCGCCACCTGGCTGTAGATACGTTTCTGAGATAGTTACAACTCCACACGTCTTGTCTGCTTCAAATGAGAACAATGCAGCACTGCAATATCCCCAAGCTTGAAGCCTACCGTATCCGTTTGAGGCAATATCCTCTACGGAAATTCCGGCAAGCATAGGCATCTCTGCCACAGCCTCAAGAAGATGAGTGTTGACTCCATCAGTGGAAGCCACTTCGGCCGCTGTCAATCCACCCACATACCTCATTGCTGAACCAGTCGTTGCCACTGTTGCAGAAA
>Ga0307928_10004162_pt1 | contig 10996 bp, 12 predicted proteins | sample AceLakmetagen232_FD_201815 | JGI IMG/M metagenome (GOLD analysis project Ga0307928, IMG submission 201815) | Saline water microbial communities from Ace Lake, Antarctica - #232 | ecosystem: Environmental > Aquatic > Non-marine Saline and Alkaline > Saline | place: Antarctica: Ace Lake...
AGCAGCATCTGACGAAGCAGCTGAGGCTGCAACTATTGACGCAGCTGATACCCAGCTCTTAGCACTGGATCGCGCGACGGTTACCTTAGAAGCAGCGTCAGATGAAGCTTTAGCGTCTGCTGTTACTGAAAGCGCTGAGATTGCTGAGGTCAACAACAGCGTAGCGTGTGATACTTTAGAAGCCGCATCAGATTTTGCAATCGAACGAACCGCAGAGGAACCTAAACCCCCCGCTTCCCAAGCTGCAGACTGTGTAGCTATTGCAGAGCTTGCTTTAGCAGCCTTACTGAGAGCATCAGAAGCAGCATCACTAGTACCTGCAGGGTCAAAACTAAAACTTAAATCAGCCATTTTTTCACTCCTTAATACAGAATCCTATAAGCGGGTTGACATACATACTATCATTCCGCTCCAGTTTATGGTTTCTGATATCCACATTGCTGAAGACTTTCTCAAGAAGCTCAAGCAGCTCCGTAGGGCTGTACTCTCTTATATGGTTATCGCTTTTTCTATACCTTGATAAACGATTGGGCGTTGAACAAATAAACGTCCCACCGCTTTTTAACATCTCTTTTACGTTTAATACGGTTTGAAGGTCTTCACCTATATGTTCGATTACATCAACCATAACAACAAAGTCGAAGTCCTTCTCATCAATTCCTTTGACAATATTACCATACTCGTACGTAACACGATCAGACGGGAAAGCACGTTGTGCAAACTTCAGTGCTTCACTATCTACCTCGTAAGCAAATACGGTATTGCCACCGTTAGCTAGTAGGTGCGTACCAAAGCCTGTTCCACAGCCTATATCAGCTACTCTACCGTTCACGTGTTCTGCAATCTGCTCATAACTATCGAACTGAGGTGAAAGCATATATCGCAGTCTATTCCACAAGATGCTCATTGCACACCTACCTTGTTTAGCTCTTTAAGTTGCCTCGAAAGTTCCTGGCGTACTAGTAACTCTTTAATGGTTAATGGTTGGTTGTTCCCAGGCGTTATAGTTCTTATAAAAGCAAGAGCTATTAATACATGCTGCCGCTTCAGAAAGACATGGGGCTTTATAGCTTCAAGAATCCCACCACAAGAGGTCCCACTTACCTGCCAACGGTACACAGCTCTATGATTGCCCTTAGATGGCTCTACCCAAAGAGTGCCACCAAAAGCCTCCTTTAGCCTATGAATTGTTTCTGCGTGTACCATACCCACACTTACCTTCAGTGAGGGTATTTCACCGTGAGGGTAACAAGCAATACAACCCTCACCATCAATAAGACCTGCGAAATAAGCCTTTTCTGTTTCTTCCATAATTTCTCCTTACGCCTCCGCGTCTTCATCGTATGTTACTACGATGTGTTTGGATGCGTCTAGCCTTAATTCCTTTATCCTATACTCACCACTTCCAGGTTCGGAGGTGATGGGGGTGTTACCGTTAAGTTTGATCACACCCCCTGAGTTCAATTCTAAATCACCTTCTGATTCGATTTTAAAGTTTCCGTCATCGTCAACGTACCAATGACCCCAATGCCATAACCCATCAGCGGTACAGTAACCGAGAATAACGATAACGGGGTTATTTTGCTCGTGTCCCCCGTATATCGCATTTTTAATATACTGTATAGCATTAGTTACCACATCCATTAGGGCCATGGTGACTCCTTATGAAATCTCTTTTCCCCACAGTATGCCAACATTGCTTGCGTTACTAGTATCTACGTTAGAGATAGCTACAGGTTTTATTGATTTGTAACCACGAACACGAAACCGCTCAGAAGCAACAACTTCATTAACACCATTTAATGTAACAGCACAAGATGACCAGACTTCGGTGTCATAAAGGGCTCCATCAACAGAACCAACGAACTTAGCTATCACAGCAGCTGAACAACCAGAAGCACTACCCTTTGCGTGTATCTGCACCTTGATTATTTGTTGGTCACATACGTCCAGGGGGATAGCAGTAAAACCTGCTCCATCCGCGACCGAAGAGGCCCCAGATATGTTAGCAACATCTGATGCCATAAATTTACCGTATGACATCTTACGCCTTCCTTTTATACCTGATTGAGAGTATAGCACGTCCAGCAGTTCCAGCAGATTTAACACATGACATGGTTAGGTACTTTGTAGCAGAGATTACTGCACCACTTGTAATTGCGGCACTAGCAATATCGTTAACGGCAGCAGTAGAACCAATTGTAAGAACTGTTGACATAGCAGACCCAGCTGAGTCTTTAAATGTTACGAAGGCATCACTGCCCCCTGCAAACGCTTTAGTAACCATTGCTTTAACATCCGTAAGGCTGCATTTAAACGGTGGATATATTCTTGGTAACATAGCACTTGTCTCAAAATCTAAGGGAACAATAAACACACCCGTGTTCAGAGTATCAGCTCTTTCAGCAATATCAATTGCAGCAGCAGACATAGCATCATTTGTAATAGCTCCGGATGAGAAATAACCCTTTGTTAGGGTACTAGAAACCAAGTGGGAAGCTGTGAGGACTCCATGTGAAACCTCACTTGCACCCACTGCATCGTCTCCGAGGGCGGCACGAACAATAGCACTAGATTGGATTTTAGTTGCGATAATACAACTGTCCTCGATCTGTGAGGCCCCAATAGCGTTATCTTGAATGGCAGCAGTAGCAACAGCACTGGACTGTATCTTTGTACTGATAATACAACTATCAGCAATCTTGGAAGCGGTGACAGCGTCATCCTTCAGAGCAGCTGTAACGATTGCACTAGACTCTACATAGGAACCGATAATGGTACTTTTCACTAAGTGACTATGTGTAAGAACTCCGTGAGATACTTCAGATGCACCTACTGCGTCAGCTCCAAGACCATCTCTAACAACAGCTCCTGATGCAAGATGTGACTCTGCAATACAGCTTTTTACTATGTGTGCAGCACTTACAGCGCCACTAGACATAGCTTCGTGACCAACAGCGCCTGAGGATAGATAGGACTTGGTAACTGTGCTTTTAACTAGGTGACTATGTGTAAGGATTCCATGTGAAACATTAGAAGCACCAACAGCGTCATCTCCTAGACCGTCTCGAATAACAGCACCCGAACTCATGTAGGACTTACCAACTGTGCTCTTCACCAAATGCGAAGCAACAATCATACCATGCGAGAGCTGTGAAGCTCCAATGGCATCATCTGCAATGGCTGCACGAGAAACAGCTTTGGACTCGATTTTAGTTCCGACTATACAACTGTTAATAATCTCACTAGCTCCAACAGCATTATCGGCTATCTTAGCCGCAACAACTGCGGAGTCTGCAATCTCTGAAGCTGTAACTGCATCGTCCTGTAAATGCTCTGTCCCAATAGCATTGTCTCCCACCTTAGAAGCTGTAATAGCATCAGGGCCGACCTCAGAGGCCGTAACAGCGAGGTCGCCTAACTGTGAAGTACCAACCGCGTTGTTAGCAATCTTACTAGCTGTAACTGCATCATCTGCAATCTTAGCGGTTATGACAGCAGCTGTGCTTAACTTACCAGAAGTAACTGCACCAGTAGCAAGCTGTGTTTTTGTGACTGCGCCATTAATAATCATCGCCGAACCAACTGCAACTAGAGTAGAGCTACCCAGATAAAAGCGTATTGCACCCGCAACAGAATCAATAGATACCCGCCCAACGACTTGGACGTTATGTCCAACCGCAGAAGGCTTAGTAAGAGTAGGCAGCCCAGCCCCAGTAGGACTGAGATAGATAGGATCATCAACTGCACCAGTGTGAGTATCAAATGCCGTAACTACGCCAGTGACACTAGCTGTACCAGCAGCTCCATTTAAGATTTCCGCGTCAACGCACAAGTCTGCAAGAGTAGCGGGGTCATCAGCTAATGCTTTAGCAACCTCAAGTTTGCCTGCAGAAGCGTCCCAGCCGGAAATATAAACCAACGTCCCTTTAGCAAGAGTGCCCCCAGTGTTATTAACAACTGCAACTGCCACGGTAGCAGCTGCGATGTCTGCAAAGTCAGCTAAGAGCGTCCCGTCTGAATCTTGGTCAGTTGGTTTTGTATTACTATGCCGCATCTTACCATTGGTATCTTTCCAAACCCACCATTGTGTTAAAGCGCCTGAATCACTGCAGATGTCTGCAGACAGCAAACCAGGCATGTCTGCTGTTCCTGAAAGACCTCGGACGTGCATTATTCCACGCGAAGTGCTCCCGTTTCCGATATGGCTTTCGCCAGGTCCGTAACCCATTATTTTTCTCCTATAATGCCGGCTCTAGCTTTCGCAAATAGAGCCGGCATCGTTTCTTCTTTGTTATACCCCGGGTGATCCGTAGACGCCCCACCAATGTGTAAAACCATAGCTCGCCCGAAAACGAACCATGAACTTTGCGTTCCCGGTGTTCGGGTCATCAAAGTTACGGAATACAGGTCGCACACGCCAGAACCACTTCAAGAAGTGTTCTGCCTGCGGTGAAAGAATCCACCAAGCATCTTCGTCTGTAAGATAGTGCAGAATCATTCTCTGCAGTTCCCACTCTCTGATTGCGTTTATTTCGTTGTCACTAGTAAACGGCTGCTTTTCCCCTCCAAGGGTCTGTGTTATGATACGTCTCTGCCCTGGACTTGACACGACATGCTTTGGCATAATGCGCAAAGGCAAGTCTTCGTCATTTGTCCATAACTCGATAGTTTCCAGTGCGCTGTAAAGCGCAGTGGCATCAAAGTCAACTGCAGCGACATTTGAAACCGTTCCACCAGCTTTTGCTTGTGGGTGGTCATCGACACAAAGTGCAGAACCGTCGACTCCTAAATAGTCAGTGTCAAACGCGTTGTTAAGAACGCTTGCACCCAAGGTGTCTAAGGTTTGCTTAACTGAAACTGCCAAAGCTCCGGATGCTTTCTTTATGATACCATACAGTTCATCCTCAAAGGCCTCTTCAGTCACTTCGTATCCAAGTGCGTAAGTCTTATGTGTATACTTTTTGCTATCCACATATTTTAAAGCATCGTAGACAGGAGAGTCGCCTTCTGTCTTTTCTGGTACTAGACCAAAACCGACAGTTACAGCATCTTCCTCATCCTTTCTACTACTTGAACCCATGTTTAAGAACTTATCATACTCGGTGGGATATGCATTAAACGCAAGCAGATATGCTTCGTTAAGCCCCGGGTACATAAGGTCCGAAAAACCTGATCTCATCATCGGTGAGCCTGGCATTATTTTATCTCCCTGATGCTTTCATCAATTGTGCAAAGCACCCTTGGATTCTCTGCGCCAATTATCTCAGTAAGTCCCCGCTCCAGCTGTGGTGTAGCTCCTGATTCAGCGTTGCCTAGATCGATACATGTACACGCTGCTGAAGAGATCTTTATCCGGTACTGTACGCCCAGGTCACCCTGTCTTAGAACTGCAGATGAAGTGCTAGTCCCATCAACCGGAATGCTAAACAGTACATCGTTGGTTGCAACGAGTACCGGGATGATAGCGCTACCAGGCACTCCAGCCTCAAGAGCGAGACCAAAGACTTTAGCAGCTGCGCCATCCGCAACTTTCTTAAGTAATCCCCCACTACGTGAAACGAAGCTATTCGCTCCCCAAGTAGCAGAAGAAACTTTTTTGCAATGCCAAATCGGTGGCTTTGTATTGCCACTAATCAGCTTGCCTAGTTCGGGCTTCCTCAGCCCTGTTTCATAAGCCATTATTCTTTCTCCTCTTTAAAAACCATTTTTATGTCTTTGTGGTGTTTCCCAAGCTGGCGCTTGACATTCTCTCCAGCTGCCATGTACTGTGCTTTGACGGCATCCATTCGCCTTGAGGTCTTTGCTTTCTGCTTAGCTCGTAACTTTGCTCTCTGCTCCATTGGAATGTAGGCGATAGCATGATTGCCAGCACGTATTTGGCCACCGACAGACAGTTCTTTCTCGAGGATAGTTCCCTTTATTTCTGGGGAGTCCTTTGTCAGGAACTTAAAACCTTGCATCTTACGTTTTGCAACATTTAATGAATCAAGTCGTACCATACGATACGATCTATCAGACTGTTTGTTCATTTGGTTTAATAAACCATCTAAAAAGCTTGTTTCTCTAGTCATCCTTGATCTCCTAGAGGATTCTTTTCCTCCATATATTCTTTGTACTTCTCGTCAGAAAGACCCATCATTTTAGCATACTTCTTCTGTACCTCGCTCAGTCCTTCCGGCTTTGGGCCCTTTATGTCTTTTATTGTAGGTGCAGGGGCACCGGTTGTCTTCTTCTGTTTCGTATCCATAGTCTCAGCCCTTGCTAGGTTGAAAGCAAAGGCGTACCCGTACTTAGGGTGGAACTGATGCTCTGGCTTCATCCCGCCGAACACTTCGTCAGCACGCTCTTCAAATTGTGAAAAGTCGTCTCTAGTATCCCGCAGGTACTGTTTCTGCATGTTACCTAAGGCACCCACAAGTGGAGCTATAGCTTTGTTGGTCAAAGCCGTAATAGCCTGTAAAGCGTCAACGTCAAGAATATCTGCGGGGTCTATTTCTTTAACTTTAGGTGTCGTAGATTTTGTATCTGACTCCTGCATTAAACGTAGCCACTGACGTGCCTCTGCTTCTGCATGTACCCTTTTAGCCTCAGTATCCTTGTAGATAGTGAGAACCTCTTGAACAGTCTTACCCTGAAACTTTTCGGGAACGTCATCCCCGGCAAGTTTCACGCTAAGAGGGTCTGCAGCTGCGGAAGAGCTTGTAGCCGAGCTACTAGCTGCGGAACTCGCAGTAGATGCATTACTCTTTTTGTTTCCAAACAATTTAGTCTCCTTTTATTTTATCTCGCATATCTTGCGGGTGGTCTAGTATGCGGTTTATAACCTTAATTTCAATCGCCGCCGGGTGGTCCTGCTCCAGGAGGCTGGCCAGGAGGGACTCCCTCTGCTCCAGGAGTGTTTTCTTCAGAGCCAGCCATGCCGGATTCTGGAGGAACTCCCCCAGGTCGTCTTTGTTCATCTTCCCCTCCTAAAAGGTCCACGTACTCATCGGGTGCGATATCTCCGTGAGCTTCGAGGACTGATTTTACTTTCTCGGATGTTCCTTTAGCAATCTTCAGAATAACCGCTTGCATCTCGGGTGGAGCTTGGGATAACATAATCATCAGGTTCTGTACGGTGTTGTAATAACGCTCTAATATCTGAAAGGTTGCAAGGGCATCCTGTTTCCTTGTCTCTTTGTTATATGACGCCCGACTCGCAGTGGCTACGACAGAAAGGCCCTGCGAGGGTGTTTGGTTAGGTAAATTGAGAAACGCCTCTACATCTCGCCCCTTCTCTCCTAAGAGCATGTAAGCTTGATTCGCGTCTAAACGCTCTTGTATCTCATCTAGAGCGAAGAGGGCAAAGTCGTCAAGTGTGTCTCTCATATCTGCTACAGAGTCATCGAAGCGTCTTTGGCCTTCTTGAATCAGTGCCATCGTACCTGTTGCAGTAGCTCCACGACCGACAGCGGGCGACTCACGACCGAGAGAGTAGTCGGAGACGCCCGCTCTCCTCTCTCCTAGGCCCCAGACTTCTTTAACGAAGGCCGCGTTAACAGCGTAGGGCTGACCGAGAGAGAAGGCTTCTAAATCTGCAGGGTCGTTCAAAAGGAAGAGTTTACCTGGGTAGACATCAGTATCGGCAGCAAGCCCCTGGCCCTTCTTACCCTTCAGGCATTGCATGGTAGATACTTTGTAGTTGTCTATAAGGAGGTTATAGAGAGCATAAAGCCCATCATCTAGAGGCTGCGTTGTTTCTATAACCCCTAAGCCCTCAAGGCCATAGTCTCTAGGACCATAGCGAAAGAGGCGTAGTGGGTAAGCAGCATAGTTTAACTCTTCTATAGACATTACATGTCTTATATCAAAGTTAACAACAGCAACATAACGGCGTGTATCGCCGTCACCTTTTAGGTCCCACTCGAAATAGAATTCATAACCACGAACACGAGGACCGACATGCTCACCAGTGCGAGCTGCTGCTTCCTGTGTAGCATCGTCTACTTCGGTTTCGTGTTTTAGAACTTCATCTACATAGTCGTATCGATTAGCGAACTTCGCCTTACGCAGCATAAGTTCAGTCCAACGGATATTACGTGACCACCAGGGGAGCTCTTCTACGTCGGAGAAGCCTGCTGGATAGGTTAGGTCCCGCATAGGCATGTATTCAGGCGCAAGACCACTTCTGTCAATCTCGACGTTCTTATTCCAGAAGTATTTCTTAACCGACTTCTTCTCTTTATACGTACGCCAGGGGGTAAAGAGCGCACCGGTACCCAAACGGCAAGCTTCAAAGAGGACTTTACGTAGAGCACGTGGGAGCTTCATCTCTTTCTGGACTTTGTAGTCAAGAAACTTCTCAGTCTGCTTCACTACCTCTTGCCATCCTGAGTTGCGTGTTGGCCGTAGCATGAAGACGGGTGTCTGCGAGATTATGTTCCCCATAAGGCGCGCCTTGATAGAGTCCGTAAAAGTAGCCGACATGAGCATGGGGATATTAGACATCCATTTCTTCCTACGTGGTTTGACAACGCCATAATACGCATCGTCGAACTTCCTATGCCTAGCCTGCCGAGGCTCAACAACATCCTTTGTAGCAAGCCTGAGCTCGGTTTCTAGATATTCAATGAGCCGCTTCTCTACGTCTGCGGTTATTTTCATATTCTCCCCCCACCTTGTAAACTGCGGTTATAAATTGCATCCTGCTCCCTTTCGGCAACATGATCTGCGTAGTCAAAGGGTGTGCGAGCCATATCTATAAACCAGGCCCAACAGTCCCCCAGGTCTTTAAATTTACCACTAGGAAAGACTCCGTATTCCATGTTGAAGAGGGGAAGGCTTTTGTGAGTGAAGCCTTTGCCTTCAGCGAAGACACGATAGCCTGCACGAATGCGGGTCTCTTTGGTAGCAGAGGTATCTCGATTAAGGCCTTCGATATTCGGGATAATCTCTTCGTCTTTCCAGACTAGCCTGGCTAATGGGGCTAGAGCGTTCTGGTACCCAAATGCCTCTATCCCAAGCTTTATAGCTCCGAGGGGATACCACTTCTTCCAGAGACGAAGCATGGCCTTCAGATAATCTTCGGGTGTGCTATGCGAGGCATATTCCTCGAGGGCTATATACTGCCCCTTCTTATTTACACCTGCAACGAGGAGGGCGTTCCGGGAGGTAAGCTTCTCACCAGAGTTCTTAGCAATAGCGTGCCTCGGATCTCCTGTTATGTAAATATTCATAGCTGTCAGTTTTGTTTCTTCCCCATCAATAATAACTGAGTTATCCCCCCTCTTATACTCAGTCAGGTTTTCTCTCTTATTCTCTGCAACCGAAGGATCACTTGGGTCGTTCATGTATTGTGTTGCAAAGTTATATGGGTCAGCTTTAGCACGGGCTAAAAGCCATTTCATTGTATACATTTCTGGGAAGAGAGGTTTGCCCCCTTCAATTGCTTGGCGATAATAGACATGATACTCAGGACGGTTTTCCAGGATGTGACAAGCTAGATCGAAACCGCACCAGTGGTTCATAACGACGATAATGACTTTGTCGTGAACTGGGGGTTTGAGGAGACCTTCCTTTTGCTCGAACTTACCTAATAAGGAGGCCATGAGCTCCGGGTTTTGATAGGTCTCCTCATCACATAAATCATCAAAGATAAGATAATCAAAGTGCTGTGAGGTAACTCTAGTCTTCCAACCCGCTGCTGTCCAGGTAGCTTCTCCATCCTGTGCCCCAAGGAGGCTTGCTTCTCGGCTCCCCCATTGTTTATGGCTGGGACGTACTGGGTAAAGCTTTTGCATAAGCGGCAGCTGGACGCGATTCTTAATCATGTTAAGAAACGTTGCCGCGTTATCTTTAATATTTGATACTATTAACCCACTATCCTTGGGGTTTGTAATTCCCCGCCAAACTGGGTATGTTACTGAAAAGACTGTACTCTTGTAGTGGTCCCTGGGAACTAGGACTAATAGTCTTTTGTACTTGTTCGCCAGGCGCGCTATCTCGCACATTTCGTAGTGAAAGTGTGGTGTAAGCTTGTCGTAGCCTAGAAGGCCTTTAGCTAGGAAGAAGGGGCTATCAAGGCCCTTCTGGGCTAAATCACCCGTCAGGTTGGTTGCAGAGCTTATGGTTCCCATTATTCAGCTCCGTCTGGATCGGTTCCTGTACCTGGGGTCACGGGGTCACGCTTACCTCTGGCGAAGTCTTTTGGATGTTCAAACTTAGTCGCGGGTGCAACAAGTTCTTTGTTCGTTCCCAGAAGCTTTTCCCCAGCTTTCTCTACCCGTAGAGCTTCAGCTAGGACTGCTGCATCAGTTGTGTTGATGTTAACAACTATGGCTGCTTTAGTCTCTGCTTCCACTAGTCCAGCGCGGTTTAGGAAGTCTTGGGCTATTTTTATTTTGCCGGTTTCTGTAGCTTTAGCAGCAACTAGTAAGTCCTGTAGGACGTCAAAACTAGTCTCAGCGGCATCTTGTATCTCCTTTCGGAGGTTCCTACCCGCTTCTTTCATCGCTCGATCGGTATCTCGGTATTGAGAGTCTCGAAGCTCTGCAAGTACGGCCCTTAGGCGTGTATTATGTGTTAGCTTCTGCACACGCTCCACCGAGAGTCGCATAGCCTGCGCAGCCTCAGGGACGCTTTGCCCGAGAAGAAGGCGCCGGGCTAACTCGTGATATACGAGTTCGAATTCCACTTTAGTTTTCATAGATATGTTTCTATCCTTAATTATATTATATCACACTTTAGTGTAAATGGCACGGGTAAAAATTTTAAAAAAATTTGACTGGGTCCCAGGGGAGTCGGGGGTAAACTATTAAAAATCTGCCTTATATTTTGCGGGTGCTTAATCAAATATCATACCCCCGGGGTAGGGGGGGGGGTGCGCCTTAAGGACTTAATTGAGACAATGTTATCTATATGGGATAAGCCACGTTGAGTTAGGCGTCCTGAGTAAGACGTTAAACTGCTCCGTGTAAGCCTTCACTGGTCTACGTTAAACCACAAAGGAAGGAAC
>Ga0307928_10004164_pt1 | contig 10993 bp, 32 predicted proteins | sample AceLakmetagen232_FD_201815 | JGI IMG/M metagenome (GOLD analysis project Ga0307928, IMG submission 201815) | Saline water microbial communities from Ace Lake, Antarctica - #232 | ecosystem: Environmental > Aquatic > Non-marine Saline and Alkaline > Saline | place: Antarctica: Ace Lake...
TTAATCTTTTGTGCAAAATGTCTAGCACCACTTACAGCTAAATGTGTGCATGGGGGAAAAGCAATAACCATATCCCAACACTTCATTCCATTTTGAGGAACTTTACCTAAAACTTCTAAAACATCTCTTTGAATATGCCATTGAGGTTCTCCACCACTACAAGGTAAAATATCACAACTAAATGCTTCATGCCCTAGCTTTCTAAATTCCTTACATACTGCCTGGCTTTCTTCACACGCTATTAGGACTTTCATTTTTCTTCCTCCACTGACGCTTGTGGAGCGGAAACGGAATGTTTTAATTTATGCATCTCTGTACGGTAGAAATGTTTTTTGGCTCTTAGGTCTCTCATCTTGGATTCTATTTCTTCAACCCTCTGCTTTAAAACTTCTATGTGATTTATGTCTATCGAATGATTATAGTCTAATCTTTGCATCAATTCGTTTTTTAGTTCATTTAGTTTATTAAGAGTATCTTGGCTTACTTTCCCTTTTTTAAAAATATTATCTAACTCTAAACCAAACCATTTAAAATTTGGTTTATATTTTAAATTAAATAATCGTTTATCTCTTGAATGTTCTTCTTTCATTCTTTCTCCTCCAACATATCTATTTAAAACATCTAATTTTAATAAACGCAGTAACATTCTCTTGTTTAACATTTCCAATTTTTGATGACATTCTCTACATAAGCATACAAGATTATAGAGATGCCAGTCTCCCCCAAGACTTTTAGGACATATATGGTGAACAGTATTTATTTTAGATTTTTTTATGCTCTTGTTACAAAATAAGCATCTGTGTTTTTGTTTCTTTCTTATTCTTTCCCTTTGTTGTTGTTGAAAATCAAGCATTATTTTTGATTCCATTACTTCTTTTCCTCCTTATAGGAACTTCCTTCTTTATATATTTTAGACATTGTTTTCAATCTTTTATTCAATTTCTTTGGAAGGTCACATATTGGACATTCTCCATTTCCGTTTTCCAAATTAGCGATTATTAAACCACCCTTGCATGTACAATATTTAACCATTCGTTTTCTCCCTGAGGTGAGTCGGTTCATCTGGAAATTGTTGAATTATATTTTCCAAAAGTTCATTTAATTCCATATCTTTTGTTAAGTTTAATTTCCAACAATTTTCATTATGACTAAAAATTATTGTTATCATTTCCCAACCACCTTCGCTTTACTACGAAAATCAGAAGAAAATTGAACCATCCTTATTGCTACCCACTGCTCTTCAATTTCTATCTCAGCACATCTTAACGGTTGCTTTATGTTGTTAGTGTTAATAGCATCTCCTTCTATTGTAAAATTTCCTTTTATTATTATCTTTTTCATTTGCTAACCTTCCCCTTTCCCCTAATTTTAGTATTAGTTTTATAACCGATTGAATTTAACATTTTTTTCATTCTATTTAGATAATTAATAGTTTCATCTAATTCTGTAAACCAAAAAACAGCTTCATAATCTTCATACTTTACTTTCTTTCCTTTTATTGTTTTTAAGATTGCTCCTCCATTCTTTAATTTACATAACCTACTTCTATTTCTCATCTTAATTATTTTTTCTATGGAGAACAAGCCACCATCAGGTAAAATTATATCTTCATTCTTTAAGTCAAATCTACAAGCTCCATTGTTTGCAATCCATTCTTCAGTTACTTGTTTCTTTGTTTTCATCTTCCCACCATTTAACCTTTTCTTTCTCAATCTTTTTAGGTTCTTTAGAACTCTCAAAACATTTAAGTAACTTATCAAATATATTTTTATCTCCAATGTATTGAAAATCTATAATGTCTTGTAATAGTTTTAATTTCTCTTTCTCATCCATTACAGACATTAACATTCCTAATTGACTTCCTGTAATAAAATATCTGCCTCCCATTTACTCCCTCACTTGTGACAATTTAATTTCTTTAATCATTTCTGTTGCATCTCCTTCACTAAAATATAAATCTCCATCTCTACTAATCCTTAATGCAAATTGTTTAACATCATCTGAAAGTGGAGAACCATATCTTCGGTAGTTCTTAATTTCTAAATGAACTTTCTGTAAAAAGAATATTGCTTTGTTTTGTTCTTTTTTCATTCTCCTTTTTCCTCTTCCAAATGTTTTTCTTTAATTTTTTTAATATAATTAATAGTTACTCCAATTATTATTCCTAAAATTACAAGGTAAATAATAACTTCAATCCAATGGGAACAATTAACAAATCCATAAGTGTTTTCACATAAAGAGGGATTACTACAAGCACTCCTTGACCATTCAGCATAAGAACAATTCATTCTTTATCCCTCATTATCTTCTCACCTTCTAATTTGTTATAATAATTGTAACATCTTAACATGCATCTGCTGAAATGTCCTTGCAATATTCTGAATTGTTCGTTCATGAATTTATCGTATTTTGTTTTGTTTTCTTCTTTCATTGCCCTTCCTCCTCAGAATATTTCATTGATATTACTTTTATTAAAAGGCCTAAAATAATTGCTGTTGCAGAGGCGATCAACACCAAATTCATTAAGGGAATACTCAAACTATCCATTGCAACTGTTGAATAACTCATTATAATAATCCTCTAATAACAATCCTCCGATCAAAATTATAATGACATTTTCTACACAACCATTGATAATCTTCAACCGATCGTTTATATTTTCCTGAAAGGTTTGCAAGATCAAAAGGTTTTGCCTCATTACATCTTTCACATTTTTCAGGTTTTACCTTTCTTCTCCTAATCCACTCATGAATTGCATTATATTTTGCATCTGCTTTAAATTTTCCATTATTCATCCTTGCTCTAACATTATTTACCACATGTTTTTTTGATTGAGATTTTCCTTTCTTTGCCTTTCTCATCCTTTCTTTTGTTTCTTCACTATGAAAAGATCCCTTTTTTATCTTACTCATTAATTTCCTATGTTCTTCTGTTCTTGTATAACTCATTAAAATAACCCCCAAACTAATTCAGTTAATTTCCATAAACCTAACACATTCAAAACAACCATGATGATCTTTTCATATGGTTTTTCAAAATACCAAGCATAAGTTAATTGTTTGTTGATCTTCTTTCCGAGATCTTCTTTTGTATGTAAAAGAAGAGGTTTTATTGGTGTTGTGATCATTGATGTTGCATCACTCATATTAACCCTCCCAATCCCCAAAGGATAAAGAAAGCCAAGAGTAAAACAGGGAGGAAGGCCATCTCTTCTGTTTGTTTTTTCTTAAATAAGAATACTAATATCACCTTATACATCATCCCAACGATTAAAACTAAGATTAATCCTAAGATCAAGGAAGGAATTGTTGAACACATCATCCCAATTACTGTGATAACTTTAAGATCTGCAACACCTCCAACGAAATCTCCCTCATAAAGCATGTAAGCAAATACAAATGCAATTACTCCGAAAGATAAATGGATCATCCCGAAGGTTACTTCGTGCATATTGGTTAAAGCAACCATGAAAATCAATCCGGTTAAAAATATTGAAGGAATTTTCTTAGTGTAAATATCCAATGCAGTTGCTAAGGCCAAGAATATAGCAACTACAACAACAAGGGAGATCATTTTTGATAACCCTCCCCAAACTTTTGCCAACTCTTTCTTTCTTGTGCCTTCCTAATCTCTGCACTCTTAATCCTTCCCCTTTCCAATTCTCTCTCGTGATGGATATGATCATTTTCCCGATGATATTCTAACTCTTGCATCTTGTATTTATGTTTCAATTCAATAAGGGTTTTAGATTGTTTGAACCATGCCTTACTTTTTTCTTCTTCTGTTTTTTCTTTCGCCATCTTTTATTAAGTATTTTGCAATGTCTTGCAAGATTAATTGAGATTCTAAATGTTTGTTGTGTTCAATTTCTATAAGTAATCTTTCTTTCCTTGCTTTTAGAATATCAATTCTTTGCTCGTTTCTAAAAGCAATTAAAGAAACAAACAGGTGTAAAGTTGCGATTATGAAAAGAAAAAGCCCTCCAATCATATTCCCTATAAGAAATCCTGCGATTAGGAAAAGGTTTGCTAATAAGATACTTAATTGTGAACCTCTCATTTACTTCCTCCAAAAACAAATCCCATAATTATTGATCCTGCAACCATTACAATAAGACTTAAAAGTTTTTCATAACAAAGATAATCATAAGTATAAGGCAAAAGAATTAAGGAAACTATCCCATAACCAATCATAAATCCTAATGCTGTTGTTTTATCAAATCTCATATTATATTAACACTCTCTCTATTTATATACTTATTGGTTATTAAAAGTTATTCGGTTTAATACCTTTAAAAAAGTAAAATCAATAAAGACAGTAAAGACAGTAAAGACAGCACTTCTATCCCATTTACGCATAGGGGATTTAAGTGGGATTTGCTGTCTTATCTGACTTAAGTGTCCTAAATACCCCCCTTTTCTCTCCATTTAACTCCTAACCATGATCTAATCTGCCTTTTTACTTCATTATCGTTCTCATACCAACTCACAGTAACCCTTCCCTCATCAATTTCTTTACTTCTCATATGCCTTGCAATCGTTCTATCGGCCATTTTTCTTACTTTATTTTCATCACACCATTGCGATAAATTCTTTGCAAACTCCCATTTAGAAATATTGGCATTAGGATCAGATGTATCAACAAACTCTGTGAGGAACTTCCCTAATGGATCAGAGTGATCCTCATATATTTTTATCCTTTCCTCAACACTTCCCTCATTATGAAACTCTCTTTTCTTTAATAAATCATTAAGTATTCCTAAACTTTTCAAAGCAAGTGCCTCATACTCTTCCTCAGGAATTTCTGTAAGAATATCTTTCTTTTCAGAGAATTGGTTTGGAAAATCAATAATCATCCATCTCCTGTAAAATCCTATCGTTTTATCTGTTGTAGTGGGCAAATTATTTGTAGAAATAAGGATTTTTGCATAATTTGTTTCCTCAAAGGGATTTTTATTTTTATATTCAAATCCAACCAAATCTCCTCCGGTTAATTTCTTTAAAATAGAAGTTTTACTCATTTCATTAAAATTTGTTTCTCCCATCTGACAAACTAATTTTTTATGTAACCTTGTAACTTCAAAGCGTGAGGATAATAGGACATCAAGTTCTGTTGAACAACAATTTTCACCTCCAATAAACTTTCTTAATAGATTAAGGAAACAACTCTTGCCATTTAATCCCCCACCAATAAAACAAAATAATCTATGGATTGGATAATTTGGAATTAAACAATAGGCAATGATTTCATATAGTGTTTGAACATAATCCTTTCCAACCCACTCCTCAAATATTCTATCCATCACAGGAGTATTCTCAAACTTTTCAGGATGTAACTGATATGGAATGGGATTTGTAACAAAATAATATGGTTTTGCATCAAACTCCTCTCCTGTTTCAATATCAAATATTTTATTTTTAAATTGAATCCATGTTTTTTTGATTGGTTCAGGCTTTCTTATTCTTGATTTTTGTTTTAATGATTCCAATATCTCTGACTTCTCTTTTGATTTAATTGTGTTTGCAACACTTAATTGATTAACAAAGTTTAAGATATTTGTTTCGTCTGTTATCTTCCATTTAAATTCTTTTAAATCCCAAACCCACCAAATTTTATTCTCATCATAAAAAATTGGTTGAATAGATATTAATTTATTTGCCAAATCCTCTTTTCCAAAATAATTAAGAATTGCCTTTCTCCCAATATCAATTTGACTTTCTGTTAATAGAACTTTTGCATCTTTCAAATCCTCTGTTTTCCAATCATCTGCTATTTCTTTTGCAATTTCAGGGTTGTTATATGCAGGATTAACAATTCTTTCTCCATCAATTAATTTATCTGTTATTTTAATAATATTTGCTTTGGGCATCTTTCTCTTTTTTAAATTTATTTCTATTTAATTGGCAAATATCTTTTGTAGAAATTTTTAATCTTAATTTTCTTGGTTGTCCTTTATTTTTTCCTGATTTATAATTACATCTTGGATCACAACAATGTGTTTCAGAAAGTGGAAAACTTTTTATTTTACACTCTTTATTTGGGCATTTTTTAACAATTAAATCTTTTAAATCTAAAAAAGGACATGTTCCATTTTCAATTCGTTTATATCCAATAAATTCAATTTCCTCATTATTAATTAATTTTTTAATATTAACTTTTTGTAATTTTCCCAAACATTGACAATAATTAAATACATCTCTAAATTCTTGACCATAACTTCCTTTTTCACGAGAACCATTAATAGTTATTATTTCTCCAATATGTTTTTCCAAAACTTCCTCAACTCTATTATTAAAAACTTCCATATCCTCCTTATCTTTAACACGATAACCTTTCATTCTAACTATACAACTTTTTATTCTATTTTTTGCATAAGAAATTGGAACACCCCTATCACAAACTTTTTGCTCTTTGGATAATTTTATCTCCTCAATTAATTCACATAATTGTTTTATCTTTTCCTGTTGAGAATAATTTTCATCATCAAGAATTGTTTTTATTTCTACACTCCATGATAATTTTTGGCAAGTATCACCACAACTTCCACAGTGAGGACAATAATAAAAACCACAAACACCACAAGTTTTAATTATTTCATTTGTTGTTTCATCATAGATTGAAAACCATTGTTTGCAATTATGACAAAGAAAATTAACAACCTTACCACAACTATCACATTTTATTTCATCAGATTTTAGAGTAAATTCTGTTCCACAATTATAACACTTACTCATTCTTTCAACTCCTCCTGATAATCCTGAACATCATAAATTTCAGATAAGAATAATCTAATTGGAATGGAAGTATCTCTTTCAATAAACCAAAAGAAACTATCTTGTTCAAGATCAGAAACAAATAATCCATTTTTGAAAGTTCCTTTTGGAACTGTTAGAACATGAGATGTAATTTCATTTAATCGATAGAAGTTTGCCTTTTCAATTATTGTGCTTTTCTTTTCATTACTTTCCATTGCCAAATTAAGAAATAGAAAAACTACTTAAACATTTAGTTACACTTTAAAGTTACACACTCTTTTTTTAGAAATAGTAATGGATCTTCATTGGTTTTCACCTCAGATCCTAAATGGTTTAGTTGGGGAATTTTACTTTCTCTTTCTTAATTTGTAAACTTTTCGGATAATATCATCCTTTCCTTTAACTCTAACAGGTTTATATCTTGGGTTTCCTTTCTTCTTTGCACCTCTTCCTCTCTCCCAATTCTCTTTAGATCTATTCTTAATGTCTTGCTTTAGGCCTCGTTTTGTATGTTTTATAATTTTCTTTACCTCCCTTTTGGTTGTTTTGAAGTTCCTTTGTTACCTTGTCCACCACCTGAACCATCTCTCCTTCTTGTTCCACCACATGAACCACGACTTCCCCTTCCTGCATTTCCTCGTTTTACCATTTTATTTCAACCTCCTTCTTAACATTTTTTCTAATTTTATCTGCATTTTGTTTGATTAACTCCCTTGTTATTCTTTTCAGAGATCCAATATTCTTAAATTTCTTTTCAAAACTATCTGCCCATTTACTCAATTTAATTTAACCTCTCATTTTAATAATCATTTATCTCCTTTTTGATCATTTTCAAAGTATTTCCATTTTCTGCCTTAAAACACTCCTTTGCCTCCTCTAATGTATCACATTTATAATAATAATTATCGCCATAAATATCTCTTAATCTATATTTTTTCATTTTAAATCAACTCCGAAATATCTGTTTCTTTAGTAACCATCTTTTCTATATTCTGCACCATCTTTGTTTTCTTTTCCTTTGGTGCTTTGATTTTCTTAGTTGTTTTCTTTTTCTTTGGCATTTTAATTAAATTCTCCTTCTCTGATCCTTCTCATGATTGCTCTTAACCTTGCCTTAGAAACAGCATCTCTTTCTTTTGTTCCGATCTTAACTCCCCACTCATTTTGATATTTCCTTGCTCTTGGAACAACGATTTGATTTTTAACACCTAATTGTGCCTTTGCAAAGTTAAAGTTTCCTTTTTTGTATTTCTTTGCATAATTTTTTCCCAATGCACTCTCTTGCTTGTAATCTCCGATTTCATTATCAATAACCATATCTATTTCCTTAACCATCTCATGATCTAAAATATTCTTTTTCATTAGATAAATCCTGCATTAGCAATGTTTTCTTTTGCCTTTTTAATTTCCTTTAGAACTCTTTTAGGATCACTTGCATTATATTGCTTTAACTTTTTTCTATGCCTAACAACTTTCTTCAAATGCTTTGTTCTTTCCTCTAAAACCTTTAAATGAGTTTGAATTGCCTTGTAATCTGCATTTTCTTTCTTAGTGTATTTTGATTTCATATTTTCCTCCTCTTTAATTCCATCTTTCTTTTTAATTTACTGATATACTTGTCTGCCTCTGTTCTATTTCCAAAGGCCTTTGAAAGTTTATATTGTGAAGTTGTTTTTCCCTGCTTATTTGCAGAAACAACTGAAACTCCATATAATCTGTTACCATGTCCTAAACCTTCCCCTGTTGATAATTCAAAGGCAACATTTTTATTTAACTTCCCAACTTTAAGTTTTGTTGGTGTCATAAAGTTTTTATTTCCTTTGTATTTTCTTCTAATTATTTCTGATGCTGTTAATTTCATATTTTCCTCCATATTTCAAAAAAATCCTTTGTTTTTGGAGAGTATTTTCTGATTTTCATGGTTTTTGTATTTTTATATCCCATGTGTTTGATTCCTCTTTTATCTAAACCTGCAATATTATTATAACCTGCCAATTTCATTTTGATTCCTCTTGCAGTTGCCTGTTTCTCTATCTTGAATTTCTTTCCAAATTCCCTTTTTTCTTTAATCCATTTCTTTATTCTTGCATTTCTTGATCGGCCATCAGTTGCTTTCATATTTTCCTCTCCTTCCTTAACATCCTCTCAATCTGATCCTTATAGGTTTCTCTTGGATAATTCTTTGCCTTCTTTAACTCTTCTCTCAATTCCTTTGGAATTTGGATTGTTGATCTGTTTTTCATTTTAATATGTTGTTTATTTTTCCCCTTTTTCTTAATAAATTTCCCAATCTTCTAATTTATGTTTCTTTCTTAATTTATCTGCAATTTTCTGCATATCCTTTTCAATTCTTTCAATCTCATCTCCTGTTCTCCACATAGATCTGCCTTCATAATTAAGATCAGATAATTGCCTTTTCAATTTCTCAATTTCATTGTTTTTCATACATACATCATACATAACGAAGTATTTAAATCTTTGGATAAAAAGTATAAAACCTATGAGGATCGTTAGATCCCCACAGGGAAAAAAGTGTGGAAAATAAAAAAAAAATAAAAAAAAAGGGTTATAGAGTTTGCTTATGGACTTCCTATGTTACCATTTTCACTTGATCCACCTTCTGCGATTAATCCTGATCCTCTAATTGCAACAATAATTATCACAGTTAGTAAAATCAAAACAACCATTGCACCGATTACAATAAATATCTCAAACCAATCAGTTGTGTTTGCAATTCCTGTAACTGTGTTATTCATTGAATCCCAAGCATCTCCCGAATAATCGAAAGTATATGTTACATTAACTTCTGTGTTATTGTAACTTGAACCCAATGTGTGAGTGTATGTGCAAACAGAATAGGTATAATCAGTTGTTGGTGTTAATGTTGTTCCATTAGCAACAACCATCGAAATAGTGTTTATCCTTCCATTATTTTTAGATGCACAAGTAGTTAATGATGCACCTGAATCTGAAAGATTATTTATTCCTGCACCATTTTGGGTTTCTGTTCCTGATGTAACTCCCCATTTAACAGTTGAAGAATCTTTCAATTCTCCTCCCATTAAAGAGAAGATCATTACTAATAATCCAATAACAAACAAGAAAACAACAAGTGAAAGTAACAAAGTCAATCCTGCAACTCCTCTATCTTGTTGTAGATCTAAATTTTTGCATCTCATTTTGTAATGTAGATGATAAAATTAGATTCAAGCTCCTCCTTGCATTAATCCTGATCCTCTAATAGCAACTATAATAATTACTGTTAATAGAATCAAAACAACCATTGCACCGATTACGATGAATATTTCAAACCAATCAGTTACCGAAGATATGGAAACTGTTGTAGCATTGATAACATCAATCGCAGTTGCATCAGTTGTCGCACCTTGTAATTCTCCTCCCATTAAAGCGAAGATCATTACTAAAAGTCCGATCACAAAAAGCATAACAATAAGAGAAAGTAATACAGTTAAACCTGCAACTCCTTTATCATGTTTTAAATCTGTTCTCATTTTTTTTCCTCCCTTATAACTATATACGAAAGAACACCTTATGGTATTAGTTAAGAAAAAGAGAGTTTCTTAATACTTAAATAGTTGGATGGGGTGTATACAAAATTACTGCTGTCCTCTTCTATCTGAAAGTAACCATGCTGTGAACACCAAACTTGATCCCAATACTACTGAGAAAGCATATCCTGAGGCCAAACCCATCAACCACATCATCAATCCAAGAATTGTTGTTACATAAGAGGCAACTGCTGATCCTCCAACAAAATCATCCTTATTTACAGAGAGATAACCCATTAAGAAGATCACCCAAACTGTGATTAAGAGTGAATTACTGAACCAATATCTTGTAACATCGTTTAACCAATGGAAAAGTGAGAGAGGACTTCCTGACATGTTCAATGATGAGGGATCTGTGTATAATGCCATTTTAGTTTATTCCTCCATTTTGATTTAATTTATGCCCAATCTGAAATCTTGTTGCTCTTTTATTTGGATTATCATGAATTGCATTGTGGCAAAAGTAACAAACGATTCCTAAATTTCTAATTTGATTATCCTTTCTGTTTCCGTTGTAGTGATGGATCACAGGCCGTTTTATCTCTTCCTTACAAATTTGGCAATGCTTAAAATCTTTTCCATGCTTTATGCAAACCTTTATTGATGTTGCTCTGCTTACTCCTCCCTTCCAAAGATAAGAGTTTTCTCCTGATATTTTATCTCTTTGTT
>Ga0307928_10004165_pt1 | contig 10992 bp, 14 predicted proteins | sample AceLakmetagen232_FD_201815 | JGI IMG/M metagenome (GOLD analysis project Ga0307928, IMG submission 201815) | Saline water microbial communities from Ace Lake, Antarctica - #232 | ecosystem: Environmental > Aquatic > Non-marine Saline and Alkaline > Saline | place: Antarctica: Ace Lake...
ATCTTATATACGTTAATATACGCTTTTGTATACTATTGTGCAAAATTTGCACATTGTATCAAAATGCTTACACTTATGGATAAGTAGTGCAAGTTTAATCCGTTCTTCGATAGTACCGTCAGCAAGTACTGTCGCACAAGAGGTTAAACGACATATAAACCGGAACTATGTAAACCTAAAGTTTACCTTTGGATCAGCAAGGCGAACTCTTAATTTGTGGTAAAAACTACCTAATATTTGACACAGCCGAGGTCGAGATATGACTAGACCGCGGACTGTCAGAGATGATCGTGTATATGGCAGTTACTATACATATATGATAAGTTGCTGCTTTGTACAGTAGCAACCTTACAGTAAGAAACTACGATCGTTATTTCTGACATTGGCTGGGTGGGGTTAGCGTCTTTTCGATGAGAAGATAATTGAAATTAAGGCTTGACAACTATTAGAATATGTTATACTCTACTTTCTGAAGCTGCTAATACAGGCCTTCGCCAAAATAAGGAACGCTAAGCCCCATGACAAACGGAAAGAACAAAGACGAGAAGACCGACCCCGGCAAGTCGGCTGTTACGATGTACCTTGACAATGACGTGATAGCAGCTCTGAATACCAAAAGCAGGGATGTAGAGCGAAGCAGGTCGTGGTTTGCCAACTTTGTGCTCAGGCCGCCTTTGGGCTTGCTTGAAAAGCAGAATGGAATGAAAAAATGAGCATTCCCAGACCACCAACTCTAAAATCTTACGACGACTTAACGGAACATAAATACTGCATAAAAAATCAGGGCGGGATATTGCTTGATTGGACAATAGGCAGATACCCCAGAGAAGCTGTCGCTAAAATCGTAAACACCTTTCGTACTTCACGAAATCTCGAAAAGGATTGGAAGCCCTACGAAAAGAAAGGGTATTCTGTTGTTGAGTGCGAAGTTCTGGAAAAGAGGCAACTTAAATGAAAACCTATACCATAGAATTTGAAGATCAAGAGTCTTTTGAAATCGAAGAGACTGCGGCTAATGGTCTGAAAGTACCGCCGGAGTTATTCATTAAGATACTGGTGCTTCGGGCTGTGCCCCCCGAACACCCGTTAGTCAAAGAGCATGAGGAGAAATGAGATGAGTGAAGTATCAGAAGCATTAGAGATATTCGCAGGAAAGAATTCTTTGTGTAAATATGTCATAAACGAGACCTCGCTGGTCATGCCTGACGGGGCTTCCTTCGACACCATCGAGGGTATGCTCAAGGGCATGAAACTGGTGGCAGATAGCGTCCGGTTCTGGATTGGCGATCTGCTGGTCTATAGCGAGCGTAACCACGGGGAGATGTATTCCCAGTTGGTCGACGCCTCGGATTACAGCTACCAGTCCTTGAAGGACATGATGTGGGTCTCCGGCAAGTTAGCCCCCACGGTAAGGCGGAAAGAGCTTACATGGTCGCACCACCGGGAAGTAGCGAAGCTGGACGTTGAGAAACAGCGTATGTACCTGCAACTTGCTGTCCGAGACAATCTCAGCGTTGCGGCGCTGCACGCCCTTATCAACGAGGCCGAGAACCCCAAAGAAAAGTCTTCCATGTCTAAGTCTGTTGCCTATGAAGCAGCCCTAAAAGCAATACTGTCTGATGCGAAAGACTCGAAGCTTTTTAACCGTAAGCTATTTGACGAGAGGTTTGAAGAAAACGAAGGCATTGCTCCTGAGCAGGTCACAGTTACAAAGATGGCCATAATAGCCTTCGATGTACTGAAAGCGTTCAAGGGGTAAAATGTCATCGGGAAAGTTTAAGTGGGGATTATATGCGCGGTATGTTAAACCCTTGCCAGTGCCCAACCGGAAGGAGCTGGTCAAAATCAAGGCGTCTCTCTGCATGGATGCCGACCACCCCTTCCCAAGGTGTGCTGGCAAGGCTAAACATACTATAAGGAAGTTTGAAGAGAAAGGCGACTTCAGTCATTCTGGGAATCGTAGAAAACATATCTGTCCTATATGCAGATGCAAGCGGGTGGCTGGTTGGGGTACGAAACATTATGGAGTTGGTTATTGTTATTATCACGACGTTGATAGAGGGAGAAGGGTGAGCAAAACGCAAGCTATAGCAATGCAACAAGGCTATCCATTAGACCCTATCAAGTACAAGTCTGACAACGAGTATATAGATGCTGTTCGTCAGCAAGCAGAGGAAGCGCATGGCCGGCTGGATTTGGCTGAAGAGCTTGTTCTTCTCCGCGCCCACCTTCAAGAGATAGAACTCATGTTTAAGAAAACTGGCCCTAAAGCTATGACCATGAAGGGCGGAAAAGACAAGATTCTCAAAATGACGGATGATGTCAAGATCGACAGGCTGGTTAAGCTGGTCAAGGCTATCGGCGACCTGTCACGCAACAGTTATGTTATTACCGAGTCGGATTACTGTCACATTGATGAAATCAAGCAGTGGATATGGAGTATTTACCGCCTAGTTGAAGATAAGTGCAAGAAGGCTGTGACGGGAGAAATAAAGTCTGAAGATTTGTTGGTAGCGTTCCAAGCAGGACTGAAAGAAATCATGTTGCCGAAAACAGGGAGAAAGAACAAATGAGATTCTTCGCATTAATTGAAGTGACACCTAAAGAAACGGTTATTATGGTTGATGATGTAAATATGTTGGATACTAGCGGCGTGGATTTAATACAAAAGATAATGCTTGATTTCGCTTCAGCATTGCCCATAAAGCCCGCGTCGATCACGCTCACAGAACAAGCCGCACTAAACGCACGCCTCGACGGATATCTAAATTGGACGCCGCCCAAGGAGTCAAAATGAAAAACGGTCAAAACCCATTCAGGCCGGATGGCATGAGAAAGATAGAGGTTGAGGGCGACTTATGCTATCGCTGCCATACCCCTATCGAAAAGAAGGAGCGTACTAAAACAAGGAGCGCAGGAGCCTCTGGCTTTGTTAACGCATGGTACTTCGTCTGCCCGAAATGCTTTACGATCTATAGCGACGCAAAATCAAGAATGAGCTCTGAAGAATTTTTCGGAAAGGCGGGAGGACCGGGCAGGGTCAAGGATTGCCCCGGCCAGCTAGATTTGTTTGAAAATAGTTGTTGACAAAAACAAGTAAATGTGTTTTAAGTATATTTGAGATAAAGAATCGACCGACGTACTGCCGAAGCAGGAGCGGGGCGCAGATGCGGGAATGGAATATAAGGAGGTCGGTGCAGGTGTAACTCTGGGGGCAATGTTCGGAAGGCTATATCCCCGAAAAGGCGAACTCGTCGAAAGACAGAAAAACATTCGCCAAGAGTTTGATAGAAGGCCCGATGTAAGGAAGATGGAAACATCTTCGGAAACAATCTACCAGTTTCCGTGAAAACTAAGGGGCTAATAAGGTATTTAAGTTACAACTGTCTTTAATTAGATTTCTTAATAGAATTCTTTTTTTATAAGCTTCTTGTCTGAGAAGAGAAGCCTTCGGCTTCTTCGAAAGCTTTAAGCTTTCTCAGAGTATTTAATTAAGAACTTAAAAACAATTAAGAGTTAAGAAAGAGGTTCTTGTTCTGTATGGCTGATGCGAGAATAGAGATAGGCAACTTCCTTGATAAGAAGTTTTCTGGGGAAGTGGATAACCACCCCTTCTGGGTTTTTGAGCCTTGGGACGTGGATAAGCGTGCCCAACAAATCCTCAACACGGCGAAGCTTGACGGAGTTGATCTGTACGATCCAGAGCTTATTCAGCACGCAGGCGTAGACCCTCATCCTTTTCAATCTGGCTACCTGCTGTCGACAGCCAAGTTCAGAACCCTTTTGGCAGCCAGTCGCGTCGGTAAGACGTATCCATCTTTCATAGAACTCGGCATCATGGTCTCTGGCGAGAAGCCGCTTTCCCTTCGGTTCCCGAAAGGACACGACACGAAGGTTCGCAGGCTCATTACGCCCGACAATATCAGGCGCTTTGGCAGATATGATTCTTCTACTGGCACCTTCCTTGATTTCGACGCTACCGTTCCGTTGCCGAAAGGATGGGACGAATGGAACTGCGGGAATATCACGGGCGCGGGCGAGTACCCGGACGAGAAGATATGTCCAGAAGGCGGTGTTATCTGGATAGGCACGACGCATAAAGCTCTCTGGGAGTTCTGGTGGCCGAGATTTTCCGATACGAAGCTCTGCCTTTTCCCCAAAGAGTTCCTTAACAAGCGAGCTGGCTTCGATGGCTTTACCAAGTCTGAATGGACGGTACACTGTGTCAGGGATATACGAGCTACTATTATCTCATACGAGTCAGACCCCAGATCGTTCGAAGCTATCGAAACCCATGCCTGCGTATTTGATGAGGAGTCTCCCCAGAAGGAGTGTGTGACGGCGGCAATCAACCATACCAAATACTTCTCGATGGTTATGACTCCTTACAACGGTATCACCTATACGAAGAAACTCATCTTTAACGACGAGAAGGATGTTAATAACAACGTCGTCTTCCACGCTACCAGTTATGACTCCCCGTATCTCACCAACGAGATGATTAAACATCGTCGATCACTGATGGAACCATACGAGATAGGCGCTAGGATATGGGGTCTTCATACGGAGACAAAAGGACAGCCGTACTATGACCGCCATAAACTAAACGCTTGGATCAGGCGGTTCAAGGCGAAATTCACGCTCGGCCGTTTTATTCCGTCGGAAGAATATGACGGAGTTGTTACTAAGATTGGTCGCGTCCTGAAAGGCCTGATGAGTATTAAAGTTGGGTTGCACGATGATGAAGTTAAAGAGAACGATCAGGACGTATGGAAGATTTATGAGAAGCGTAGCAACAACTACGCCTACTACCTGATGGCTGATTCAGCCGAAGGTTCCGACATTCCCGGCGAGGCGGGGGACGTGCTGGCTTCGCTTGTTATGCGCCCGCCTGACCCTAAGAAGAACGAGAAGTTCCCCCAGATAGTAGCCAGCCTGCGAAGCACGATGAAGACGGCTAACTTCGCACGCGTATGCTCGTATGCTCTGCGGTATTACAACAACGCTCTGCTTTGTGCTGAAGGACCGACTCGCGGTTCATACAACGCCCTGTTCTTTGCGGAACTCAGGGAGTATCCATATTGGTTCTTACAGACGACTTTGAGAGACTCAACAAGAAAGCTTCGCAGCACGAAAGGCTTCGATACTAACGCTGCTACCAGACACGCACTGTTCGATTGTATTAGCGAAGTGTTGGACGAGTATCAGGATACTGACCGACCAGAGATACGAGACGAGGCGTTGTTAATAGAGCTGGCGGGTTGTATTGTTAATAAAATTCGCGGCACGAACAGGCCGGACCATACCAGTTCTTCTACTTTGGATACCACTATCTGTTATGGTCAGGGTATTTTTATATGGCGGCATTATGCCAACCAGATCAAGAATCGTGCCCCACTGGAAGAACAGGGCGAGCTTGGGTTCGTGGAGAAATACATGCAGAGACACAAAGAAGAGGGTAAGCCCGTGTTTCTCGGAGAGAAAGTAGACAAACTTCGTTAAGAAAAGACTTGACATTTAGCTATGAATATGTGACAACTTCTGGCACAAAGGAAACACTATGCCCACCAAAAAGAAAACATCAAAGAACACACAGAACAAATCTGGCACACGCGACGAAGACGTGGAAGCCTACATGAAAATCTTTAGCTTTGCTTACAATAAGAGTGCTAGCGATTATACGCGACTAAAGAGCTTACAGCGGTCGTACGACAATACCATTTTAGATACGGCGTGGCCGACCACTTCGCGCATTCCTATTGCCACGTTCTATGATATGGTAGAAAAGGCGCTACCCGTTGCGATGGACGGCCTGTTCTCGCCGTCGAACAGGGTTAAGCTTATGCCGATGGAAGCGGGAGTGACTATGGAGCAGGTTAGAAAGAGCGAGTCGGCTCTGTGGAATCTTGTGTCATATCGAATGAAGGTTAAGCGAAACGCTACAGCTATATTAAAAGATTGTTTCAAGTGTAGTGTGGGTTTTGGAATAGTAGAGCCGTTTTACGTTACCCCGGCATCGTCTTCCGAGCTGAGAGTGTCTAGTGAAGCTGCGGCCCGATCGACGCGGGTGATGCAGGTTGGCGCTCCGCGAAAGACCCTGCGTTTACGGTATATCAACCCCGGTCAAATTGTTGTCATGCTTGATGGCTCAGACTTTAATGGCAACGATCCCGTTTCAATTTCGTTTCTTTATGACATTTATAGCGAGGGTCAGTTCAGGGGTATGTACGACAAACAAGTAGCTGACGGCGAGAAGCCGGAAATGCTTGGCAACCTTGAAGCTATTATCGAAGAAGCAAGGTCGACAGGGTTTACTTCGGATACCGATATTGACAACCTCGTTAAGTCTATGGCTGGCAAGTCGATACAAAGCACTAAATCTGACGACGAATTTGTGCCTGTGCATATTCCCGTGCTGAAGGTGTACGATAAGAATAAGCATGTCTGGATAGCTAATGGCACAACTAGGATTTATGAGCAGTCAGATGAATACCAGACGATGCGATGTCCTTTAGTAAAAGCGTCGGCGTGGCTTGACGGCAATCGGTTTTATCCGATGTCGACGCCAGAAGCTTATCAGCGCATAGGCTGGGCGAAGAACATCGTGGTCAACCTGTTTCTTGATATGCTGACTATGGGCTTTCGCAGGCCGCTGGTTTACAACGCCGAATATTTCGACCGTGAGCCGAGTTTCGGACCAGACGATAAGATTAAGACCAACGCCCCTGATGCGAGAATTGGTGCTGCGTATCTGGAATCAGTCAAGATTGATCCGGCAGCCATGACGCTGTATGATATGATAAACCTTACCGGGGCGAGTCTTACGGGTCAGAAAGATTTTATGGACAAAAACTACACCCGTGGCGGCAGTATGGCGTTTCAGGACTTGCTGGCTACCACCGAGGGTATAGATCGAATGAAGAGTTCTATCCTTGAAATGACTTTCCTTGAGAGCGTTTTTAATCAGGCTTTGATATATCTTCAAGTTAATATCGGCAAAGAGGGCGAAACGGTCAGGACGAGGGAAAAGAAGAAGTTGCCCGGTGGCAAGACAGAAGAATCAATCCAAGACCTGACTGTTACCGAGCAGGACTTGTGCCACGCATACGAACTGTCGCTCGACTTGGATACTAAACTACGGAAGGGCGCGATGGAGAAGACCGTGGCGTTACAAGCATACGACCGCAAATCCAAGAGTCCGTTCTTTGACCAGTGGGAGGTGGCGGCAGATCACCTTTGCGATTCTGATGAAGAAGTAAGACGCCAAATGAAGAGCAGAGAAGAAGTTGCTCGCATACAGGCAGAACAGGAAAGGCTTGCAAAGCAAGAGCAGGCATCGCGGGTGATTAGCAACTTGCAGGGTGGCGGCGGCGGTGGTGCTGGTGGCGGGGAAGAAGCTGGTGTAGCTGAGGCTGGCATGGCTGAATTGACAGGACAAGAAGCGCAACCGACCGAGGCTCCGTAATGGTTGACGCTGTTACTAATCTGATGGATGCCGTTGCAAGCGAGAACGGTCTTGCTGCTACTAGAAAAGCTATGGATATAGTAAGGGCAAACCGCCGACAACAGCTTTCTCAACAGGCGACAGATGCCTTAAAGAAAATAAAACCTCATCAGGCTATTGTTAGCTCTCGCTTGCTACGGGCTACGCGCAAGCAGGAATCTTATCGGCATGGTGATTTTTCGATTGGAGACCCTAAAGATAAATTAAAAGAAAAAGCATATCAGGAAGAAAGAAAAAAACAAAAACTACCGTTAGAAACAGCCGAAGAGTTGTTTGCACGCAGAGGAGAGTTTAGGTCTTGGGGTCCACTACAAGTGGGCGTTATGGCTATTCAGGATGTTAATGAAAAATTCGGGACAAAGTTTACGCACGAAGATGCTTTTGATATTAGGAAGGCTTCAACAATATATCAACTCTATGCGGCACGTTATTCTCGCAGGGGCGATACCAATGAACAAATAGCACGGCGATGGGTTGGCGGTCCAGATGGTGCCACAGAAAGTAGTAGCTTGGATTATTGGAGAGGAATTCAAAAAATGTTAGCCGAAGTAGATCGGGAAGACCAAAGGAGATAAATGATATGAACGAATATACAGGACATACAGAAGAGGAGCTGGTAGAGGAGCATGATCGTATTGTCTCATTGATGAGTGAGGTTGACGACAACATCGCCTTTTCTAAATCGCCCCGTGGCAGGAAGAGGGTACAGAGGCTTGTTAAAGACTTAGCCGCCGTGCAGAACAAATACTACAGCATCAAAGGCAACAAGGAAGATATGCTTATGGAACTGGTCAGGAATCAGGGCGGGGAGAAGCATCTACGGGAAGAGCTGTCCATTTTGGGGGATGCCGAGTCTTTCAAAAAGAAGATGCTGAGCGATCTAGATTTGATAAAGATTGAGGAGAATTTGAGGAAGCAGACCAGAACTTTAGGTAGGGGTTAAAAATAAATGAAAATACTTCTTGACAAATTACCGTGTTTAATGTTAATAGTATAAATCGAAACTAGCAAACTACTAAGGAGAAAGCTATGACAGGGAAAACAGACGAAGAGTTCGCCTCCCAGAAGAAAGCTTTAGAGGAGAAGGAAGCAGAAGTTTTGAAGTTGAATGGCGAGCTTGAGAAAGCTCAGGAGCGTGTTGAAAACGCTCAAAAGAAAATACATGAATGGGAAGGCGAGATTGGCGGAGTTCGTAAGAGCAATAAGGGTCTTACAGATGAATTAGCCGATGCTCAAAAGACCATTGAAGATTTGAAGACGAAGATTGAAAAAGTAGCGCCTAAAGAGACGAAGGATGACGTCAATGGGCAGGTAGCGGAAGAGAAGCCGGAAGACATCGAAAAGAGTCTGAATGAAGACCAGAAGAAAGTTGGCTTGGAAAATTTTGAGAAGCTTTCTGATGATGAAAAAATTCAGTACGACAACGACCCGGCATTCAAGCTCGCTTTCCTGAAGCGTCTGAAAAAAGACGCACCTGTTGTCCCAACTACTCCGTGGAGTACCGCTAAGAAGACTGGTCCGAAGGTAAAGTCGGGGGTAGATGTTATCCTCGACAGAGTGTTTGAAAAGAAAAAACAAGCCTCTGGTATACCCGAAGGTCCAATAGCATCAGGTACTCTCCCCGGAGGGAAACAAAAAGAACCTGAATTTGTTGAGGACGATAGGGTATCTTGAGGCTCATAAAGGAGCGAAAAGATGAATAGAAGTGCTGGAACTGTATTAACCACGGCGCCGAGTGCTATTGGCACCTTCGCGTGGAATAACCGTTTTCGTGTGCAGGGCTGGGACGAACAGCCCGAAGCCGTAAGGATGCAACAGATCGAAAACGACGCGCAATTACTTACGTTTATGCGTAGATTACCCCGCGCCTCGCGGATATGGACTAACCCTATTATGCGGTATTCGGTGGATACCCGTCTTAGTGGTAGCACTACGCTTACTGTAGCTGCAACCGCAGCCGACGTATATTTGAAACTGGATGATCCTTACATTGTGCGTGCTGGCAGCGTAATCCATCTTCCCGAAACCGGTCAGCAAGTGCTTGTGAGCGCAGTTGATGATGACGCAAGCGAAGGCTGGACGAACGAAGGTATGGTTGCTACCTGTAACGTAACGGTTGACCGTGACATCCTTGGTGGACCCGCCCTAGCGGTAGCGTTAGGCGCGACTGTGTTACCGGGTGCCCCGTACATGGGCGAGTTAAGTGAGTTACGTCAAGGGACGAGCACGACTCCCGGCGATCCTCGCTACAACTATATCACTCTGGCTGGTATATATTTCGATATGTCCAAGCTTCAGTTGAATGCCGCGATGGAAACCGACTTTGGCACGTTGCCCAAGGAAATGAAGAACATTCAGTTCCAACTGCAACAGTCCATACAGAATTCCCTGCTTTTTGCCAATCGTACCACATGGTATGACGCTGACGAAAAACAGGTGTTCGTTGGTTCCGGGCTGGCTTTCCAGCTTCAGCGACACACGCTGGACTTAGGAAGTTTGGGTCAGAATTCCACATGGAAGAACTTCAACGACTTCTTCGAACCCATGTTCGAGTCGTCTTTAAGTTCGATGAAGAAGGATATGTTCTGTGGTTCTAAACTGTTCAGAGATTTGCTGAATTTCGCTCGCTCTGCGGGCAGGATTGAGCTGAATCCTGAAGGCAAGACTACCTATTACAGTCCTGACCTTGGATCATTGACGTTTGACATTACTACCGACGCCGGCAAGCGCGTGACTGTCCATGAAGAGAAATGGGCATTTTCACAAGGCCTGTCCGACTGGGGTTTTGTTCTTGACGCCAACAATCTCGGCGGTGGAGAATACAAAGGTTTAGGACCGCAGTGGTTTATGAACCTTCAGGCTCCGACCGAGGTTATGAAAGTGAAACATGGCTTCTTCATGTCTTGGGCGCTCAATGTGTTTGATGACAGCACAATGGGTATTGTCCGTGGCGGAACCAAGCTGATCGTCAATCGGTAAACGAACCAAATAATAATTGAAGGGACGAATTATGAGCAAGAATGCTAACTCAGAGATTGTTGTTGGAGTGGAGAATGATACGGTGGGAGAGCCGCAGTCGAAGGTTGCCAAAAAATCGAGTAACGGAATGATTCGATTTTGGAGCCAGACCAGTCACTATCAGGTGGCGGTTACTGGCGAGCATAATGCTCAGTTCGTGGATCACGCTCTTTTGCTAAAAACGGACGAGCCTGACGCTATTGCGATACGGGAGTTGAATTCTCCCAATATACGCGAAATCGTCGACCGTCCGTTTGAGGGCGAAGTAAACAAGGCAAAATTCAACAAGTATTTGAGAGGGTTGATTTATACGGGCGAATATGGCCAGCCGAGCAAACGGGGGCTTATAGCCGTACAGTCTATGTTTAGTAGGGATGAGTGTGATGATTTGGTTGGTGGCGGAGCGTTTCAGCCAGACCTATTGATTGTTCGGGCATTGGAAAATAAATCATTCAAAGAGGGAATATAAA
>Ga0307928_10004166_pt1 | contig 10992 bp, 2 predicted proteins | sample AceLakmetagen232_FD_201815 | JGI IMG/M metagenome (GOLD analysis project Ga0307928, IMG submission 201815) | Saline water microbial communities from Ace Lake, Antarctica - #232 | ecosystem: Environmental > Aquatic > Non-marine Saline and Alkaline > Saline | place: Antarctica: Ace Lake...
CCAACAGAAGCCCCCCGAACGATTCCGCAACTATTGCTATTCGTTCAGCTACAGCGTGCGCTCTGGCGGTAGCCTCGGCAGCCTGAACCGCTGCCAACCGGATTACTGACTGCTCCGGTGTCTCGGTGTCGTAAATCTCTACCCAAGCATCAAGCTCCGCATCAAATACAAGCGAGCCAGTCTGGGGGACAATCACCGTACCAACAGGCGGAACAAATTCAACAATATCGCGTTCGCCGGCTGCATATAGCTGTTCTGGCGTTGGCGACGTCACCCGCCCATCGTTGGTATCAATGTATGTCGGCGTAGCCTCGCTCTCGATGCCGGTATAAAGATTCTTGGTCATCAAAATGCCCTCCATCTTCCAATAGTGTTGGTTGTATAAGGTTCCGAGATAAAAATGGCAGTACGAGCTACGGAGGAGGTCGGCGCATCATAGCCCGTGTCCCATGAGAAATGAGCGATGTTAGTTGTCGGCCAAGTGATTGAGTTTGTGCCCGAAGTAAACGTGCAAGCAAACCGTTCTGAGCCGTCAGACGATTCGGAGTCAACCGTCACCGTCACCGCCCCGATGTTCTCGGCAATCCTGACCTCGCTGTTAGTCTGGCCGGAGGCGTTAAAATATCCGTTGGTAATCACCGCAGCCGGGATTGATTGGCGGGTCGTGTAGACATCTTCAGGCCGCAAGGCTGCGGAGAGTAGCCCGGAAATATCCTCAAGCCCGTCGGGGGTAATCACGTTCTGCGTTCCAGCCGAGCCAGCAACAAAGGCATCAGCATAAACATCTGACCGGACAACCGGCTGGCCGCGCAATGTTGCTCCCCATCCAGTAGCTATGGGGTTAAGGACATAGTTTGTAATATTTGTACTGTTTATAAAGCAAGTAGCATGGGTCGTCGGAGCTTGATCGCCAGAGAAATATACTGCTGTTAATCCGTTACAATTGTAAAAACCACCGCAACCAATATTTGTGATTGCAGGCAGTGCGATACTTCTCAACAAAGGACAATCATAAATCGCCCTGTCACCTAGCTTCGTTAATTCTGGGACAGTTAAGCTCGTCAATGATGCACAACCCCTAAACATTCCGTCTCCTAAGTATTTCACCGACGGAATAATCACACTCACCACGTTTGAGCAATGAAAAAACTGAGAGACCGCTACTTCTGTAACGCTTTTTGGGAAAATTATCTCTGATATTGTCATGTCAAATGAAAATGCAAAACCACCAATTCCGGTAACTTCTACACCACCAATTTCGTAAGGAACTACGACCGTCGCATTTGTGCCAGAATAACCAGTAATGATACCAGACCCGTTAAATTCAAATTCGTTCGTTGGTGTTATCGTGACATCAGCCCCATCATACATGTATGATTTCACAAGGGGATCAAGCTCAGTTTGAACGAATGCACTCCCGTCAATGTCGCGGGTTCTGCCGGAACCGGTTACTACTACACCGCCGGAACCGGTGACATCCGTCAAGCTTGCAAGATAAGCTGCATCATTCGTTCCAACCTTGGCGTCCAGTAAGAGGTCGGTCGCTGCCGATGTGCGATAGTCAGACGTCGGCTGGAAGGTCGTAGGCTTGTCTGTAACATCATCCCACGACGGAGTTGCAGCAGTGGAGGTTATCGTTAATTGCCCGGTCGCGTTGGTGGTATAGGCAAACCCAGTCCCCCAAATGTACGGGCCATACACACTAACTCCAACATAATTCGTTATTGTCGAAAAATCCCAATAGGTTTTGTTCACAAAAGTAGGGACAACATTAGAGATTGCCGGACGTACCTTCACATATAACCTACCATCACCCTGCATTTTTCCATCTACGTCTATCCCCCAAGAGAAAGGACGGGTAGAAACCAAACCAAACTTATCAGAAGTAACTGGAATAGAGACAACATTGGTAGCAACAGGAATATTATTAGTGATTTCCACTACAGCCTCACTTCTAAGTCCATTAGTGCCATACCAGAATGTTACATCCCCGGACAGATCAATAGGCTCACTATCCTTCAGGAAATATACATCAATCTCCCCCTGATCAATCTGATAGAGGTACAAATCGGAAGCAGAAGTATTCTGCACATCCACCCAAGCATCAACCGCCAGTAGTGGAGATGCTAGAAGCATTAGTGTTACAAGTAGTTTTTTCATTTAGATACCTTTTTATATACTGTCATTGCCCTACTTAATTCCTTGTCTACCTGATTTAGAGGAATACCTGTAGACTCACTAAACAAACTCAAAGTAGCACGCTTAGTGCTATTAAACAACTGTTGTTTTCTCTCAGCAACCGCTTTCCGTGCTTTATTGGTTTTGGCTTTCTTCTCAGCTATTTCGAGTTTACCATATCTCCCATACAGAGAAAGAAGAGTCATTGTGTTGACAACAGGAGACGACCATGTGCCAGACTTACCAACTCTCCATGTCCTAGACGAAGCACGTTCCTTGTCTCCTACCGCTGAATAAAGCTGAGAGAATATGGCAGGAGAAAATTCATTGACCATAGGCACAATACCAACAAGATTCTCAAGGATTGCAACACCCATTCTATTAGCTTGGTTCACCTTCTCTTCGTCGTCATCGTCAGTCTCTTCCTTTGAAATAGAATCTCTCAAAGCATCAACAGCAGAGACGGCAGCAGTCTGCATCAATCCACCAGCAATAAGAATATTCATTCCCTTCTGGTAATTGCCTTCAATAAATATGTCCCTCATTGCACCTGTGAGGACATTAAGCTGTGCGCCTCTAGCACCCCACATATACACCTGTAGCTTCTTGAATGGGTTGTTAATGGTCTGTTCAAGCAAGGTGCGGTCTACACCATAGGTTGCCACCTGCGTCTCCTTTACTGCCCTTGCAGCCGCCTTCGCTGTGGCTTTAACAAGCGCGTTACCCGTAAGGCTTGAATCTTGGTCTAGCACATACTGTCTAGCTCCCATGATTATACCATTGATTGCCACTCGGTCAAAGGTGTGCATCATCTTCTGTCCGAACTTCGTTGATTTATCTCTGTACTTCGACCTACGGTTCTTGTAAATCCCAGTGATTTCAGATTGCATTCCTTCCCCACGGAAGTCCTCTAAAAATGGACTGTATGTTTTTGTGTCGTAGCGTCCTTTAATCGTACCAGAAGCATCAACAACTTTATCAATAAAAGCATTGTCTCTTTTGCCAACCATATTTTTAATATATTTGAGATTGCCACCGAAAGAGGCAATAGCAGCGAACATAGAAGCGGGTTGCTTCAACCATGCTGCGGGATTGTTCAGACGTACAGGAGTGGCAGATTTCAGATAGTTTCCTACCAGTTTGTCCATTCCGTCGCCTTCTACTATAGTACCGCCGACATGCTCAGCAAACTTCTCAAAATACGCCAGAGTCTCACGCCCCTCTTCTGTCTTGCTTAGCTCTGTTGACATAGCATCATTGGTGATGTTTCTTTCAATGAAATCTTTAACCAGAGTGCTTTCAAGATATTTTCTGGAAGCATTCACATGGGCAGAGGTTTCCCCAAACACATCCCTAATGATTAAGGGAGTCGTAGACCAATTTACTCTCTTCAACTGACTCAGAGATTCGGGGTCAATTCCAACAAGTCCTTTTTTCTTTTCCATCAGGTTAAACGTGTTCTGTAAATTCACATCGCCGGGATGAAGTTTCTTTATAAATGCAGGGTCACGCACCATGTGGAAGTAAAAATCATCACGACCTAAATCTTTTCCACCATTTACTGTCTTGTAGGCTTCATTTACACGCTTGTAGATTTCGTTGTTTAGCTTTTCTAATGCTCTGGAAGTCTTTACTACATCCAGATTCTTTTCCATTTGGCGCATGAATCTATCTGCCTCAGCGTCGCTAACATGATAGACGCTATCCTTGTTACCATTGGATGATGTTTCAATTACCAATTGAGCGGTAGCCTGTTTTAAGTTCTTCTTCTGTTCTTCGTTTGTTTCCATCTCGTAGCGTTTGCGAAGCATATAGTAGTGCATAGCATTTCCGCCTTTGAGTTTTAGCGTCTTAGGCGTTGTACCCTCACTCTTTAACTCGCCGCCAACCTTGACATTAAGCGATACAGGCTCCATTGTTTCTATCTGCGCATAACTTTCTTTCATGTCTTCGTCGTTAAGAAATTCTTTGTAAGCATGTGATGTGTCGCCAGATAAGTCGGTTCCTTTGAGAGATACTTCTGCCACTTCATCCTCAATGTTTAACCGTCTAGCGATTACGTGTAGACGATTTAGCTCAGTCATTGCACCAGAAACAAAACGTCTCACCCCGCTTTTACGCCGGACATCGCTGCCAGATTCGTCCTTCTCGATCTGTGCATTTTTCTTCTGTGACTGCATAATCTTTATAGTCACTTCCGCATCTGGTGCTTTTGCTTTGGATGTTGAAGAGAGTTCATTAGCCCGTTTTAATGACCACGGACGCATACCCCCTTCTGGATGTCCTTCTTTTACCCATTGGCTCCTAACCTTACCTGAACCATAGATGGTTTTGAGAAAGTCCTGAGCCTTGGCTGGATCTGTGAATTTCTGCTTTGTTTCTGATTTTGGGGCAGCTTCTTGGAAACGGGAGTTTTTTGTTGTTAAAGCAAATAATTGATCTTGTCCACTTGGTGCTTGATCTGGGAATCTGCCAACATGTTTGAACTGCATCTCTTTAAGCATTGGTTTCATTGATGCCATTGATGTGTCAGCAACCTGAATTATAAACTCTGCATCAGGATTTGCTTTTTTGACTACGGAGTAATACTGCCATATTGCATCCTGTATTAGTTTCTTCGCATGTCCCAATCGTCTATTATCTTTGTCAACAACAACATCAACGCTAAAATTCCCGAAATATTTAGACCATAAAGCAGCAACAACCTTGCCGTCTTTGTCTTTTATTACGCTGTTAAGCGTACCTTTCCTTAGCGCAGGATGAACATCTGCACCCTTCCCTTTTTCATCATAAAGATTTATATCATCAAACATATCAAAAACTCTAATACTATTATCTTTGGCTAGCCGCTGTGCAGAGTCTCTGTCGTGTTTTAATGGTTCTCCAGTAATAGGCATTCTGTCTACGCCGTCAACTGATTTTAATGATGTACTCTCTATTGGTTTAAGCTTTAGTATTGGTTTCGCAGTATCCATTTCCCTACTAGCCGCCGTCTCAGCCCCTATAGCACTCCGTCCCTGACCAAGAATAGCAAAGTCCGTCAGCGATTCAGCCAATTTGTCAAATTCTTTAGCATCGCCAAGTCGCTTAATGTCCGTACCAAATACAGTATTTATAAACTTCACAATTTTATTGATAGCACGAATAAACACGCCCTGCTTAGAGGGAGAGAGTTTCTTCAGACCATTGGCAATCTCCCTACGACCTTCAGGTGTCTCCATCTTTCTAGCAAATGCTTCGTCTGCATCTCTGGAAATCTTCTCGTCAGTATTAGCAAGATCAAAGCCAGTAGCAGCAAAGATGGCATTCATTTCAGGTTTAAAGAGAATGTCTCTTGTCATGTGTCCTAGTTCATGCTCAAAGGTGGTCATTCTTCCATTCTTTGGAGAGATGAACATCACATACGCACTCTTATCATTGACAGTCTGTCTAAGCTCCCCTGCGGCATCTCTGGAGGGTTCTGCATGGATAACGTATAAAGATGTGCCTCCGGCTAGCTTGACGTGTCCTACGGTCTTTGAGGACGTTCTATCGAGGGTTACTACACCACCAGTCTTCTTGCCAAGATCAACCAAGTGCTTTTGTGTATCACTGTAGGTTGCAGGGGCATCGTTGGATATGGTTGGTTGCTGAAATCTACTATCACCATTCCGTAATTGTATTAGTTCTTGGATAGCTTCTGCTTCAGTTGTACCCATCAATGGAGTAACAGGATACGCGCCTTTTCGTAGTGTTCCATCTGGATTGAGTTCAGAATGTCCTTTTTCGTCTGTCCTGAACCACGCTTTTCCGTATGACGTAGAAAGTTTATGTATATGGATTGTTTCATTAGGAAACTTTAAGGAAACAAGTTGGGCTTCACCGGGGACTCTTTTTCTTTTTATTTCTGGTTGACTGTTGCTTTCCTGAAACCGGGATGATTCTTCATCCGCCTTAATCTTAGCTTCCAGATTAGCTTCGGCATCAATACCCATCGCCACATCAACAATCTTCTTTAGTTTTTTTTGGTCAACCGTCTGTAAGTCGGAAATCAATGCCTTGGTCTTTTTTGTACCTTTTAAAGAATCAATCTCTTTTGCCTGTTCTTCTGTCATACCAAGATCAACAAGAACTTTCGTTGTGAATATTCCTTTTACCTTGTCGCTTACTTCATCCAAACCAATGCCTTTTTTGCCATAATCGGTGAGAAGTTGCGTAAATAATGGGGAACCCTTGGCATTTGTTGAGATTACTTTAGCTTTCGGTCTTACAGTAGGAGCATCTGGAATAACGGCATTCTCTGTTGACTTGGCAGTATCTTCATTAAACTGCACCTCTCCCTCGCGTGTGCGACCAGCAACGGCTTTTATTGTCTGAATGCGCTTGTTTCTAGTAAGAACGCCTAATGTCAATCTCTGTAATTCACCTTGAGAAATAGCTTTATCACCACGAAGTTCGCTAACCTTTGTGTTTATATTACGGATAGAATTGCGACTATTAACTTTCTTTGTTTCTGTCTTGGTGTCATATACGTCTACGTTAAAGAAGTATTCCTTTTGTCCTTTGGCATTCGTCTTCTCTATCGGATCACCAACGACATAATATTGACCTTCATCGTAATACTTTCCATCGGTTCGTTTACCAAGAATACGAATTTCGCCCTTTTTGTTGATTTGTTGACGATTCTGCAATGCTTCTGCATTCCCTGCTAAGTTACCTTTTGATTCACTAATAAGTTTTCTATCAGATTTCTGTGTTTCTTTATCAGAATTAGCAAGCCTCCAATCACTACCTCCGTAATTTCCAAGAATAAGACCTTCATCACGCATTTTCTTCATAACCTTGATGACATCAGCTTCTCTTGCGCCTTCGCTTTTGAGTTGCTGACCAACGCGATAAGGTGTTTTTGCTTCTCCTCTCTCAAGGACACCAGTAATCTTGGTTCTCAAATCAGTCTCAACGTCCTCCGCAACCGCAGATGGAACCTCTTGCTTTGCTTCTGGAACTCTTTGCTTGTCGATCACAGGAGTCGTCTCAGTATCTATGGTAGGTGTGTCTATGGGTTGACCCTTTGTGACGTCCTCAGCGGCATATTTGGTTGGTTCTTTGGCATCTATGCCAAGAGCGTCACGAAGCTCTTTTAAAGACATGGCTCTGTAATTCTGCCCCTCAAGTTGTGTCTTCGCAATCTCAAGCAACTCAGATCTTTGTTCCTTGATGGTTTTTGGTTTTTCTTCTATTGGTCTGCCCCATACTAAATCAGTGAACTCTGACCTGTCTTTTACGCTATTTGGGTTCCATCCTTGTGTCTCGTCTCCAAGTTCCTGGTTAAACTGAAGCATTGCCTCTTTGACAGCGGCTACATTAACAGGACGAACATCACCGTAATCAGATACAATATCGGTTTTTATTGAATCATATTGCGAACCGAATCTTACGGAAGCATCTGCATCTCTTTGTTTCTTAGTGAACTCATCCAAATTAGCTTTTATCTTAGACTGCTCCTCGGAAGCAATACTATTTACATAATCATAAGCACTAGGCTTTGTAATCTCTTTCGGAAACATATCATTAAGAATAGATGCTATTTCTGATTTGGCTATTCCATTTTCCTCAAGTATTAGTTTGGCAGCTACTTTCTGTTTGTCCTTGTCTAGCTCCTGCCATAATCCGCTTTCTGCTGTTACTCTATCCAATTTATCAAATGCCGCCTGCTTTACGTCTTCTATCCATTTATCTTTCCAAATTTTGACATCTTCTTCGGAATTGTCTTTCAGTAGTTCTTTTAATCCTGCTTTATCACCAGTTCTGAAAATGTCTTCTCGCTTTGCAAGTAGAAGCTGTGTCTGAGTACGCTGTGCTTCGATCTGCTCACGAGCATTATTCATTGCAGTTAATTTTTCAGCTCGCTCTTTGGATAACTCGTCAAGCCTATTGAGTAGAAAGTTCTCTTTTGGTTTTGTCGTTGATAAAGGAAACGCTTTATCAAGCACCTCTGTTATAAATCCGCTAGAATATCCATCATCCTTCATGATAGATTGCGCTGTTTTCCGCATTTCTTTAATCGTACCTATGGACAAATTTTTTGACTTGAGAGCAGATTGTGTCTGCTGGATAAGATCAGACGCAACACCGGAAACATATGACTCACGGAGGGCGTCTATTCCATCTTCTCCTAGCCTATCACTTGCCATTTTTTCTGTATCTTTATCATTATCGAAAAAGAGCTTCTGTAGTCCTTCGGGTGAACGCAAATATTCTATTTCTTGCTCTCCTTTTGCAGCATCAGCAGCTATTCGTTCTTTCTCTAACGCATCAGCTTCCTGCTCTTCCTGTAATCTGATCTTAGCATCCTTCTCGTTCTGAATGGCGTCGAGCTTGCCAATGTAAATATCACCAGCACCATTTGGTCCTAGTGGTTTCCCTTTCTCATCCTTGGCAGTCTTGCTTTCCTCAACAGATTGGTCAAACAACTTTGCTGCCTCGGTCTCTTCAATTCCTACAGAGGCTTCCTTGGCTTGTATCTGCTTTGTCTGCCTGACATTCTTTGCACCCTGCGAAATGCCTCCACCAACACCAGCCAATACTAAGGATGTACCAATAGCAGCCTCAGCCTCCTTATACATATTCTGGAACACTTGTGATGCTGTCATTTTCTCTAGGGGAGAACCATCAGCAGCTAAGCCGTTCTGTAGCTCGCTAGCGAAGATGTAGGATAGGTCTTCTGTACCCTTCTGCAATCCCTCCTCAAGCACCTCGCCACCAGCTTTTAATAGTGTAACCCCTCCAGCCCTAGCCAAAGGAGCAGCAGCCATCTTCAAAGCACCCTTTTTACCTGCATTGGCTATGGCAACACCAGCCGTCTTTAATGCAGCACCACGAATGCCCCTTGTAGCCTGACGGAACATAATGTTCATAAGAGGCTGTGATACCTTAGCAGGGAATAGTCCGGTAAGCTGTTCGATTGCACCATAGGCAGCACCACCAACAATAGAAACTTTTTGCGCCGTCTCGTAATCAATACCACGCTCAATCAACTCGGCAAATATCATACCACGACCCTGAGCAGCAGAGAATGCTATCCCGCCAGTGGTTGCACCTACTCCAGCAGTAGCCAATGCACCTACTCCCGTAGCCGCTCCATAACCAGCACCGACAGCACCACCTACAGCCATAGATTCAAACCACTTCTCCATGTACCCACCGACAGAAGCAAGATCACCCCCAAAGCCTGAGGTATCATCCTTCAGTCCCTCTTGGTGAATAGCGTTAATAGCTTTCTTGATGTCGAGAAGTTTCATTGTCTTCTCTTTGTCAACATCAATGGAACCATTAAGCAGAGCTTCAAATGTGCTATCCGAACGTGTCATGCCAAAGCGTGTAACAAGATCACCAACCCAACCAGAACTCTCCAGCTTCTCTTCACGTTCGAGAGCTTTCTGTACTCTAGAATCATCAATGTTCTCTGCAATGAGGTCACCTGCGCCTGTGTTGGCATAGCGGGATTTAATGATGCGCGAACGCATTGCGTCTGGACTAAAGCGATCCTCTGATTTGTCGCCACCATATAGGCTTCTGCCTAATTCAGAATGAAGAGCAGACTGACCAGCAGACCTAGCTTCATTTTCTTCTGGAAAGATGTCTTCAATTGCCATCTATAACCTCACTAGTTCATAAAGAACGACTTGTACACATCAAGAAGAATTTGACCATCTTTTTCTCCGCTGTTCTGCTCTTTGGCTCTTTTGAAACATCCAGTAAGAGATGCTCTTAATTTGCCATCATTCATCAACTTGGCTAGAACCTCAGCCGTTTCTTCATCAATAGTACCTGCCTGAATAGCAGCACCAGTGAGCGTTGCATTCCACTTTCCTATTTGACCCTTTTCTATTCCCGCGTCAGTATATATTCTCTCTATACCCGCCTCTTCTATTGCTGCCTTTGCTGCGTCAAGTGTTTTTAGACGTTCGGTGTCATTCTTTTCCGTTGCTATTGCTCTCTCTGACTCTATTCTAGACAGATCCATACGCTCTAATGCTGTGATCTTGTCTGCCTCAATTTTATTTCTGTCTCGCGCAATCTCGCTATCCGTTTCGTGTTGCAGTCTTAGTGCTTCTGCCTTTCTTTCTTCACTTTGGGTTTGAGCCTTTAGAACCTCAAGCTCTTTCATGGCTTTCTTTTCTTCTACTTCTGCTAAGCGATTAACCTTTTCCATATCGTGCTTCTGTCTCTTGCTAATTAGCTTTTGGCTATAGAAGCCGTCTACAGTTGCCTGCCGTTTTGCCCACCGCTCAGTATTTAAAAGCTCATCGTTTGCCATGACTCTCGCATCTGCATTTGCCTCAAGCCTATCAAGAGCATTTTGTTTTTCGTTACCTTCTGGCATTGCTGAAATCTGTTCTCGCTGTTTGCGTTCTTTAATATCGATAGCACTTTCTCTAGGAGCATTGACGCCAAGACCGCCAGAGGCAGTCAGGGCTTCAAGATTCCTTCTTTTGGATTCTGATCTTTGTTTCAGCATCTCGATTGCATCTCCAGCCTTCATCACTCTGCCAAGCCGGGGATCATAAACTTCTCCTGACTTTAATTCAGGTGTCTGTAGGTTAGGTCGTTGCCATTCTCGTTTTTTCCCATCAACAGTTGTAAATATACCAGTTCCTTTTTGAGTTTCAGCTATTGATTGAGGTGTATCTCGCGCTGAAGGTGAATCAATAATACTAATAGGTACTGCTGGACTTCCTGTTGGATCTTGAGAATCCGACGGAACATCACCCATAGCTTGTTTGTCTTCTTGCGTAAGCATAGATCCAGACTCTCCCTGCATTATTTGTTCAA
>Ga0307928_10004167_pt1 | contig 10990 bp, 16 predicted proteins | sample AceLakmetagen232_FD_201815 | JGI IMG/M metagenome (GOLD analysis project Ga0307928, IMG submission 201815) | Saline water microbial communities from Ace Lake, Antarctica - #232 | ecosystem: Environmental > Aquatic > Non-marine Saline and Alkaline > Saline | place: Antarctica: Ace Lake...
ATCGAAGCCGGGTTATTGAAGTGAAGCGAGACGCGGCGGCCAATCGCCTGGGCATATTCCTGGGCGATTCGCTGACCTTAGAAATCGGCCTCGATGGAATCGGACCCTATGAATCACGGCACGGTGGCAAGCAAGACGGTGTGGACGTTGGAGGGCTTGATCAAAGGGGTGGTTGCCCTGCTGCTGGGCCTGCTGATCTGGACCGGGCAACAACTGATTGACCGTATCGAACGGCTCGAAACGAACCAAATCACCATCATGGTCAAGATGGGTATTGAACCCAAAGCCCAGAAAATCCGTGGTACGGCAACGCTCATAAGTCCAGTCCACGCCGGATCTTGGGAATCAATCCATTCAGAAGGTCCGAAAACCGCCCCAAATTGCCCTTGACATCGACGGGGAATGTTTCATACTATGGTATAGGCTCGGACGTGGGACCGGGTGTCAACGAGGTATCCAATGAGGGGCTGGCTATGTTCATTCTGGCGACACGCGGGTGGAATGATCTATTGCACCGCAATCTTATTGAGAGACTCATGGACCGGGTGATTCTGTTTTTTGGGGGCGTGCCGGAAACGATATTTTGGTGTGTCCTTCTGTTGGTTGTGGCCACGACCGCTAGTGACATAGAGGCGTATTTCAAACGTCGTCGGCTTGTTCGGCAAATCGGCGATCTTGAAAAGCGGCTGAAAGCCCTGGAACACAGATCAGGGCAGCAACTATATGCCGCTAAAAGCTAATCATTCCGGGCCGAGCATCGGCAAGGTCCGATAAAAACATGGTGTATCTGTAATCCTTATCTTAGGTCCCATAAGATATGTTATGGATCATTAATATCTTGAATAGGATCAACTGCCAACTGGGCAATGTCGCGACTTGGGCGACGGAATTCCATTTGAATGCTAGTAACATCCTGCTGCTTTCTCTCTCTTGCCCTGGGCGCGCCGCCTGGGGCTGTTATCATCCCAACCGGGCACGTTCTTCCCAATGCCGTCACACGGGTTCGCTGGCGGTAGAACGTGTCCTCCTTTTTGACCCTCACGCGAGCGTGGCAATGCTGAGGAGCAACCGCGCGGGCCGTTTGTGGTGCAAGGTGGCAGGGTGGCAGGGTCGATCAACGACGGTCGGCTCTGTCCCTTGTCTTTATTCGCCGGGGGATTCACAGGCACGACGGAGCGACGACGGGCCAGGGAGGGCCGCTGCGTGAGTGGTGCAAGCTCTGGACGCAAGGGGCAGCATAGGCACGGGCCAAGTGTCCGGGGGACGCGTGGGCGGGCCGGTGGTCCGGTGCTGTTCGGCTCATACTGTTCGACGCTATCTATATCCGGAAGGCAAGACGATGTGCTGGCGCGTCGCGTCCGGGTGTGTCGGTTTTGTGGCCTTCCTGAATCAGACTGCAAGGATTTGAGAAAACACGCTTTGCGTTGTTGTCCCGACTGTGACCATGATAAAGAGGTAAGTTAGTGTTGCCAATGTCCACTATTCTCGGCCGACGATCCTCGATGCTGGAACCCTAACGAATGAGGTACTTTGGATGCTACAAGCAGAAATGGTATTGCCGGTGGTGCGGCAAGGTTTATGTACCGGTAAAAGGCGTTGAACGCGATGGGTTCTGCTGTAACGCGCACGAGATGGCCCTGCATCGGGCCCGCAAAAAGTACGTTAGTCGTCCCGCCGGCGACGTCGGCGCTGCAGACGTCCGGGTGATCGGGGGGAAGCTAACGAACAAAGCCACTGAAACCACTAAACGGAAGGGCAAGAAATGAGTGAAGACATGGTTGTCATCATGGACGAATGCACCGAAATCGCCAACGCGCTCCAGCGGAAAACGTCGGCCGATGCGGGCTCGGCCACGGTCGCGGCGGCGCTGTTGATGCAAGTCGAGGGAGATCGGGAGGCCCGCGACGTCTCGAAGATAGCCCTGGACGAAAGCAAAGCGACCTTCTACGGCGCTCTGAAAGCCCTGGGGCTCGACACAGACGCCAAGCTGGACGAACCCGACAAACCCGACATTTCTGATTCGGTGTTGCCCGTCGTCTTGACGGCGTCGCAAGCGATGGACTTGGGCTTTAAATCGGGCGGGCCTCTGAAAGTCATGTTCGATGACCAGCCTTACATCGTCTTTGACGGCCTGCTCGGACCGGCCAGAGACGCGGACCCGGACAATCTTATCTTTGTACGCGGTGGGGTGCCTCACGTCCCTTCCGAACCCGACGAAAAAGAGCCTGCCATTTTGCCGGGTGCCGAAAAACCTAAGGCCGTAGGCCTTCACGAACTAGCCGGTACGCATCCGGGCCCGGACGCGGCGGGCCAAGGGTCGCAAGAGTAGATCTCCAATTTCGACAGGGGGCCGGGGTGCGTAGCCCTGGCCCCACTTTGAAGGGCAACGAATGGCAGACGAACCAAAACAGAAACCCGTGTTCACGGTCCGAAGCGGCAAGGTCAAGGCTGCTGTCTGGGCTAAGCAACATGCCAATACCGAAACGGGCGAAGTCACTACGCGGCACAATGTGAGCCTCACGGCTTCCTGGAGAGACGAACAAGGGGCGTGGCACGATAGCACGGTCTATCTGTGGCCGGATCAACTACTACCGGCAGCGGCGCTGCTGGGGGAAGTTTTCCAGCGATACTGCCAAATCTACAACGCATGACACAATAGCCAAAAGAGAGAGGATAGGTAAAAGGCGATGAGTGAGCAAGGATGCACACTGCTAGAACATGACCGCAAATACGCACGGAGGCCAGCCACGGCAAACCCCCCCGCTGTAATACGGGGGTTAGAATGCCAAACCCAACCGAACCCGGACAAATCCCCGTCTTCTGGCCCTGGCGTCGTGGGCCTTCATTGGCTACGCGGCTCGGTTCCGATGGATTGCCACGTGGGCCTCGTTTCCTATCTTAACACGTGGTTCGGCGACGAATCGCAACAGCAACTGTACGGCCTTTGGTTCTATGACCGGTCGATCCGGTGGGCCAACGGCGTCCAGCTGAATTTCCATTCCCATTCGGACCGGGCTTCAATCACGCGCGGCCGTATCGCGTTGGAGGTGCCCGGCTCGGCCCTGGAAGTCATGGACACGGCCTACTGTCTCTCCTTCATGCGGGGCCTCGAATGCTTCGGCTTTCAGTGTTCCCGACTGGATGCCTATTATGACGATCCGCAACGGCTTGTCACCCCGTCCGGGCTGGCGGCTCTTGTCCACGATGAAAACGCTGACGGGCACGTGCTCCGCGCAGACTTTACCGGTTTTCGTCGGATCACAAAGCGGACCATTTCTAACGACAAAGCCCGGACCTTTGATGAGGTGGCCTTCGGTACGCGAGGGGCGAACGGTTCGGGCAAGTATCTACGTATCTATGACAAGGGTCTCGAATCCAAGGGCGAAAACACGGCGGTACGCTACGAATTAGAACTGTCTGACGAACGCTCCCAAAAGGCGTTTGAAATGCTCACCCATGCCACGATCAAGGACGCATCGGGAATCGTCGGGGCGTTAGTCGGCGGCTGTATCGACTTCAAAAAGCGGACCGGTGACAGGCATTTAGAGCGATTGGAACGCTACGGTTTTTGGCAGACGATTATCGACCGACTCGGCCGGGTGCCGTTGGCCGGTAAGCAGGTGCCCAAAACGGTCGAACGTTCGGCGGCTTACGTGCAAAGGCAAGTAGCGGGGACGCTGCAAATGGTCCGGCAAGCGTGGGGGGCGGAGAAGTTTTTCCCGTGGCTCGTTGATATTGTCGATGGCGAAAACCGTTTGCGGACGGCTCACTTTGCGGCGTTGGTCGAATACGAACGGGCTATGAAAGACGAAACCACCCTACACATCGGCTCGATTCGTCAGTATTGCGATAACCTGAATTTACAATTGGAAAGCGAATCCGATGGAAGCTGAAAGACTGTTATGTAAATCATGTGGCGGACGGCTCGAACAGCGGGGGCAAGACTACTTTTGTCCGGTGTGCGGTTACTTTCGTATTGATGAACAGGGAAACTTTCGACCTGTTGACGGCCCGGTGCCGAAATCTGATGAGCCTGATGGACGAAATGTGCCAAGCGTCGATGGATCTGCTGAAGCAGGAAGCGACGAAGCCAATGGGCCTGACACAAACGGACGTGCGCCTACAGTTAGACCTGAACCAATTGCGGCGGACGATTCGACAGACGACAAAGCGGACTCTGAAAGCCCTAAAACTCGGCACGCTCGACAACTTACAATCGAAATCCAAATCGGAGACGGCGACTAATGACGGAGAAACGTTATTCTCTGCTGGAATTGCGGGCAATGACCAAACTCGAATTGACGAACGTGGCTAAGCCTCTCGGTGTGAAGGTCAATAAGAGCATTAACAAGGGTGAAGTAGTCAAGCGGATTATGCGCGTCTACTCCGATGCGGTCGTTAGTGGTGAAGCAAAAAACGGCACGCCGGATCTCAACCAAGAAAAAACGATCTTGCCCGAAAGCGAATCTTTTGAAGCGTTAGCATCGGACGCGGAAGTCGATCAAGTCATGGGCGCAGAACGGCGGGGCGGGGCGCGGCCTGGGGCCGGACGACCGAAGGGCATGACGGAAAAGAAAGCCCGCATGGCTCACTTGCCCGAACAACCGCACGAAATGATTCTGCTGGCGTTGTCCGGGGCGTTTGAATTGTGGGCCTCCAAGTCGGGTGTGCCAGAAGTCGCCTTGACGAAAGCCGAAGCGGTCGAACTGGCGTTGCCCTTGACGCGGCTGGGGGAATACTACGGCGTGACGAAGTGGTTGCCCGAAGAACTCATGTTATGGCTTGCTCCAGTGTGGGCGACTCATAGCATCTTGAAGGTCAAGCGACAAATCATCACGGAAGCAAAGGGGGGCAAGGATGCCCGAACGCCAGGCGAAAATAACCATGATCTTCGGCAAGAGAGGCAGCGGCAAGACGACCGAAGCCAGGGAACAAGCGAAGCAAGTCAACCGTGTGTTGTGTTATGACACGCTGGGGCGTGATTACGACGACGGTGTGGTCTGCGAAACGCTCGAAGAACTGAAAGGCTTCTGGCTTAAAGTGTACCGGGGCCGGTTTCGCATTGTCTATCGTCCGGCTGATCCTGAAGCCGATTTCCCGGTGGTCTGTTCGCTTGTCCAGGCGGCGGGCAATATGACGTTCGTTGTCGAAGAAACCGACCTTTATTTCAAACAGGGCACGGCTTGTCCAGAATTCCGCAATCTCATTCAACGCGGCCGACACGCGGGCGTTGATATGATCTGCATCACGCAACGGCCCAAGGGCTTCGGCCGTCTGCTCACTTCGCAAACGGACGATTTCTACTTGTTCGCCACGCGGGAACCTGACGACCTGGCGTATTTCCGGGCCCGGTGTGGTGACGACGTCGCGGCCAAACTTCCTCTGTTGGGACTGTATGAAAACTTCTACTACAATGACTATGCCGAACCCACAAGCCCGGACGCTGATTGATACGCGAACGTTGGCGTTGCGGTGGGGTGTCGATCAAAGGACGGTGCTGCGCTACTGCCGTTTGTCGGGCGTCCGACGCGTCCGGTTTTCCGATCACGGCAAGGTTTTCTATCGGGTTCACGACATCGCGGCCCTAGAACAACGCATTTTCGTCTCAACAAAGTAATGCATTCTGGATCATTCCCGGATAAGTGGTAACGATCCTCTTGGCGCGTCTGGTGCTTCCCTTACACTCTGCATTGAAGCGTAAAGTCTCCGCTATTGATGAGAGTATTTTCTAAAGGGGAAGCCATGAAAATGTACGTGCCAGACGCCAAATTTGTGATGATGCTCGTGATTTCTCTCGTGGTCATCACGATAGCCGCTAACGCCAGTGGCTACGGAACGAAGGTCAAGCAGTATCTCGGCATCGGCTAAACCGATGTTGTGACATTGTTGGACGCATACACACAAAGACCTTTTGTTCCGAGGTGACACGATGGATCTGCTTAACACCTACATGGCCAAGCCGCAAGACTTGACCGGAATTACCGCGTCTGCGATTTCGACCTGCAACATCGAAAGCACGCGCAACATCCACGCTATTCATCTGGACTGCCGAGACGGCGGTGTTGCCCTGACGGAAACCCAGATGAAAGCCGACATTGATGCGATTGAAGTCCGGTACGGTGGCGTGCTGCTGGTCGATCTCACAGCAACGCAACTGATCGACCTGCAATCTTACTATCTCGACAAAATCGCGGCTGTGACATTGGCCGGGCAATTGGTCATTCCGTTTACGCGAATGACGTTGCCGGTGGCGGGTCTGAATCGTACGTATGCTCTGGGCATGATAACGGCGGACGGCAAGCCCGCGAATCTCACCCTGAAGGTCAAGTACGCCGGAACCGTCACAAACCTGGACGAGCTTCACGTCCATTATGAGTACGATCTGTTCCCGCCTGAAGTCCTGGGCCTGCATTGCCGAATGCTGAAGCATACCCGGACGTTTTCGTCTACCGGAACGCTCGATATTACCGATCTGCCCAAGCTCGGTCGTCAAGCGGTGTTGGCCTATCACATCGATGATAGCACGGGCACGATTACCGACGTCACAGTCAAGCACAATAACTTCGATGTGTTTGAAGCAACTCCGATGAATCTGCTGGATTGGCGCGGCCATCGTGGCGGGCGTGTTCCCCAGGCGGACTATTTCCATATCGACTTCGCGACTCAAAACGACTTCGCTAACGGTCTGCCGTTGGGTGAGAACTGCAACAACCTGTTGGTTCGGCCGAACTGGGCGGCAACCGGTCCGGGCGGGGCCTTCGAGATTATCGAAGAGTGCGTTTGCAACGGTTTGCAGTAAGCCAACGACAACACCAACGTAGGTAAGCAAAGGGGGACATAATGTCTTTGTCGTGGCTTGATGAAGTTTCAGACGTCGTCTCTGACGTCTCGGGTATCATAACTCAGGGCGTGGAAGCATGGGGCGAAGTCGTGGGGATTGGACCAACCAGCGAACAGCCGGCGACGATTCAACCGAATCCTCCTGGTGCAGTGGCCGAAGCGGCGGACGCAAACCCAACGTTCGCCAGTGGTCGCAGTCTCGACAACACGCAACTCATGTTAATCGGTGGGGCGGTTCTGTTCGCCTTCCTGCTTCTGAGGTAACGCTATGTGGCAAGCAATGGCGGCGAATATAGGAAGCCAAATGCTCAGCGGCGAAGGCGGTGGCCTTGGCGGCTTAACTGGTAGCGATAGTGATGGGGGGGCATCGTCGGCAGAATCGTCAACGTCGACGTCGGTCAATTTCACATCCGGTCCATTCGGGGCAACAAAAGATTTGATGGATTATTTACCGTTGATTCTTGTTGCCCTTATTCTTCTGTTCGTTCTCAAAAAGGGCTGATCGTATGAGTAGCAAGTCCTATTCAACGTCCACGACCAAGGTCTCTGACAACCGCGTCATTTTGGAAGCGGGCGATGCTTTGGAAACGTTCGTTTCTCCTGAATCGGCCTATGCCGCTCCAGGGGGCTCGGCCATCAATATCGATAGCGGTCTGAACACGACGCTCACCCAAAATATCGAAGGGTTGACCGGGCCGGACATTAATGCCCTAGCCACATCGATTTTTGCCGACTCGCAAGCGGATCAAACAGCCATTGTGGATCTCGCACAAGCGGCGTTAGGTTCGGTCGAAACGCTGGCGGCTAGTGCGCAGGACGCGGCCGGGGCTGACTGGCAGAAATGGTTGCCGTATATCGTGATTGGTGCGGTCGTCGTGATTTATCTGGGGGCAAAGTAAGATGAGAACTCCGCAAGAACACGCGATTACAATTGCGGCCGGGGCCTTCTATGATCTCTGCGATTACAATCGCATGGTGACGTTTTACGACGTGACGGCGGGGGCCACGTTGAATTGGGCCGTTGATGACGATCCAAAGCAACGGGCCCGCGAAGGTTTTGGCTATGAACTGCCACAAACCGAGACGTTCAAGCGAATCCGTCTATTCAATGACGGGGGGGCCTCGTTAACGGTTATCGTTAGTCTCAGTGAAGGCCGAGTCTATGACAACCGGGCCCAAATCTCGGAAGTGTTGGACAGTATAGATGAACGTCTTGCGGGGACGTCCACGACGGACGATAAGGATAAAACCAACGTGGCTGACGGTTCGATTCCGGCAGCGGCCACGGCGGTGTTTGCGGCTAACGCTGATCGTAAATCCGTTCTTGTCGTGGCGGCTGAAAGCAATGCTGGCTATATCTATGTCGGCAAAACCAATGCAGTGACACCAACGCTCAGCCTGATAGCGGTCCTGTTGCCTGCGGGGTCCTGGGATAGTAATACTTGGCAGGGTGGCGTGTGGGCCTGTGGGTCTGACGGTGCGCAACACGTGTACGCTAGTGAGGAGGATTAGCCGTGGGTGTTAGCAATCCGTCAGTGGTCAACCTTACAACGACGACGCCGTGGTCTCGTGGTTTCCTGCTCAAAAGTACAGCCGACGCTGGCCTCGAATCCCTGGGCATGGCCTCTTGGCTCAGGGACCGCCTCGGCGACGCGGACCTAAAAACCTTCAAGAGCAATCTGAGTCTCGGCGTCAACGTGAAAGACTACGGGGCCGTGGGCGACGGTGTGGCCGATGACACGGTGCCGGTCAACAATGCAATCACGGCGCTGGAAGCGCTGGGCGGTGGTAGGCTGCGCTTCCCCGGTGGAACATATCGCTGCAACATGGTGTTCGATCAAGTCTTTGCGTATGCCGGTTCCACAAACGCAAGCATTAACGTCGAAGGTGATTCGGCGGCGTCCACGGTCCTGAAATCGGCGGACGGCACAAGCGCGATTATCTCCATTCCCCAGCGGGCGGGATGGGATGATGTTTGGCACGTTTCCGACCTGTGTTTCTCCGATGGCACGCAGACCGTTACCGGGATCCATTCGGATTATAGTGCGGTCCTGGGCCTGGTCATTGAACGATGCAAATTCGATCAACTGGCCTGTGGTTTCCATAACGAGGGAAATCTCCAGTGGCACGTAACCGAGTGCGGTTTCTATTATTGCGATTACGATGTTTTGGTTAAATCGTCGGCCACGATGCACGGCGGCTGTGGGGCTGTGACGTATTTCAGCTCCTATGGCAACATTGAGTCGTCCATGACGGTTTGCAGCGGCGGAACGGCCGTCGAGCAGGTCTATTTCGGCCATGGTCGCATTCAGGATTCTCAGGGCTTTGCGATTTTCCTTTCAACCCTGGACCCGTCCTTTGCCGCGAAAATCGACGACGTGTATTTTGAGTTGTGCGCTCAAGGCGCGTCGGCCGTTGTGGACGGGCTCACGTATGATGGGACCACTTATCCGGCTCCGCGTCCGATGTACATGAAGACTGTGCGACGCGGAATCATCGACAATTGTAAACTCGGCGCTGCGCATTTGTACGCTGATGGCAGTGACGTCTTGATTCGGGACAGCTATATTTACTCGGCTTGGATTCCCACGCGCGTCAACGACGCGACGATCAAAACCGAGCGCTGCACGCTAGACGGTTCTTTCGTTCTGGATGCCGTGTCTACCGATTGGCTCTGCCAGCGACCGACAACGGCCCACAATGTTGGGGCTCAAGCTCCACTGCGTCACGCGGTCGATAGATCCTATGGCAATCTACTGTTGGGGGGGTCGCTCTCGCGGCCCTTCACGGTGGCGGATCTCCAAGGGAATAGCCTCGATTGGGTACAAGAGGGCGACGCGCCGATCTGGGGCGATTATGCCCAGATGACCCTGGACGCGAACGGCGCGGCAGCGGCGGACGGTATCAAGTTGCGCTCGATCGCGACGACCGCGAACAAGTGGTATGCCTGGAGCATCGACGTGCGCAGTGACGTGGACGCGGGCCTATGGCTACTGGGGGCCGGTGGCAGCGGCTCGATTATTTCGGCAACCGTCCAGGCTGAGGCCGACCGGTGGAAACGCTTCTCGGGCCTTCGGTATTTCGGTTACACGAACGCCACGCACTATCTCTATCTCATCAACACGACGGCAGCCCAGCGGGCCTATGATGTTTCCGCTTTGCAGTTTGTCGAATTCGACACGTACGAAGAAGCGTCGCGCTTCATGCATGAAAACCGGGTCGCATGGCCGACGGAGATTCCCAAACCGTACGGGACGCGGATTGCCAAGACGACGGGCCCGGTGGCCCTGGCCTATGCCGACAATGGCAAACGCTATTCCAACACGGGGGCGACTGGCGCCATCGAATTTGACTTGCCTTATGCATATCCGGGGATGCATTTCACGTTTACTCGGCTCGCATCCTACGCCGTTACCATGGACCCGAACGGCGCGAACACGTTCCGCGAAGATGGCGGGGCGGGTGACTATGCGTCTCTTGATACCGATCTGGCTGAATTAGAAATCGACTGCTCTGAAATCGGTGTTTGGGACATTGTCAATTCACGAGGGACCTACACATTTGAAGTCTAGGAGATTCTGACCATGGCAAAGCGGCGAACACGAAGCAGCGGGCGAAAGACGTACAAGAAGAAATCGACGGCGCGGGCAGCTCGGCCTAAGGGTGCAAGTGTCTACAAGGTCACGGGCGGGTACCGGATCTCTCGCAAGAAGCGGAAACGCTAGGCCCGGAACATCGGGCAAGAGAGGGTTCGTCAATCCTGGGACGTCCTGGGGTTTCTGACAGGCAGTGGAAGGGGTAATCATGAAGCGGTGGGCTTATGCGATTGTTTTCTCGGTTGTTGCGTCGTCGTCCGTCCTGTACGTCGGTGGCTGTTCCGAAGCGGATCTTACGAAAGCGGATAAGATCGTCTCGGATGCGAACTCGGCGGCGCAAGGCTTGGCGACTATTCCCGACACAGCCCTGGGGCCACTAATCCCCCCACAAATCATAGCGGCGCTCAAAGCGATAGGAATCGTGGGGGCGGCCGCTTTCGGTGTATGGCAAGAAACGAGACGGCGGGGCCTCTTGACGGCGGGCAAGGTGTTGGTGCGGGCGGTCGAATCGACCGACGAACAGACGGCGGCTCGTGTGAAGATGGCGGTAGAAA
>Ga0307928_10004168_pt1 | contig 10989 bp, 10 predicted proteins | sample AceLakmetagen232_FD_201815 | JGI IMG/M metagenome (GOLD analysis project Ga0307928, IMG submission 201815) | Saline water microbial communities from Ace Lake, Antarctica - #232 | ecosystem: Environmental > Aquatic > Non-marine Saline and Alkaline > Saline | place: Antarctica: Ace Lake...
TTACACAAGCTCTAGCTGACGCAAAAGTAACTGCAGCAGACTTAACAAAAGTAATTATGGTTGGTGGACCAACAAGAATGCCAGTAGTACATGAATTTGTAAAAAAAGTAACTGGACTTGAACCAGAAAGAGGAGTTGACCCAATGGAATGTGTTGCAATGGGTGCAGCAATCCAAGCAGGAGTATTAAGCGGAGAAGTAAAAGATGTATTGTTACTTGACGTTACACCACTTTCACTTGGAATAGAAACTCTTGGTGGAGTTTTCACAAAATTAATTGAAAGAAATACAACAATTCCAACAAAACAATCACAAGTATTCTCAACTGCAGCAGATAATCAAACAACAGTTGACATACACGTCCTGCAAGGAGAAAGACCACTTGCAAAAGATGATAAAACACTTGGTAGATTCCAATTAACAGGGATTCTACCCGCACAAAGAGGATTACCTCAAATTGAAGTATCATTTGACATAGATGCAAATGGAATTGTAAATGTTCATGCAATAGACAAAGGAACTGGAGTAGAACAATCAATCAAAATTGTTGCAAGTGAAAAATTAAAAGATGAAGAAATTGAAAGAATGAAAAAAGAAGCAGAAGAACATGCAACAGAAGATGAGAAAATTAAAAAAGAAATCGAAGTAATTAACACGGCTGACGCAAGTGTTTATTCAACAGAAAAAATGATTGAAGAATTAAAAGATAAAATTGACGAAGACAAAAAGAAAGAAATTACAGAAAAACTTGACGCATTAAAAGAAGAACTTAAAAAAGAACCAAAAGATGCAAAAGTTTTAGAAGAAAAATTAAATGAGTTAAATACAAAGTTACAAGAAATTGGAACTGAAGTATACCAAAAAGCTCAGGCTGAACAACAAGCACAACAACAATCAAACGGAGCAGAAAATGCTAATCCTGAAGATAAAAAAGAAGGAGATGAGAAAGTTGTTGACGCCGAATTCGAAGAAAAAACAGATGACAAAAAATGATTCTGATAAGTCTCAAAATACAAAAGATATTCAAAGAGAAATCTGGCTAGCAAGCTAGACCTCTTTATTTTTATATTAAAAGCAAGGTAATATTACTATGAGAGGAAGAAATGTTTTTACAAAACTTGGTAGAAAAATAAGAGCCGGAAATCTTGTTTTAACAAGACGAAGAGTTCGTAGTGCGGAAACTGAAAAATATCTCATTGGAGCAGGGTTCAAAAAAGATACGCCATTTTTAGATAATTGGGCTGCTGCAAATAAAACTGCTAATAAAGGAAGAAAAAATTTAACAAAAGAACGAAAAAAAATTAGGGGACAGCAAAGAGCTTCTAAAAAATAATTATTAATTTTATTGGTGAACAAAAATGACTGATTATTATGCTACTTTAGGCCTTGCAAAAGGGGCTTCAAATGATGAGATAAAAAAAGCCTATAAAAAAATGGCAAAAAAATATCATCCCGACGTAAGTAAGCACGATGATGCAGAAAAAAAGTTCAAAGAGGTTTTAGAAGCATATCAAACATTAAGTGATCCAGAAAAAAAACAAAATTATGATAATTATGGAGATAATTATAAAAATTTCCAAGGATATTCACAAGGTTTTGGTGGAGGGGGCCAAGGACAAAGAATGGATTTTGACTTTGAAGATATATTTAATCAATTTAGTGGAATGGACTTTGGAGATATGTTTGGACGACGTAATAGACAACAAACACACGACGGCGGTAGCAATATTAAAGTAAATTTAACTCTCTCTTTTGAAGAAGCTGTATTTGGAACAAATAAAGATCTAAAATATAAGAAAATAACTCGTTGTAAAAAATGCAAAGGAACTGGAGCAGAAGGAAAATTAAAAACATGTCCAACTTGCCAAGGTAGAGGTGCAGAAGTAAGACAACAAAGAACTCCATTTGGAGTTTTTCAAACACAAACAACTTGTAGACACTGCAAAGGTGTAGGGAGTGTTGCAGAAAAAGAATGTGCTACTTGTCGAGGTGCAGGGTTAATAACAGAAAAAGAAAATCTAGATATAAAAATTCCAGCAGGAATAAATACTGGAAATCATTTACGAATGAACGGAAAAGGACACGATGGAAAAGATGGAAGTGGAGATTTATTTGTAGTAATTTATGTTGAACCACACGAAATTTTTAAAAGAGACAATGAAGATATTTATGCAGAAATCCCAATTTCATTTACAGAAAGTGCACTTGGAACAACAGTTGAAGTTCCAACACTTAAAGGAAAAGCAGATCTAAAAATTCCAAGCGGAACACAAACGGGGACAATTTTTAAAATGCGTGGAAAAGGAATACAAAAAATAAATTCATCTTCGTATGGTGATGAATACATAAAAGTAATTGTTGAAACTCCAAAAAAACTTTCAAAAAAAGAAAAAGAAATACTAAAAAAGCTTTCAAAAGAAGAAAAAATAGTAAAAGAAAGAAATAGTTTTTTCAAAAAGATTTTTGGCAAATTTTAATAAAGTAAGTATTAATAATAAGAAATACCTAATTAAGGAATGCTACAAATGCGATATTTTTTAATATTCTTAATTATAACTGTATTTTTTTCTGCTGCAACATATGCCTTACCAGTAAGTTGCGGGACTACTCCAATAACTTGTCAAAATAGCGAACCGCTTGCTTCATATAATAATTCTTATTACAAAGTAACACTTTCAGTTAACGATTGTTTGGAGTCTCAAATAAATCGTGAAGAACCAGGATGTTATAATGAAGGAACCTCAAATTGTATTCACACTTATCGATGTGGAGCTACAGGCGGGGCGCATATCCAAGATTATGGGGACCCTGTTTTGTGTGGTACCACTAGGCCTAGCGGAGATGGGGTAACTTTATCAGGGAATCAAAAGGTTAATTCCTCAGCTAATATAAATTGGCAATATGTTTCTTCATTTAGTGCAGATGACACTTGTGAATGGACTTGTGACACAGGGTATATTCGAGATGGCGACACTTGTGTAGAACCTGAATCATGTAATGGAATTGATGATGATGGGGATGGATTAATTGATGAAGATTTTGAGTGCATAAAAAATTCAGTAGATTGTGATGCAACATGTAATTTAGATTCAGGAGGTTGTACAGTTGGAAATTTAAAATTTGTACAAACAGATTGGTCAGGAGGACGAGGACAATTTACATTTGGAGATTATGATAAATATCAAAAGGATAATGGTTTTGTAAGTGTAACCGGAACAGATGTTGGAAAAATTGTATTTGATCCAACTCCAGTTGGGGATACAGTTGGGGGATATGACAGTGGGTGGATTCCATTACTAAAAAGTACTGCTGGGTGTTCATTTGATATGGTTGCAAATGGGGATTGTTGGAATTATAATTGTGCAAAAGAGATGGTAAATGCTGTGCCAGGCCAGTCATTTAATACATGTACAAATGCAATTGGTGCGGCATACTCTATGTTATATCAATCTCCTGGAAATCCACTATTTGCTTTTGCTGTTAATATTGGTAGATATGTTTCAAAATCAAGTAGCAGTTTAACAATAAACCGAAATTCGCCAGAGGGAGTGAATAAAAATTATTATTTCATGGTTGATGCTAGTATTTCAGGTTCAGCAGCAGGATCAGATTCGTATGAAATAACTGTGAATGGGATATCAAAGAACGCATTTAATCCAAACCATGTTACGCAAGGAGATATATGGTGGGGATGTTATTTTCAAAAAAGATTTCCATTTAATTCAGGGAATAATACAATTAAATTTAAAGCAACTGATGGTAGTGTTCATTTTGATGGTTATAGAATAACTGAAGAAAAACCAATTGGATTGCCCTTGTGTATTACTTCTGATGGTAGTACAACAATTGTTGGCGGAGAAGGGGAGCTAATGTTTTCAGTAATGGAACTTGGAACACGAGACAATTGGGGATTTGTAGAATGGGATTTTACAAAAAATAGTGGAGAAGCAGTTAACTTACAATTTCAAACTTCAAATCAATCAGATATGTCCGGAGGGGTTTGGCATAATATTTCAGGAGGAAATGGGTTATATGATTTAACAGCTTATGCTGCGCCTTATACTAGATTTGGGGTTGGAGTTGATGGTGGAACTTTAGCGTCTCCAGTATTTAATGAATTAAGACTTTGTTCAAGAACGATTGACGTTTGTGCTGAGGAAAGATCAAGTCCGTGTACTGAAGCAGATCTTATAGCTAAAGATTGTTATTCTTGTGAAGATAATGAATATTTTGACGTTAACAATATGAGATATTGTTTCAATTATGATACTTCAATTAGTGACGGTACAGCGGGTACTTCGGAAGCATCAAGACTAACTGATCCCCAACAGGCTTATTGTTTAAGTCAAAGTTTTCCAGACTTTACTGCAAATGGTTTAGCAGAATTTAATGATGTGCTTAATACTGATGAAAGGCTTGAACATATTCTTTCAGTAAAAAATGCATATGCGCCAAACAGAGTTCCATTTTATGAAGTAACACCTCCTAAGGGATTAAAAATTTTAAGTAATTGTAATTCAATAACAAATGCTTTTCCAGCAAACACACATTCTTATTTATATGCAGATGGAAGTGAATTGGGGTCAGTTAATTGTTCCTTTGATGGACTTGTTTTTGCCACAGGTAATCCAGCCCATGGAGATGAAAATGGAAGACTAAATGATGGTTGGGGAGATCAACGTGGAGCAGTTTGTCAATTTGAAAGAACAACTCCAGTAAATTGTAATTATTGTACTGGCGATATTGATCCAAATAGTGTTATATGTAATGGGTCCGACACAACACTAAATAGTAATACTCAAAGAACACTTTCAACTTCGTGCACATCAACAAAGTGTGAATATGTTTGTGGACCAGGTTACACATTTGATAATGGGGCCTGTGTTTCAACTTCAACACCTTGTTATGATCCAAGCGATCCAGTTTTTTCACTTGAAGAAACACTTGGACTTGATGTGGAAGGATTAGTTTCTTATTGGCCAATGGATATTGAAACAAGTGGTGAAACTTCTGATATTATTAGTGGAAATGATGGAATTATTGATGGTGCTGATTTAAATTCAGAAGGAATTTTTTCTTCAGGATATAATTTTGTTGGTACTGAACGCGATCGTATTAATGTTGGAGATCATGACAATTTAAGCCAAGGGCCTGATGGATTATCAGGATTTGCGTGGATAAAAACAACAGGGGGTCATTATCTTAACGGGACAGTAATTTCAAAATATTATGGCGGAGGCCAATGTGGGGATGGTGGAGATCTTTGTAGTAATGGAACGTATTTACCAAGTCAATATTGTGAACAAGAATATAAATTTACAATTAATACTGCTGGGTTAATTAGTACTTGGTTTGCAAGTAGATTTTCTAGTAATTTTAATAATACTGGAAATATTCAATTAGTATTTTTTGATAATTCTTATAATTTAAATGATGGGAACTGGCACCAGGTTGGATTTTTCTTTGATAGTGGTAATCTAAAATATTATGTTGATGGTGTTTTAGTAAGACATCTAACCGGGATCTTTGGGACTTGTCAAAATAGTGGATCTTTTATTATTGGGGATGACCAGCATGGCAATCTATCTTATTTTAATGGTTTAATTGATGATGTTGTAATTTTTAATAGGGAACTTTCAGATTGTGAAATAAAAGTATTGGCTAAAGGGCCAACTGCTTGTTTTGAAGGCTGCGTTGGGATTTGTGGATCAAAAAATAAAAATTATTTAGCTTCAGAAACAGACTGGCCAAGTGCAAGTACATATTGTGAATATGGGATTCAATCAACAAGTCCAAGTTTTCCAGAGTTTGGTCAAAGTAAAAATTGGGATTGTGAATCAAATGGAATTTCTGTTGGCTGTATTGCTTCAAGGAATTCAAATTATATCTGTCTTGGAACACTTCCGCTTAATTCAAGTTTTATAACTGATGACAACACGGGATTAATTACTGATGTGTGGATAGATCTTGTTGAGGCGGATGACTCTCAAATAAAATGTGAGATTATGTGTGATTCAGGGTATTATAGAGAAAATCAAAGTTGTATGCCTGGCTCAGAATATAGTGGAGTTTGTGGAGATAGAAATAGGGTATTTGATTTTAGTGAAATTGATTGGCAAGTTGGCAGTGAATATTGTTCAACTGGAATAAATAATTTAAGTCCAAGTTTTCCAGACCAAGGAGATATCGTTACTTGGAAATGTCTTGGATCAAGTAGAGATAGGGATGTTGTGTGTAGTGCAACAAGATCTTTTGACACTGGGATTTGTGGCGGAAATGCTCCAGTAGGAGATGGAATAATTGTAGGCCCAGACAATTATACTGATTTAGCATATCTAATAAAAGATTGGGGCTATAGCCCACTTGCAACAACAGATACAAATTGTTTGTGGAAATGTGAGGCAGGATATACTCGAGTTGGGTATGGGTGTCAACAAGAAGGAAACATAATAAGCGATGTAAATAATCTTGAATATTTAAAACTTGGAATAAGTGATAGAAATATTTTAGTTGAAATACAATGTTCAAATAATTTAAGTGGACTTGGTTTTAGTGTGGTTGATGAATCTGGAAAAGACATAAACAAAGACATTCTTTTCTATACACTTAATGGATCAAGTGTTACAAATGGAAATCTTGATTGTAATAATACTCCAACAAAATATATTTTAAAATCAAACCTTACTGGCTTAGATACTTATCCTGGAGATCAAAAATATTTAGTAACTGGCTCAATAAAAGAACCGTGTAATATTTGTTCACGCAGTGGGTACATATTTTATGAAAAGGAGTCAAGAGCAGCAATTCCTGATGCTAATTTGCTAGTTGCTATGCTTGTAGCGGGGTTTGCGATATTTATCGTCCAAAGGAAAAGGATTTAATACTAAAAAAACATTCTATTTGTGATAACTGATGAAAAAAATAATAATTATTTTAGCTATTTTACTCATATTTTCTTTTGGGTGCACGTCAGTTAAAGATGACGGTACAGTGATGCTTGAATTTACAAAGTTAAAACAAGACTATGGGGTTGTGGAAGCATACTCTCCGGCCATAGGAATCATGAATGATTATATTAATGATATTTCAGAACTACGTGCTGAAAGTTCAATGTTTGTTTCAAAAACACTAGATGCAGAAATTGCTTCAGCTCAAAGTTTTTACTACTTACTTTTAGCATATGATGAGTCACTCGAAATTGATTTTTTCCCAAATGTTTGTAAACTTCAAGAAATAAGAAATTCAAAAAGTTATTTACAAACAAAAAAATATTTAGCTCTTTCAATTAATAAATCTAACACGGCTTCAGAAATTTTAGTTACTCTTAATGCAACAGAACTTGAACAACTTCGTTCAAACCAATTACTTGTTGTTAAACAATATAAAGCACAATCAGAAAACTTAGAAGCTGATTTAAGCGAAATTTGTTCTTAACTAAATAATAAAAACTCTTCTTTTGATAAGTTTAGTATGAAAACATTTCATAAAAAAGGAGCAGAAGCTGAACTAGTAAAAAGTGAATATGATTCTATGCCCGCACTTATAAAAAAAAGAATTCCAAAAGGATATCGAGATAGTTTACTAGATGCACGAATCAGAAAAAAAAGAACAAGGTCTGAAGCAAAAATAATTAAATCTCTTGTCCACGTAATTCGCGTACCTGAAATATTTTTTGTAGATGAAAAAAAATGTGAAATAATAATGGAATTTATTGATGGGAAAATGTTAAAAGAAATAATTGATGATATGCCAGAACTTGCAACACTAGCAGGTAAAGAAATAAAAAAAATTCACGAACAAGATATTATTCATGGTGATTTAACAACTTCAAATATTTTATATGTTGATAATAAACTTTGTTTTATTGATTTTGGACTTGGACATTTTTCAAAAAAAATTGAAGACAAAGCAACTGACTTAATAGTTTTCAAAAAAACATTTAATGCAACACATTCAACTCTTACAAATGGGTGGGATCTTGTCATGAAAGGGTACGCTCCTAACAAAGAAATGAAAACAAGAATGGATGTAATTGAAAAAAGAGCAAGATATCACTAATTTTTGAGTAATTTTGAAAATGAAGTCGAGGAATTAGATTTATAAAGGTTCTTTTTCAAACTTATGTTATCAATCAGCAATTGTTTGATGAAAAGATAGCTGCGATGCGGCGAATTTTATAGTTCTTTTCCGCGCCGATATGGGCTGGAAAGGTTAAGTGATTAAGATGGTAAAAGAAACACAAATAACAGCCAAAGAAGCTGAAGAAACAGTTGTATCGTTAGCGAACGCTGGACACAGCCCAAGCAAAATTGGACTAATTTTAAGAGACGAGCATGCAGTTGGAAACTTCCACGAATTTACTGGAAAAACTATAAAAGCAGTTCTTGGAGAAAATAATTTACTTGGAGACATCCCAGAAGATTTACTTAATTTAATTAGAAAAAGTGTTATGTTACATAATCACATGGAAAAAAATCATAAAGATTACTCTGCAAAAAGAGGATATGAAATAACAGTTTCAAAAATTAGAAAATTAAGCAAATATTATGTGAAGAAAAGAATTTTGCCAAATGACTGGTATTACTCTGCACAAAAAGCAGCACTACTGGTGAAATAATGAATGTGCAAGTTAAATTTATTGAAAATAAAGAAATAAAATTTGAAGGAAATGGAATTAAAAGTTTAGAAAAAGTGGATGAATTATTGATGTGATATTATGGCTGATAAAGGTGCAAAAGGAAGAAGAAAAACAGTTGACAAGTGGAAAAAGAAAAAATGGTTCACTATAACTGCCTCAAAAATCTTTAACAAAAAGCCACTTGGTGAAACTCCAGTAGAAAAACCAGTAAACCTAGCTGGAAGAACAATTAAAGTAACACTTGATGTTTTAACAGGTCAAAGAGCAAGACGTGATATTGCAGTATTCTTTAAGACTTGTGACGTTCAAGGACAAACAATTTCAACTAAAGTGTCAAAATTTGAAGTAAACAAAGGAGCACTTAATAGGTCAATTAGAAGAAGAAATAGTAAAGTTGGTTTAGTTAAAAAAATACCTGTTGTTGGCGGAGAAGCAAGAGTAAACATTATTGTTATTACAGCTAATAAAGCAAATCAAAAGCAAAAAACTGGAATACGAGCACTTATTGACGATCAAACAAAAGATCTTAAAGGAAAAGAATTCGAAGCTGTTGTAAAAGAAGTTTTACTTGAAGGATTTACAAATGATCTTTTTAAGAAAGCCGCAAAAATTATTTCAATCAAAAAAGTAATTGTTGCCAAAGCAAGTTTTACAGAAGCAAAGTGACGCCATGTTAACTGAGATAGAATTAGCACTAATATTATTTTTTCTAATCGTTTTTTCTATCATTTCTTATAAAAAAAAGTTACTTAACTTTGAAGGAATCTTAATCGCGGATGTTGTTGGACTTGCAGCTATTACTTATGGGCCAAACCCTATGCTTTGTTTTTTTGCAGTTTTACTATTTTTTATTTTAGGAGAAATTGCAAGTAACTATCCAAGAAAAAAGCATGGTGAACGAAATATTTGGAATGTGATTGGAAATTCACTACCTGCATTATTTGTCTTATCTTTAATTGTACCTTATCCCGAACTAGGATTAATATTTCAATTAGGATTTTTTGGAGCAGTTTCAGCTGCATTAGCAGACACATTATCTAGCGAAATTGGATATTATTCAAAAACTAAACCACGCCTTCTCTCAACTTTTAAGATAGTGCCAAGAGGAACAGATGGAGGAATTACAAGACTTGGAGAACTAGCTGGACTTTTAGGCGGACTTCTAATAGGACTATTATACTTATTTTTCATACCAAATTATTTCCACTTTTTGATAATTGTTTTAGCAGGGGTTGTTGGGACAAATATGGACTCAATATTTGGGGCAATCTTTGAAACAAAAAAGGTTTTAAATAACACTCACGTAAACCTAATAGGTAGTAGTGCGGGAGCAATCTTTGCTTTAATCATGGCACTATTATAATTTGGTAATTGGTGCTTGGAAATGTTTGAACTTATCTTAATTTTATTTGCATATTTATTACCACTTTATGTTGCCAATGCAACCCCAATACTGTTTCATGGAAAAGTTCCAGTCGACCTTGGAAAAAAATACGCTGGAGAACGAGTACTTGGGAAAGGAAAAACAATTCTTGGAGTTCTTTGTGGAATCTTAGGCGGAATATTTGTTGGAATACTTTTTGGATTAATTTTTCCAAAAATATTTGAACTAATCCCAACATATCTAGTGCTAATTATAGTACTCTCAACAGGAGCACTTGTTGGAGATATGGTAAAAAGTTTTGCAAAACGAAGAAAAGGAATCAAAAGCGGAGGCAGATGGTTTTTAGTAGATCAACTTGACTTTATTGTTGGGGGGCTTGTATTTAGTTTAATAATTCGAATTCCAGAAATTTGGGTTGTAGTAATTTTACTTGTAGTTACTGGTTTTATTCACACAGCAACAAACATAATTGCCTTTAAATTAAAATTAAAGAAGGTGCCTTGGTGAAAAACCAAAATCTAGTCTTATTTTTATTAAAATTTTTTATTATATTTTTTGTAATCTCAACCCTAATTGAATTTTTAGATCTTTCATACTTGCGAGAATTCATCACATATATTAGTGCAACATACACAGGAGTAGCGTTTAGTGGGAGTATAATATCAATCGGGTTAACAAAATTTGTTGTAGTAAACTCTTGCACAGGTCTTGTTAGTGGGGCTATTCTAATAGCACTTTTATTTGCAGGAAGAAAACCAACCCTTCAAAAAAAGCTACTATTAACTGTTTTTGGAGTATGTTTGCTACTAATAGTTAATATTCCAAGGGTTATGCTAGTGTTAATTTCAGCAAAAGTAGGCTTTGATGCGGAGCTAGTACATACACTAACTTGGTTTTTAATGAGTGGACTAGTACTAGTAGTTTGGTATTATGGAAACAAAGCACTTGGAATAATTGACTTTAACGAG
>Ga0307928_10004169_pt1 | contig 10989 bp, 9 predicted proteins | sample AceLakmetagen232_FD_201815 | JGI IMG/M metagenome (GOLD analysis project Ga0307928, IMG submission 201815) | Saline water microbial communities from Ace Lake, Antarctica - #232 | ecosystem: Environmental > Aquatic > Non-marine Saline and Alkaline > Saline | place: Antarctica: Ace Lake...
GGTATGTATGTAGGATCTTTAGAAAATGAAGTCAAAAAACTATTTGTTGTTGATGATATATTATCTGAAAAAATTAATATATCAGAGAAGTTAACTAAATTTAATCCTGGTTTTCTAAAATTATTTGATGAAATACTTGTTAATGCATCTGACCATTTTGTTAGAACTGATGGTAAAGTAAAATATATTAAAGTATGGGTACATTCTGATAGAATCATAGTAGAAAATGATGGTCCTGGAATTCCAATAGAAATGCACAAAGAACACAAAATATATGTCCCAGAATTGATATTTGGAAATTTGCTTTCGGGGGAAAATTTTGAGGATGAAGATAGAGTAGTTGGTGGACTTCATGGACTTGGTGCCAAATGTGTAAATATTTATTCTAAAAAATTCATATTAGATACAGGAGACGGTAAGAAAAGATATACTCAAGAATTTCATGACAATTTAACAAAAATAGATAAACCAAAAATAAAACTACACAAAAAGAATTTCACAAGAATTGAATATTATCCTGATTTTGAAAAATTTGGTATTGGAGAAATATCACCAGAATTTGAAAAAATATTATATAAAAGGTGTGTAGACATTGCTATCTATTGTCCAAAAGTAAAAGTATATTATAATGATGATATAATACCAATCACAACCTTCAAAGATTATATGTCAATGTATTCTGATAAAGATTCTGAGATGTTTTATGAGAAAATAAATGATAATTGGGAAATAGGTATAACCCAATCTTCAGATGATAATTTTCAACAAGTATCTATGGTCAATGGTATATGTACACATATCGGAGGAACTCATGTCAATTTCATCACAAAGAAAATAGTTGATGGAATAAAAGAAACATTAGAAAAGAAACATAAGAAAATCACTATAAGACCAAATGATATTAAGAATAAGCTATTTTTATTTCTTAATTGTAAGATTGTAAATCCTTCATTTGATTCACAAACAAAAGAAAATTTAACCACAAGATTAATACAAAAACACACAAATGGTGTTGATATATCACCAAAACTATTAAAGCAAATATGTTCATCTGAAATAGTCGAAGATATATTAGATTATATAAAATTAAGAGAAAAAGCAGAATTATCAAAACTAAATAAAGGCAAAACTAGTAAAGTAAAAATTAAGAAACTAGATGATGCAAACAGAGCTGGTACAAATGATAGTGAAAAATGTCATTTGGCTTTAACTGAAGGAGATTCTGCGAAATCATTTTGTATTAGTGGGTTTGCATCAACAGGAAGAGATTATTGGGGAGTATTTCCATTAAAAGGAAAACCATTAAATATAAGAGATGTAACATTAGAAAAAATTAAAAACAATGAAGAAATAAAACATATCATTGAAGCATTAGGTTTAGAATTTGGCAAAAAGTATACTAGTACAAAAGATCTGAGATATGGAAAATTAATATTAATAACTGATGCTGATTGTTTACATGAAAATACTAAAATAAGAACAAAAAGAGGCAATATAATGATTAAGGATATTAGATATGATGATAAAGTTTTAACACACACCGGGCAATATAAGAGCATTCTAAATATTATAAAAACTTCAAAAAAAGAATATATTGAAATAAAATCAAATGGTATTATTTTAAAATTAGGAAAATATCATAAATTATTTGTTTATAGAAATAAAGAAATAATTCAATTATTTGCAAAAGATATATTAAATGATGATAAATTATTAGTTAAAAAATAAAATCACTTTCACACAAATTTCTTTTTTTAATATTTATATATCTTTTTGTTAAACATAAATTATCTATACTAGACATTTCTTCAGCTGATATTTTATTTATATAACCATAATTTATTGATATTTTATGATCAATATTAGGATAATTTTTATTATTATTTTTATATTTAATAAAATTATTTTTAATATATTCTCCATCATAATAATCATATCCGTCCCATAATTCAAGTAATTTATTTTTATTTTTTCTTGTTAATTTTCTAACTTCCTTATTATATTCTATCAACTCACTATTATCAACTATAATATTACCATTTTTTATCATTGTATTTCTTCTTTTATTAACGGTATCAATTATTTTTGACATTATTTTTTCTAATAAATCTTTATTTTGTGTCGTATATTCAACTCCATATCTATTTATCATAGTTATTCTTCTTTTTTCTTTTATATCTTTATTTTTTAATGGACAAACAAAACCATACCTTTCTATATTTGTTTTCTTTTGTTTTTCTTTAACAATTTCAGATTTAGCTGATGAATTAAATCCATATTTTTCTATAAAAATATTTTCTACTTTCTCAACACTACACTTTTGAGAACAAGAATAATATATTTCTTCATTTTTTGTATTTATGATATATTTATTCCACATTATTTTTTTTGTTTTTCCACATTTATCACACATAACATTAACATACACATGAGAATTTTTAGGCAAGTCATGAATCTTTACAGTTATTTTATTTTTATCCACATTATATCCTAATTTTTTATAATAAGATTTCACTCTATTTGATATATTAATCTCTACATTTTTATCCAATAACATAAACTATCTATTGTTTTTTTAATATATATTAAAAACTAAAAGTACATACTCCTTAATTATGCAAAAAATAAATATAAATGATTACAACTTATTAGATATTGATTATATTAATGTAGTAGAAAATGATATTATATCTTATGACATAGAAGTAGAAGACGATAATAGCTATTATATATCTCATGATAATAATCTTATACTTACACATAATTGTGATGGCAACCATATCAAAGGATTACTTATTAATTTCTTCGAATATTTCTTCCCTGAACTTCTTGATCTCAATTTTCTTTTTGAATTTGTTACACCAATTATAAAAGCACAATATAAAAAAGATATAAAATATTTTTATAAATTAAATGATTATAATGAATGGAAAACAACACAAAATTCAATAAAATATAAAATAAAATATTTTAAAGGTCTTGGTACATTAGAACCAAATGAAGCAAAAAAATTTTTTAAAGATATTAATAAACACCTTATTAAATTTAATTATGATAAATCTGATGAAACAAAAAATATAATTGATCTTGTTTTTAATAAAAAAAGAGCTGAAGATAGGAAAAAATGGCTATTGGACTATGTACCTGGAAATATTGTTGATAAATTTTCTGAAAAAACAACATATGAATCTTTCTTCAATAAAGAATTCATAGAATTTTCAATGTATGATAATATTAGATCTATTCCAAATATTATGGATGGTCTAAAACCATCACAAAGAAAAATATTATATGGTTGTATTAAAAAAAATATAACAAATGAAATAAAAGTAAGTCAATTATCTGGCACAATTATCGAACAAACTTCATATCACCATGGCAATGTCAGTCTAGAACAAACAATGGTAGGCATGGCACAAAATTTTGTTGGTTCTAATAATATAAATTTATTGGTACCAAATGGACAATTCGGAACAAGACTCAAAGGCGGAAAAGATGCTGCATCTGCTAGATACATTTTCACACAACTAAATGATTTAACAAGAAAGATATACAAAATAGATGATGATAATATATTAAATTATCTTGATGATGATGGTTATCCAATTGAACCAGAATTTTATGTGCCTATATTACCTATGATATTAGTTAATGGAACAGAAGGCATTGGAACAGGATGGTCAACAGATGTACCAAAATATAATCCTAAAGAACTCATAAAATATATTGGTTGTAAATTAAAGAAACAAAAAACACCTATAATTGAACCATATTATAATAAATTTAGTGGAACTATATCCTATGATGAAGAAAATGGACGTTGGTCTTCCAGAGGCATAATTAAAAAAGTAAATATGAGCACTTTAAGAATTACTGAACTACCAATAGGCATGTGGAATAATAAATATTATGATATATTAGATAAATTAATTGACAAAAAAGTAATAAAAGATTACAAAAAACAAGATACAGATGAGAAAGTTGATATATCTATCAATGTACAAAGAGAACAGATGAAAGATTTAGAATCAAAAAACTTCTATAAAGAACTTTCATTAGAAACAAACATAAGTTGTAATAATATGCACTTATTTAATCATTTAGGACAAATAAAAAAATATAATACAATATATGATATCATTGATGAATATTATGATATTAGATTTGAATATTATCAGAAAAGAAAAGATTATATACTTGATAAATTGAAACATGATAGAATGATTCTAATAAATAAAATGAAATTTATTAATGCTATACTCAAAGGTGATGTAATATTAAACAAAGCAAAAAGGGAAGATATCGAAAACAAATTAGAAGAATTAGAAATAGAAAAAACAGAAAACTCATATAATTACTTATTAAATATGACATTGATATCATTAACAACTGAAAAATTATCAGAATTGAAAGAACAATATACTAGAAAAAAAGAAGAAATAGATATACTTAAAACAACAAGTATTGAAAAATTATGGTTAACCGATTTAGGTGAACTTTACAAAAAAATCAAATAATATGTTAAGAGAAGACATAAATAAACACATAGATTATCTAAACCAAACTATTGATTATATAGAAATACTATCTACATATTTAAAATGGGTAGTTGATAATTGTCCTGATGATAAATTAGATGATATCAAATTATATATACAAGAATTGACACAAACACAATCTATACCTGTACACAAAATAGAAAGTTTCAAAAAGTTATTGGATAAAATTTATACAGAACTAGATATAAAAAATGATATTGAAATTGAAAGATTTGATAAGATATTAGAAAGAATAAAAACAAATATTAATAAATAGCATATTTATTATTTAGATAATTTTGAACAATATCCATTTCTGAATCACTCAACAATCTATTATATACTATATACTCAGCTATACTACCATTCATGCCATTTGCAGCATTTAATCGAGCACCAATATGTAATGTTTTTGTTTCTCCTATATTACCTGGATCATCATCATAACCATAATATGGACCCAAAGGTAAAATTTCACCATTTATATTGAAACGATGATAATCATTTGTACCATTATAATAATGTGTTATTAATCTCCAAGGTCCTACACCCCAAGAATTCTGATATTCCTTAAATGATGATAAATTACTTGTACCATCTTTACTAACACCTATACTTTTATCATCTCCATTTAAGAAAAACCCAGTTTCTAAATCTGTATCATCACCGAATTCATATATATAATCTTTATCACTTGAAGTAAAAACTGTAAAAATCGTAAAATGATTTATAAACAAATCTACATTATAAACATTATTATTAAATAATAATGTAGGGTATCCATTTAATGTATTTGGTTGATATGTTGCTCTCAAATCTGAATATGCATGATTTAATTTTCCACTTATATCTTTCCATTTTATTACTTTGTTTTGTGAATCTAATACTATATTCTTTTTACTTGGCTCTAACCATAATAACATACCATCTATACTACTAGATATTTTAGAATCATTTCTAAACATATTATTATTATAAGAATATATATTATCATCATAAGAAAACATTTGTGTATCTGCCATATAATTTTTTATTTTTAACTAATTACACTATATTTGTAAATTATTACTATATTTATGTATTAAATTATATATAAAAAATTGATGTGTATATTTTTTTTTATTACACATTTATTTATATATTTGTAAAATATTAATTGAAAAAATTATAAAATTGAAAATATGAAGAAAAATAAAATTATGAACATTGGGGTAACTGACATAGTACCTGTCTCATCTTTTAACCTAAAAGACTTAATACAAAAACAAGAACTTCACAAAAAATTATCTGATGCAATCATTGAAATGATTACATCTTATAATTTACCTTATTATGGTGAATTTATGCAATTTGTAAATTGCTGGAAAGCTGATATTGGTACTTGTGGTGTAAATGTTACTGAAAAAGGTATGAATTTTTATTGGGATGAAAAATGGATCGAACAAAGAGATAGAAAAGAAGTAATCTTTACTATTATCCATGAAGTTTTTCACCTTTTATTTGATCATCAAAAACGTGGTGTTGGTTATGATAAGAAATTAGCTAACTTAGCCGCTGATATGATTATTAACTCAACTATTCATGGTGATTTAATCCTTGGTGAAGGTTTAGGTAAAATGATTGATATTCCTAAAGATGAACATGGAAATAACTGTGTTATATTCTTACCAAAAGAATATACTGGACATGCAATATTTGAAGAAGTATACCATTGGTTATTGAAAGAATATAATAAATGGTCTAATGAAAATAGTCACAAACAAAATGGTGGTGGATCTGTACAAATAGACAAAAATGGTAAAGCAACAATAAAACCTAACTGCCCAAATTGTGGAGCACCAATGGAAGATAAAGATAAAGAAGATAAAAAAGACCAAGGCAAAGGAAAAGAAGATAAAGAAGATAAAAAAGACCAAGGCAAAGGAAAAGAAGATAAAGAAGATAAAAAAGACCAAGGCAAAGGAAAAGAAGATAAAGAAGACCAAAGTGGTGATGGAGAAAAAGAAGACAACCAAAGTGGTGATGGAGAAAAAGAAGATAAAGAAGACAACCAAAGTGATGATGGAGAAAAAGAAGAAGACAACCAAAGTGGTGATGGAGAAAAAGAAGATAAAGAAGACAACCAAAGTGATGATGGAGAAAAAGAAGAAGACAACCAAAGTGGTGATGGAGAAAAAGAAGATAATGACCAAAATGGTAATGGAGAAGATGGTGAAGGCGAAAAAGAATCACAAGAAAAAGGCAATGGTGGACATAAATGCCCAAATTGTGGACATGAACAAGATTCACAAGAAGGTAATGGTGATGGTGATGGTGGACAAGGCGAAGGTCAAAGTGAACCTGGTGAAGGTTATGGTTCTAATGGTAAATCTGGCGAAAAAGGAGAAAATGATGTAGATATGTACCCTGTTGATAAGTTCTTCGAAAACATTGAAAATAATCAAGGACAATCATTTGATATTCACTTTGATGATGATGTTCCAGAACAAGTAAGAAAAGAATGGGTTGAATCTACAATGGAAAAATTAAAAAGTAGAGGACTTGAATCAGGTGAAGTTGAAAAGATTTTAAGAAAATTAAGAAAATCCGAAAAAGATTATTTAAAAGAAATTAAAAGAAAACTATCTAATGATATTTTTGGAAATATGAAAAAGAAATCTATTACCAAACCTAACCGTAGAGGCATCTGGGGTCTTAAAGGTAACCGTAAATACAAAAATAGAATAAATGCTATTCTTGATACTTCTGGTTCTATGGGTGGAGATTTTGAAAAAGTTTTAGCATATATTTTCCAAAATGACATTGAAGTAAACCTTATACAATGTGATGCTGAAATACAAGGAGTTGAACTAATCAAGAGTAAAAGAGAATTAGAAAAGATAACTATTAAAGGTTTAGGTGGGACAACATTAACACCAGGACTTAATTATATTGCAGAAGACAAAAATCTAAACAAATATAATACTGTTATACTTACAGACGGATATACAGATTCTCTAAATTGTACAGGTGTTAAAGGAAACATATTAATACTTTCTACATCAACTAAATGTCCTATTGTACCAGGAACAACAAAAAAGTTAAAACAAATTATCATAGATAAAGAAAATGATTAATCTAATAAAGTATTTTTATAGTTGGTATTGTTATCCCTTGTGTTTTTTACATGAGGGATTACACTACTTAATGTGTATCATAACAAAAACTAAAGTTAATACCTTCAGAATATATAAAACTGATATTGGATTATATAATGGTTCACTTAGCCATGAAGTACCAGATGAAAAATGGAAAGCTTATTTAATAATATATTCTCCTATTATATTATTAATATTGCCTATTATATTATCATTTTTCTCATTAATTGGATGGCTATCATTATTGTATGTTGTAACAAATGCTGTTTTTTACAAAGGTAATATGATATGGGTTGTTTTTCCTAGTGGAAATGACATTACATATATAAATTATTGGAAATATTGTAGAAATCATCTGTTAAATTTTCTTAGAAATCATGAAATAAGTGATAGTATAAAAAATGGAACATATAATAATATGTTAGAAAAATTCAATACTCTTAATTTCCAAGAATATAATATGAAGAAAAACATGAAAAAATTTTAAATTAAAAACAAGAAGGGAAAAATATGTATACAACTATAACAATAGGAACTTTTATATGTATAATAATGTGCATATTAATAGGTATTGGTGGATTTGCAATAAATATAAAGTCGAAGAAAGATAAAAAGAAAGGAAAATTACTAACAATAATCTTATTCTGTAATTATATATTTGTATTATCTTGTGTATCATTATATGTCATGAATAGTATGTCATATAAAATTACTACAGATGAATTACAAGTTAAAAATATTTGTGTAGATACAACTTTCACCAAAGTAACTTTTACAAATAATACTATTATTAAATATGAAACATTGAAACAATCAAATGATATACAAAACGGTGTCAATTTCTTTTTAGTTAAATTTTATAAAAGGAAAAATAATAGATGGTACACGAATTTATTATATAAAGAATGATATCAAAATTTATGGACATGAATAAATAAAACAAAAATAAACCAAACCTTTCAATAAAAGAATTATATAAATTATTATAAATTAAAAACAATTAAAACTAAACACTATGAACATTGATGAATTAAAAAACGTTGAATTAACAACTATCGGAGTAGAAAAATTAGAAGAACATCAAAAAGATGTTTTATCTTTAGAAGAAAAAGAAACTGTTGAGTATCTAAAGTTTGCTTTAGATACTTATTACAAATCAGAAGATGAAGGTGATAATCCAGAATCTGTTGTTAAATTTTTTGAAACTAAAGAATTTAGACCATTTTACGATCAAATTCTTGAAGAAGAAAACACAGAAACAGAAACCACAGAAACAGAAACAGAAACAAAAGCAGAAGATATAGATACAGATGAAGACGCTATATAATTGTTGTTAATCTAAATGGAATCTATTAAACACAATATACTTATATCAAATTTTAGTATTATTGGTTATACAGCAATGACTGAAATAATTCATGTAGATTTTGTTAATTATTTATTCAGTGGTCAAAAAAGAATTGTAGTTGGTGAAGAATGGCATAAAAATGCCAATTCATCAACTTTTTTTTTATGCGATGGAAATCCAGAAATACTAACAGAAATATGCAAACAATATAAGGATCACACTATAATATCTTTATATCCTATCTCTAATTTATCATTTAGTATGATGAATATAAACACAATGCACAAATCAATATATTTAAAAAGATATTTAGAAAATCTGAGAATAATTTGTATAGAAAACAATAACAAAATTGTATTATTTAATCATACTTACAATCATACTTTTAGTGGCGGAATATCACAATTACATATATCAGAATATGCAATGATAATGTATGTAAAAGATAATATGCAGATGGTATCTGAAATAAAAAATAGAAATGGGTCATATAATTCAAATATAAATTTAAGTCCATTTCTAAATAGATTAACAAGAGAAAAAAAATTAAAAAGAATTCTAAAATGAAACCAGAAGAAAAATTTTTAATAGAAAATTTTAACAAATTCAAATTTTAAGTTTCCTGTATCAAATATTCTATAATATCCCCTATCATGCATTATTTGTACCTCTGTTTTATTCTTATCATATCCTTCTTTCACTAATTTATCTTTTCTAAAAGTATATCTATGATACTTTTTGGTATTTTTACACCAGTAATAATTTATATTTGTATATTTATCAAAATCAAAACCTAATATTTCATATAAACTATTAGTTTTTGTATTTGTCCAATCTCTTTTAGCATAAGATATTATTTTATTATATTCATAATTATTCAAAAAATAATTAAACAATTTTGATGCAGAACCAATCACATTATAATTTAATTTATTACAAAATCTAAGTAATTCAAAATCACCTTCCTTTTCTTTATTACCCAATAATTTTCTGGTTTTACCAAATGTCATGATTGATAATAATTCTTCATTGTAATATAATCCAATGTTTATCTTTGATGGTATATATCCTTGTATATGATTATTTTCTAAGAATTTTTTAGCATTATTTCCTTCTACTAATATCAATTTACATTTTCTAGCAAATATTCTATTTTCTGTTTTTTTAATTAAATTTAATATTCTACTTTTAATAATATCTTTTTTATATAACCATTCATCTTCCCATATATGTATTAATTTTAATCCTTTATCATTACATTTAATTGTCTTTTCTAAATGATATTTTTTATTTTTTAATAATTCTGAATGCCAATACAAACCATTTATTTCTATTGCTAATTTATATTCTGGTATATAAATATCTAATTCTCCTTTTATTATATTTCTATTATTCTTTTCTATAATTGCATAATTTATTAAAAAATCATATAATTCTTTTTCATAACTACTATTGAATTGATTAACTGGGTTACATATTAAACAAGGCTCGCTTCTATATCTATTCATCCTTAAATATAATAAACTTGAACTTATTTCATATTCTTTGTTACATTTTTCACATAAAACACTAACAGTTCCTTCTTTAGGAATATCTAGTATTTTCAAATTTTTATACTGTTCTTTAAGCATAGCCAATCTCTTTCTTTTTCTTGTTTTAGAAGATTTAATAATAACATCTCTTGATTGTACTATATAATCTACACCATACTCATCTCTAATGGTTTTCTTATATTTATTAAATATCTCTTTAGATTTCATTGGATTATCTACACCATATTTTTTTATACATGTATTTTTTATTTTCAATTTAACTTCTTCAGATTTCATCGGATGTTCTACACCATAAGATATAATAGCGGTTTCTTTAAACTTAATCTTAAACTCATCTGTTTTCGAATAACTTTCTGTGCCATATTTGTCTAAGCATGTCATCTTCTTTTTTTCTTTAACACTATCTATCTGAC
>Ga0307928_10004173_pt1 | contig 10977 bp, 16 predicted proteins | sample AceLakmetagen232_FD_201815 | JGI IMG/M metagenome (GOLD analysis project Ga0307928, IMG submission 201815) | Saline water microbial communities from Ace Lake, Antarctica - #232 | ecosystem: Environmental > Aquatic > Non-marine Saline and Alkaline > Saline | place: Antarctica: Ace Lake...
GTGTCCATGGTGTCAACTTACTGCGAGAAGTCACTAGAGAACTTCAGGGAAAAATATAAGGAAAAATATATAAAGTATTAGAGCCGGATCCTGTGGTTTTGCTACTTCCCTGTCGGTAGTAGCGCAGCTTTACCTTTTTCCATGGGGTCCGGTCCCCTAAAATAAAGAAGGAGATTATAATGAAAACTGTAATAGTAAGGAAGGATGAATTACTTGATACGTTAAGGATTAATCGTTCCTTACATAGAGAAGTTTTTGAGCAAGCTCAGAAAGGTTATCGCATAAAAGCAATAAAATTATTAGATGCTGCCTTGAAAGATGCTGAAAGAGGGCTAGAAATCCGTACGTTAAGGATTAATCGTTCAAAACATAGAGAAGTTTTTGAGCAAGCTCAGAAAGGTTATCGCATAAAAGCAATAAAATTATTAGATGCTGCCTTGAAAGATGCTGAAAGAGGGCTAGAAATCCGTACATATATCGAGCTTGAATCTCCGATAGATCAGACCAGAGATTATGATCGTGTTATATCTATGCTGGAGATGAGTGTGGATACAAAAGTTGAATTATCAGAGAATGAATTCTCACAATATGTTTTAGATGATTGGAACTGGAAGCGACAATTTTTAACAATTAATTCAATGTATATGAAGGAATAAGGGTGACTGAGGAGCTAGGAGGAGCAATATTTTTCATTGGCAGTTTCTTTTTCGCCTTCGGGGTCGATGGGGTAGGGACAGTCCTTTGCCTCGTTGGTCTATTAATTGCAACGATTGGATTTTTATCTAATATGTAATATAAACTTGACAAACAAATAAACATAAGATATACTCGTAGTATAAAAACAAAGACAAGTTTCCCACAGGAGAAAGATATCCTGTAGGAACCTTGTCTTTTTTTTTCCCCCTTGGTTTGGGGCGCTGAAGGTTTTCCCCTTTAGCAATCGGGTCCAGTGTGCACACCTGGACCCTTTTTTTTTACTTACGGGAGGATATATGGCACGACCAGCACAGGGACTCCAACCAAAACACTGGAAAGCTCTTGAGCTATTTGAAGAGGGGATCCTTTCCATCAAAGAGATCGCAGTAGCCTGTAAAATTCCACAAGATAAAATGTATGACCTATTCGAGGGCGATACCCACAAGGCTGGGGAGATCGCACATCTATTCAAAGAAGAGCTTAATCAGATCACAGCGCGTAATTCAGCTAAGGTTAGATACCTGGTTAAGGATTGTAAGAAGTTAGCACTCCAGAAAATCAATGAGTTCTTACGCTCAAAGCAGAAACCTAAGGCCAGCGAGAAGATGATGCAGTCCTTAATCCGCGTAATGAATTCTTTAAATAAGGCGACACCTGCTGTAGAGGTAGGGTCCTTTTCTATAACAAAAGGTATGACCAAAGAGGAATTGAAGCATGAGTTCGCAAGACTTACTGCCCTTGCACGATTCGCATCTAACGGAGGGAGAGTTTCTAGGCTTAAGTCTGGAGAATCAGGAGGGTTACCTCCAACTTCTTCATGAGGAAGTACAGTATCGTAAGAGTAGGAAGTTACTTTACTATGAGCCTCATCCTAAGCAATTAGAATTTCACACCTCTGAATCCACGACCCGCGCTATATTTGGCGGGAACCGGAGCGGGAAGACTACGGCTGGAATCGTGGAGTTTTTATTCCATATGACAGGAATTTATCCTAAGTGGTATCCTGAGGCCAACCGTATGCAGCAGCCCGTAAAGGGCAGAATAGCTGCCAAGGATTTCCAGAAAGGTGTTGGGGAAGTAATCATACCTGCATTAGAAGAGTGGCTCGACCTGAGCCTTGTTCAAAAAAAGTTTCGGAATCCTTTAGGTATACCAGTTAAATGGTCCCTCAAAAACGGATCTGTGTTCGATATTTTAACATATGAGCAGAATACCGAACAGTATGAGGGATGGAAGGGACATGTGGCGTGGTTTGATGAACCACCACCCAGAGACAAATACATAGCGACCCTGCGGGGATTAGTAGATTATCAGGGGCGGAACTGGTTAACTCTCACGCCACTCACCCAGCCATGGATCTTTGATGAGATTTATAACAAGTCAGACAAGAAGAGGATACATGCAGTAACAACAGACATCAGAGATAACCCTCATCTTACTGAGTCAGCGATACAAGAATTTGAAGTAAACTTAACAGAGGAAGAGAAAGAGGCACGCCTTCATGGACGCTTTATGCATCTGTCAGGACTTATTTATAAGGAGTTTAATCCAAACGTACACATTTGTGAGCCACCTCATGTTAAGCAGAGTTGGACTCGATACTTCTGTATTGATCCTCACCCTAGAACTCCTACTGCTTGTCTTTGGTTTGCGGTAGATCCGTTTGGTAATCACTGGTTATATGATGAGCTATGGCTTGCAAACATGAATGTGGAAGAGGTTTGTCATGCTATACATTCACAGGAAGGTGAGCTTACTCCACGGTTTAGGTTTATAGATCCAGCGATGGATAAAAGGAATGAGCTGTTGGGTGGCGCGAACATCCGGCAGGAGTTTATGAAGCATGGGATATATTGTCAACGGGCAAACAACGATCCCATGTTGGGTAAGAGCAGGATCCATGCAGCCTTACAGATCAAGTACGTACATAAATACGGGACAGAGATGCCAACGCTAAGGGTATCAAGGAATTGTACGCAGACTTTATATGAATTTGCACATTACATCTGGGCAGAACGTAAGAACAATCGCGATGAGATGGATCCAAAGCAGCAGCCACGGAAGGCTTGTGATCACTTTATGGATTGCTTGAGGTACATCTACAACGCAGATCCACGATATGTTCAGGATGAAGAAGATGACGAAGACGAGATTGTTTATGAGGGGCAGTATACGAAGCACCCAACACGGAAGCGATCAGGAACGTCTTCTTATCATAATTTGGTAGATGGGAAAGCAGGGAGGTTTTGATGGCAACTAAGAAGAAGAAGAAAAAAACTACATTAGATCAGCTAAGTGCTGAGATAGCGGAGCTAAGGGATTTGATGAGGGAGCAGGCGTTCCAGGCGGCAGTGCCACCAGGACCATATGGGCCTGGTCCTGAGGAAGAAGCAAACCCTGGAATTGGTATCGGTGCTGGTCCTGGTGGGGGTAGTTATCCTCCAATTCTACCTGATGATGAGCAGACTGGATTTCCACCTCAAGCAGGCGGCGGACCTCCGCATCTACCAGACGGAACACCCAACGATTACTTTCCAAAGTTTCCAGTAGCCGGGGGATTCTAATGGGGAACAACGCATATAAAGAAAAGAAACCTTTTTCAACATGGTGGGAGTGGCTATTGGGTATGCCTACCGGATATGACAAGAAGCTAGGCGTGAACTGGGGTGGCTTGTCCGGCGCAGGTGTGTTCGATAACTCTATTGATTGGGGTAAGGCCGGATCAGGAGCGAAGACAGGTAGCCAGGTTGGAGGTTCGATTTATCCAGGCTGGGGTCATTTGATCGGAGGCGTTGTGGGAGGAGCAGCAGGCAGTGGGTTCGTTGGGTCAGAAGATCCCAACGATGGTATAGCTGCAACCTTTGATGGGCGGAGTCCACAAGCAGAACAGCGACTAGGTGGCTATGACTATACACAGGGCGGAGGCCCCCAGTATCAACAAGAGCAACAGCAGTATATGACGAATTATTATTAAGGGGAGTTTTAAATGGCTGATACAACGATAAAAGATCCAAAAGTAGAACACGTAGTAAAGGAGTTCCAGCGGTATGAGAGCTTTCATGCTGATAGATGGGATCTGATGGATGAGATCCGTGAACAATGGCGTAACAAACCACCGAAGCGTGACTATAGTTGGCAGAACCAAGTACATGTACCGTTGATCGTTGAGGGTGAGCAGACGATATCTCCCAGATTATTTACTGCTCTTTTCCCAACGGATGCTCCGGTTGATGTGCATGTTGAAGGCGATGCACCTGAAGAGCAGGGGATCCGTATTAAAGGAATCATACAGCATTATTTCAGGGTGGCTGATGTGCAGGCTGAGACAATCCCTATGCTGACACAGCTAACATTGTTGGGTACAGGATACATGGATGGAGGTAGCTGGTTTGTCCGGAAGGGTTGGCAGATTAAACCTAACGGTGATCGTTACTTCGTTCCGATAGAAGCGCGACCTGATTGTAAGTTCGTTGACTTCTTTGAGATGTTCCCGCATCCAGCGAAGCTGAAAATAAATGATGGGTTGCCTCTCATACGTAGGCGATTCATTGATGCAGAGCAGTTGAAACGTATGGCTAAGCATGATGAGAACTTCGGACAGGAGGATCTTGACAGGGCTTTAGAATCCAAACCAGTAGGGGTTTCAGATAAAAGTGAAGAGTACGGTGAAGACGATTTCTATGAGATCCTGGAATACTGGGGCCCATGGGATGATGAGATTCATGGTGATGATAAAGATCCGGAGAAGGTTATATCAAGGGAAGCAGTGCCGTATTGGATCATTGTAGTAAACCGGACGGTTGCAGTGAGATGCATCCCAAACCCTTATAATCACCAGTTGCCACCATATTGTAAGTCGAAGTTGTTTGAAGATCCAGAACCTTCATGGTTTGGCGTTGGGATGGGACAGATCGGGAAGCCAACGCAAGACCGTGTGAATAAGATCGTTAACCAACGTTTGGATAACGTTGACTTGGTTCTTAACAAACAGGGGTTTTACAATGGAAACGATACTCTTATCAATACAAAAAAGTTGCAAATATCTCAACCGGGTATGTGGCGCAAAGTATCAGACACTGTTAATTCGATTAGGTGGATGGAAACCCCGGACGTAACCAAGTCTTCATATGAAGAGGAGAAGATCGCGAAGCAGGATTTCCGTGAGTCAACGGGAGCAACGGTGAACTTGATGCCTGGAGAGAAAGAGGATCAGCATAGGACAGCGTTGGGTATTCAGTTGCTTCAGGGTGCTGCGGGTATGAGGTTCAGACCTGTACTGCGAAAGCTGGAGATGGATTATATACAACAGCTTGCAATGTTTTTCTTTTCTAACCTTAAGCAGTTTATGACAGAGGCACAGTGGGTGTTGGTTACAGGTGAGCAAGGAGTACAGAAACCGATACGAATAACTCCAGAGCAGATCCAGGCGAAGGTCTTCTTTATCCCCACGGGGATCTCAGAGACCATGAACAAGGAGACGCAGGTTGGGCAGTTGCTTAGGTTCAAGGAGGTCACAGCACAGGATCCAACGATAAACAGGACGGAGATTAACAAGCGTATTGCTGAGCTGTTTGGTTTCAAGGATATCCAGAAGTTGATGACTCCAATGCAACAGCCACCGCAGGGTGGTTTGACAGGTTATGACCAGCAGAGCATCCAACAGCGTATTGCTGAAGGCGCGAATCCTGATCAGATCAAGGCAGAGATGTTGGGGCCAAGGCCGAATGGAGTTCCAGTTGAACCTCCGCAGGGACCAGAAGGACAAGGCGGACCAGGTGGGCCAGGACAAGGAGGACCAGATGGCGGATAATAGAACTCCAGTTGACAAGATATACATGCATTTACTTAGCGCAGGTTATACGAAAGCGGATGCTGCTAAGACAGCTCAGGCGAAGACAGGCATGGTGTTAAGTACCGGAAGGCCTCCTGTAAACCGTAAGGGTGAGTTCAAGGGGAACAAGGGGAAGAAATCATGATGTCATTAGAACGGGCACGGGAGATCCGGAATTCATCTATGTGGGGTTATGTGGTTGAGGAAATAGATTACAGGTTAGATGCATTAAAGAATCAAATATTAGCATGTCCATTAGAGGACGTTGGTAATTTGAGAATAGAGATAGACGCTTTAAGATCAGTAAGACAACTTCCTGAGGATGTTATTACTCGAGAAGAAGAATAAATCGGGTTCGGACTTACCCGTAATAAGTTACGTTAACAAGGAGAGCAAGATGACAGAACTAAATCCGGCACCAGGACAAGCCGTAATTGATCCTAACGCTACCCCAGCAGCGGACGCTGGAGCTACGCCAACCCCTGAGGCGGGATCAGGAGACACGGGTGCTCAACCCGGTAATGAGCAGAAGACAGTACCGTTGGCTGCATTACACGAAGAACGTGAAAAGGCAAGGTCAATGCGTGTTGAGTTGGATGCGTTGAAGGCTAACTTAGCTAATTCTTTTCAGAATCAACAGCAGAATCAGCATCAATACAATCCAATGCAACAGCAACAGCAACAGCAAGTGCAACCGAACAACCAACATCAGCAGTTAGAACAGATGTGGGAGCAAGATCCGAAACGTGCAGTGCAGACTGAAATCCAGATGGCATTGCAATGGTATGACAAGAGCAACACACAGTTGGACTCACAGGAAGATTCGTTGGCAGGACAACATCCTGACTTCAATAACTATCGTTCTGAAGTTAGAAAGTACCTGAGAACATTATCTCCTAACCAGAGATCACAACCTGGCGTTGTTGAATTGGCATATTATGTTGTAAAAGGCCAGAAGGTTGATGGTCTTGTTGAACAGAGTAACCAAGCGTTGATTGATAAGATCAAGGCAGGTGAGCAGGTCCAGGGGTTTACAGGTACTGTTGGAAGTCCAGCAGTTCCAGCTAAGCAAGTTCCTTTAACGCACGATCAGAAGAACGCTGCGATGGCTATGGGGATGACTCCTGATGAGTACATGAAGAATGTGAGGTGACGTTATGGTTAACATCATCGAGCGATTAATGCCAAAGGGCATGAACAAAGGTGCGTATCGGGGCAAACTGATTTGTCCTGGGTGCCACTCTCAAGCTATACGGTTCGTTGAAAACATTACAAAGTTTAGACGTAGATACAGATGCCGTAAATGTGGGATGACGTTCCAGTATGATATTTCTGGTGCGCCTCCGGGGTTTGATGGCGGGGCTCATCCGTATGCGCCTTTTAAAAAAAATAAGTTTCAGGACATTGTGAGTATATACAATGCCGTGAAACACGGGAGGACATAAAAGGAGGAAGTATGAAGTTTCATTATGATTTGGCTTGTGCCGAACCTATTTTACACGATTACGTAATTGGTGATGGTGCTGATATAAAGTTAGGAGCTGCTGTTGCAAAAGAGGGTGCGATTACTACAGCGTTGGATCAGTTTGGTATTGGTCTAGCTAACCCTGCAACTTTAGAAAATATGATTGGTATCTCAGCAGAGTTCTATGATTATTCTGCGAATGGTAGTGGTCCTAATTCTCAGGGTGACAATGGCGCGACAAGCCCTGCTACAGGTCTTAGTAACTACATGAAAGTAATAATCAACCCGATGGCTGTTTACCTGTGCGAATATTCACAGGCTGCTGCTGACGATACGGTTAATACTGCGGCTTCTACAGGCGGTAAGGTTACTACAGCTACGTTCACAACTGATAGAGAAGGCGATTGGATTTATGTTTCAAATGTTGGGTCTACAGCAGGTGGAGCAGGAAACCTGAGTAAGATAGGTGCTTCGACATCTACTACCAGCGTTACTGCGTGTACCTCATATGATGACGATATGGCAACCACAAACACTGCCGATACTTTTGTTGTTGTTACAAACCCATACTCAGCTTTAGCCGCTGGTGGGTCACTTGACCTAAGAACAGATGGTACTCAAATTAAGGGTGCTGCTGCTGCGGGGACTGGTGCGATAACAGTTTTGGAGAGTTATGTGCTGGATAAATCAACACCGATGGAACCTTTGAAGGTAGAAAGAAACTCAGGGAAAACTTATGATGCAGCGACTTGTCGTTTGTTTTCAAGCATTTCTTTTCCTGATCATCTATGCCTTGGGGCTCCAAGGATAATTTCTTAAGGAGGATGGATTATGGGCGTTGTAAATAGCGAAAATTTCGGGTATCTATTAGATCCCGGTTTGAGAAAGATCTTCATGGATGAGTACATGCTGCCCGATAGTATGATGGATCAGCTCTATGGAGTAGAAACATCTAACAAAGCTGTTGAGTATGATTACGCGATAGGTGGAGTTGGCGATTTGGAAGAGTTCACAGGTACTATTGGTTACACTGATTTTGAAGGTCAGTACAGGGTTTCTTACACTCATAGAGAATGGGTGCGTGGTTTGAAGGTAGAAAGAAAACTGGTTGATGATGATCTTTACAGCGTAATTAATAAAAGACCTCAGGCTCTTGCTTTGTCTGCGAAGAGAACCAAAGAGAAACATGCCGCATCAACATTTAACAGTGCGTTTAATACTTCTGTTTTTGCTGGTGGTGACACGTTAGCTCTTTGTGCCAACGAACATACCTGGAACGGTACATCTACGACTCAGGACAACTTGTATACAACTGCGCTCTCAGCGACTTCTCTTGCTACTGCAAGACTGGCAATGAGAGACTTCACAGATGAAACTGACAATCTCTTGAATTCAAGAGGCGATGTTCTGTTGGTTCCACCTGAGTTAGAACAGACTGCGTATGAGATCACGCAGACTGAGAAGACACCATATGATGCTAACAACACTAAGAATTTCATCAAGAGTTTGAACTATAAAGTTGTTGTATGGGATTACCTGACAGATACCAATAACTGGTTTCTGATTGATGGTAGATACGCGAAGATGTTCCTGAAATGGTTTAACAGAGTACCTGTTGAATTTAATAAGGATAAGGATTTCGATACTTACATTAGTAAGTGGTCAACTTATACTCGTTATAGCTATGGTTTTTCTAGCTGGACATGGGTGTTGGGTAGCCAGGTATCGTAAAAGGGTAAGTCAGCAAGGGGGTACTTCGGTGCCCCCTGACGCTGAGGCAGCCAGCGATGGGTGTCCCAAATAAAAGGAGATAATAATGAGTTTAACAAATTTTCCAAATGGCATATCGAGCTTTGGCATCCCTCAGTTAGGAGGAGGCGGAAATCTGATTCCCCAGACAACGGGTTCTTATTTTTTCGTTGATTCTAACACTGGTGATGATGCGGCTAATGAAGCTACTTTTTCTAAGCCTGTGGCTACGATAGACGCAGCGATAAACAAGTGTACTGCAAGCAAGGGTGACGTAATCATTGTCATGCCAGGCCATGCAGAAACAATCGCTGATGCTACAAGTCTTGTTCCGGATGTTGCGGGTATTACTATTGTGGGCTTGGGCAATCGGTTTAACCGACCTACGATCACCTATAGTGCGACAGGCAGTGAGATTATTGTTACGGCTGAAAACGTTACTTTCCGTAACCTTATTTTCCAGGCTGGCGTGAGTGCTGTAGCGACTGCTATTGATGTCAACGCAAACAACGTGAACATAGAACAGTGTCTCTTCTACTACGGTGGGACGACTACTTATGACTTTGTTCTCAGTGTTGATATTGATGCTTTTGACAATACAGTTATAACAGATTGTGAGTTTTATGCTGAAGCAGCAACTGCTGGGAGTTCAGGGGCGATCAGGATTGATGATGCAAACTACATCACTATTCAGCGCAACTGGTTTCATGGCAATTACTCTGATTCTGCTATTGCAAATATCGCAGCAGATGCGCTTGGTATTGGTCTCTTAATAACAGATAACGAGATTTACAATGATGATACTGCTGGGGTAAGTAACTCTATCGAATTAGCTAACGCATGTACTGGTTTGATTGCAAGGAACTGTTGTGCTGGCTTAGAAGCTGGATCTGCTGTATTGAATATTGATCCGGGTAGTTGTTTGCTTTGTCAGAACTTTGGCGTTAATGCTATAGATGAAGTTGATGTTGCTTGTGGTTCAGGCACCGCGAGTACTTAAGGGATGATATGAAACAGATTGTAATTTTGGGAAGAGGTGTTGGCTGGAATAGTGCTCCTGACGGTGAGTGTTGGGCGGTCTGTTCTGCTGTGGGTAATAGGTTCGTTCAGGGTAAAGACTTGAATAGAAGCTTTGACATCCATGTTTTGTCTCAGCATCCTCAATCAAAAGAAAAATCTGTTAAGCATATAGCGTGGGAGAGGATGGTCAATGAACTGAATCTCCCACATTATATGCCTGAAGTTGATCCAGCTATTCCTTCTAGTAGAAAATATCCGCTAGAACAGATCGTTAATAAATTTAAGACGGATTACTTTACGAACTCCATAGCTTACATGATAGCTCTAGCGCTTTATGAAGGCGTAGAGAAGATTGATATCTACGGGGTGAATATGAGTCTTGGATCTGAGTATGCAAGTGAAAAAGCAGGAGTAGAATTCTGGATCGGGATAGGAATAGGTGCAGGTGTTGACATCACTGTGCATGGTAAAGAGACAGAATTATTAATAGCCAACGGATTATATGGAAAAGGGAATCTGTATGGTTATGGACTGAAACAAGGGAGGGCATAATGGCCGGGGACCCATTGGTATTAAGACAAGTGGCTAAACGTAAAGCAGCTGAAGCTGCTGAAAAAAAAGCTGAAGCTGAAGCTGAAGCTCAGGTTGTACGTAAAGCAGCTGAAGCTGCTGAAAAAAAAGCTGAAGCTGAAGCTCAGGTAAAGGCTGAAATAAAAGTAGAACAAAAAAATAGAAGGAAATAAGGGGTGGCTAACATTTCTCCCCCTAAGGAGGAAGTAATGGTTCGAAGTAAGAAACAGATTTTATCTCCCAGTGAGATACAGGCGTTAAGGTCAGAGAAGAACGATCAGGAACGGATGCTAAAGGAGTTGGACAGTGAGAACTGGGGAGCGGGCACTAATGCTTCTCAGCGAGTTGATAAGGATGCTTTACGTAGACAGGTCCGGCAACTTGACAAAGCAATAACAGACGGCACTCCACGTCAGATTAGAGGCGCTACCAAGGACAAGATGAGCAAGCGGGTAAAAGAGTTGGAAGGAAACATAGTACAAGGGATGCCAAGTCATAACGAAATGTGGAATTTGAAGCGTAACCCTGGAGCACCCACAAAGAATTTGAATTGGCAGAAACGAAATGCTAAGAACATACAGGAATATAAACAGATAATGAGGCAGCTAGAGCCAGGGGATCCAACGGCTTCTAATATCGAAAGGCT
>Ga0307928_10004175_pt1 | contig 10975 bp, 12 predicted proteins | sample AceLakmetagen232_FD_201815 | JGI IMG/M metagenome (GOLD analysis project Ga0307928, IMG submission 201815) | Saline water microbial communities from Ace Lake, Antarctica - #232 | ecosystem: Environmental > Aquatic > Non-marine Saline and Alkaline > Saline | place: Antarctica: Ace Lake...
TAGCATCAACCATTTGCTGATACTCTGTTTGGAGTTGTTCAACAACAATAGCATTGCGTTCAATCTGAATACCTGTTTCACGCTGTGCTGCTTCATAGTCTCTACCTCTGGTAAGTAACTCTAATTGAATCTTAAGTTCCCTTACTCTAATAGATTCAATTCCAATTAATGCCTGTTTCTCTGCTTCAATCTGGTCAAGTCTTAGTCTCTGTGCTTTATTGTAGTTGCCCTGAGAATCTATTCTTAACTTAATACCTTGTTTTTCCAGTTCAAGATTCTTGAGGTTCATCTCATAAGTTCGCTTAGTAGTAAACTCCTGACCACCAAGTAATTTCAATAGGTTACCTTGATTAACAATTGCTTCATCGTTAGTAATAATTTCTGCGATGTTTTCATAGATACCTTCAAGTGCTGCAATCTTCTTAATTGAAATATCCCATTCAACATCAAGTGCCTTTTGTGCTGCTTCAAGTGTAGCTATTTCGTCACTGATTTTACGAAACTGCTTTCTGGTTTCACGCATACCCTCAATTTTCATATTGAGTTGTGCAAGTGTTGCCTTATTCAGATTATATTCTATTCTAATCTGTTCAGTGCGTTCCTTCTGTGCATTAAATTCTGCCAGTGCTGCCTTAGTATATTCCTCAGTGTATTCAACTAATTCTTTTCTTGCAGTGGCTTCAGCACTTACACCATCAACAATACCTTGTTGTGCTTCCTTTAATTTACCATATTCCTTGATTGTTTTACGAATCTCTTTCCTATTACCATTGAATGTGTTCTTAATGATACTTCCAAGTCTGGATAAGTTTCTAACTAAGATAACGATACCTGCTGTCAATGCAAGTATTGCTGCAATGATAAGCACCACTGGATTTGCTGCAAAGGCAGTGGTCATTTGAGCACCAAGTCTTTTAAAAGCACGCCCAAGTCCTTTTAACTTCTTAATGTTCTCAGCACTTACTGATTCTGTTACTCTACGAAAACCATCAAGCACAAGGATTAATCCACCTACTTTGGCAATGGTTTTATCCAGTTCTTCGTTCTGTCCACCAAATGCTGTTGTTAAACCCTGAACAGCAATAGCAGCACCAGCCACACCTTCACCAAGTTTCAATGCACCCTCTGCTGCTTCAGTACTTGTAACACCTTCCATTTCAGCGTTCAATGCTTTCTGTGCATCTTTGGCTTCAAGCATTTTCCTTTTCAGTTTCTCGTATGCTTCACTACCAATTTCAAGTTCATTGATTTCATCATTCATCTTGGCAATGGCTTTCTCAAGATTGCTGATATTACTTATACCATTAATGTTTATATCTAATTGGGATATTCTTTTACTCATGGCTTATACTTTTTTAATTAATCTTATTGTTGCAGTACGCTTAATTGGGTCATATCCCTGTATTGCTACAAGATGATAATACTCTTTATTATAACTGATTGGTTGGTCAATCTGCATCTTATTCCAATCGTAGTCATTCATACGCATATCTGCTTCCAACATCTCTGCTGTCTGGTATCTCAGGTACTTGTCTTGATGAAACTTAGTCCATAAGCTGTCATGCATGTAACCATTGTCGTCAAATACCAAACTGAAGTCTGTTGTACTTGGAACTGTACCTGCTTGTGTACTCATCATATTCCAAATCGTTTGCAAGTAACTGGCAGTTATCTTCAACCTGCTATCAGCAGAATCACCACTATCTAAATATGTGTCTATCTCTTCCCTGAATGTTTTTAATTGGAATGGACTACAGAAACCCATGCTTACACGATTCAAAGTACTTCCTGTGTTACTTGGTATGCTTTGATAGAAATAAGCACTCTGTGCCCCCTTTCCTGTCTTCTGAACGATGTCTGATGCAGACTGTCCATAGTAATACATTAACATTGGTGCACCACCATGCTTAATCGTGTCTTCAGTGTTGTATAAATATGTGTGTCCTGTATTCTTACAAAACTTCTTACTATCATTATCCAATGGTGTCTGTTCAGACATTAATGGTTGGAAGATTATGTGACTTCCTGCACTGGTATTCGTACCACTATCATTATCATCATTCCACATATAAGTGCGCTTAATAGTTGGTGCGCTAAATGGTAACTCAATCTTTTCTGTTGTTCCTTCCTTATTGAAGAATCTACTGAAATTCTGTCCACTGGTTTTCTTCCATACTATGCTATCACTATCTGTTGTTGCACCTACCATTGTCATATTGTCACCCATAACTCCAACATTCTCAGGAGTATCAAAAGTAATTGAAGGGTCATTGTTTTCATTATATGACATAACGACAGTTTCCTTAAACACTTTATCAGTGATGTCATAAGGATTATAGGTATCAGTGAATAATGTTTGATAAGTCTCAAACTTAATAATCTTATTAGCGATGTCAATCTTGAAATATAGATTGAACATATTAATTATTCCATTAAGAAACTTTGACTGCTCCATCTCTGGTAACAGTTTTGCTGGTTGCATCGTCACAGGGTCGCTACCACTTACTTCACCTGTTGCTTGGTCATAGATGTCGTTATCACCTGCATAAGTCATTACAATCTTCTTGATGTTAGGGTTGTTAATCCATTGCCCACCAATACTCCAACCTGCGTCTGTGAATATCTGTTCCATCACTCTGACAATATAGAATGCTGGTGGGTATTGATGCCCATAATATCTGTTATCAGTATTTGGATATACAGTATTCATGGCATAGTAATATTGTTGTCTTGGATATGTGTCTTGGTCAAAAGAACTACCTTTAAAATCTGTCTTGCTATTATAAGTTGGAGTAGGTGTGAAGATAGTTCCATAATAAATAAATGGAAACTGATATAGTGCTGTATCACTATCTGCGTAGTTAGCATTAATATGATTGATAATAGTGTCTTCATAATCCCAAGAGACTGTATCAAACACCAAGTCTTTCAATGTTTTGTCCTCAATTAAATCAGCGAACTCTTTTAATTTAGAATAAAATGTACAGGTATAACTATCGTTGGTGATTGCTTCAAGTGAAATGACACCATCCAATAACAGTCTATCGTTATTATAGACACGACATGGTAAGTCCCTGTTTGGCTTGAATATATTTTTGCGTCCATGTGCATCAGCGTATTGAAATATCTTATTATTATTCTTAGTGCGTGGTAAACTGAAATTATAACTGAAATCACCAAACTTATTGCTAAGATTTGACAAGTCATCAACAATTCTATTGAACTTAATACCTAAGTCTTCAGCACTCTTATAATCCAATTGCTGGTCATATACTATGATTCTTATTCTATTTGTTACAGCCATTGCTTTTAATTAAAATTACACACTTATTTGATTTTGATATAAGGTTTCCTCAAAGTCAACATCAATTTGATAGAGGTCATCATTACTACTTTTCTTATAATCAACACTCTTAATGATTAAGAAACTCTCATCTGTCTCAGTATAGTTATAACACCTGTTAGATTCTATTAATTCCTGTAACCAGTCAAAATGTTCTTCATCAATCCAGCCAGTATTAGCTGCAATAGTCTTGACTACCTTGGTGTTATATACAGTAGTACTTTGGAAACCATAAGGACTTGCGCCACCAAGGTTCAATGCTCTTGGTACTTCATAGGTTTCGTTTTCATGTGTGACACTATTCACAATCTCACCTGCGAAGTCAAAGATGTCGTATGTGCCTAACTTATTTAAAAATGCCACTCCATAGCGTCTTGGTTGTTCATCAATCTCATAACGATAACTCTTCTCTTCACTCATCAACATGTCACCATTAGTAGCATCATATTGATACAGTGCGAAATCTACTCTCCTAATCTTACGAGTACCACCACTATATGTTTCGTAGTCTGCAAGTCCTAATTCGTTGTAACCTGCTGCAAACATGAATACACCACCATAGTTGGTGCTGCCAGTACTTACTGTATATAGAGTCTCACCTGTTAGTTCAGTTCCATCATAGAAATATAGATTACCTTTAATTTTCAAAGTCTTTCCATAATCCTTGGGTAACATAAGATACAGAAACTCAGAGCTATCACGCTGTATGAATTTAGGATTAGGACTATTAGTAAGGAATTTCACGCCATTACGAAGACTTGCATCACCACCATATCCACTTATGTTTCCTGAATCAAAAGCATTCCACCAAAATATTTGTCTTGAATACTCTACTGCAATTCCAGATGATGTACCACTGATATAAACTGTACCAGTACCACCATTTGGATAAGTTAAACCATCAGTTAAATCAATCACATTAGATGTCTGCCAATCGTATGTTGCACCATTATAGCTATCAACTACTTTGAATTGAATATCTGTTGTTTTTCCAGTATCTGTTGCATCGAGAAGATAATCAGTAATTGTTACTTGTGTTTCTCCTGCTGTTGGATAAGCGAATTCAAATGTGCCACTGAAATATGGATTGAGATTATGAATGGTATCACCAAGGATGTCTGTCATGTCATTATCTACTTCCCAAGGCAATGCTGAATTAAGTACAAATTTAGTAGTTGTTGTTCCTTTAATCCTACTCTTCTTCGTGGTGCTATTCTGCACCAATGGATATTTCTCACCATACTCACATTGGTATGCACATATCATATTGGATATTGTTGTGTAGCCAGTTAATGTGAAATCAATCTTAGGTGTGCTTACAAAATTCTTTAATACCTCACTTAAATCAAATAGATGTTGATTGCTTTTATTGAAAGGTAACTCCAATTGTGCTACTTTCTCAAAACTACTTACATTTTGTATTTCACCATACTGTGTGTTGTTATTAATTAAGATGTTAGTATAAAGCGAATAGTCCTGACTCAGTTGTCCATCGTATGTGCTTGAGCCTTGTTGTGTACTTGTTACATCAATGTTAGTACTACTTTCTGTTAACACTGTGTTAATATCTAACTTGGTGTTATTCTCTTTAGCTGTTAGATAGATATAGATACCAGATACTCTGATAAAATATAGTCTTGAAATCACACTATCTGCTTCAAGTACTTCTGCTATACTTGTGGCAATCTCTATGTTGGTATTTGTTCCAACACTAACACCATTGGCATCTTTCAGCACACTTGCAAGGAAATATGTGTCTCTGTTTGGAAATGCTTTGGCGTAGAAGGTAGCTGTGTAATCCTGTGGATAAGTGAACACGAATGTCAAACTGTCTCCATCATTTACTGTTCCACCAACACTTATTGTACCATTACTTGAGCGTGGTGTGCCCTCACTTCGTGCTGTTTTTAAATTAAGAATAATTGGATTCTCTGCTGCCACCAAATCTGCTGGCTGATTAACAACCAAATCTCCTGTTCTGAATTCACCATCAAGGATTTGAATATCACCAATACTATCAAAGCAATCGCCTTCAGTTATTACTATGTCGTAATAACCTGCACTGAGTCCTGTGAATGTATATGATGCTGCTGCTGTTGTGCCATCAAGCACACCATTAATACGACATGAGGTTGTACCTGTACTTCCACTGAAGTTAACAGTAATACTACCATCATCTTCTCCCCTGATACTTACATCAGTTGTGGTGTTTCCAGTTATTGCAAGTGTACATTCTGGTGGTGCTGGCGCACAAAATGGTGGACGAAATTGTAGAGATAAAGTATAGTCTCTATAAGTCTGCTCGTATATTGTTGTTGTGCCACCTTCTGGTAAATAAAACATAGTTTCTGTTTTTAATTAAATCTTATTATCTTTGCTCTGGTAATAGTGAATCACCACCATCTCTATCCTCTGGGTCAGTACCATCACTACATATTGTGCGTTTATACCAAAGCACATCAACATAAACACTTGTTGCACCTGCTGGCATAGTTACTGTTGCAAATCTATCATCTGTGCCCATATCAACATAATTCTCTTCATAATTAATTGTATAAGTATATTGAATACCAAAACTTGTATCACTTGCTACTGTGCATGTGAAGTGTAATCTTTTGGTTTGCTCCAATACTTCGCAACTACCAATAGTATAACTTCTGGTGCTATAAGTACTTGGTGTTGTCATTGTAACCTGTGTTGTCTGTGATGCGTCATTTACGCATATTGTGTATGGTATAGCCATGTTTTTATAATTAAAATCTTGTTATTTGTTTTTTACTTTAGTTGCAACTGTAACCCATTTATTACCTATAAAGGCTTGCCATTCACTAACCAATCCTTTTGATGTTCCATATTGCATAGCACCTGAAAGTACTTCGTCAATAGTATTCGTACTGAAATCAATCACAGATTCTTCATAGAGTTTACCTTGAATACCTTTCCTATAAATTGATTGTTGAATAGAAAATGCTGCATTATTAATGCTACCTGCATATGGTATCTTCTTTTCCTTAATCCACGATATTAATGCTTCCACTGGAACTTTGCGTGCCTTTGGTTTCCTGCCTTTAGATACATATTGATAATAATCTAATGCCAGTACTTCAAACATATCATTCTTATAACCAACATCAGTACTCTTAACCAAATCACTTGTCTTATCAAGTCCTTGGTTTACCATGATAGCACGAATGGTTTGAGTTAATGTTGTTTCAAACTCTCTAAGCAGGTCAAATAAGTCAATCTTAATGACATTCTCTCTTACTGGTATAGTCCAATAGTTTTTACCTAATTTCTTTTCAAGATATGCCTTTTCACCAGCACCCATTGTTTTACTATTACCTTTAGGTATTAAAATTCCTTCAGCCATAATTAAATCTCTGTATTAAAACTCTCCTTATAATCACATGCTCTGCCTATTGTGAATGTTAATTCTATTCTCATTCCTACTAAGTCGTCATCACTGAAGTTACGCATTGATAATCCTGTTAATGCAGATACTCCTATGTTTTGAAAATGGTCATCAATGGCTTGCATTAGTTCATCACCTATGGTTTCCATATCACTTGTCTTATCCATCTGGTCAGTGATATCATCTGACTTAGCCAGTGTAAGAACATCAAGACTTGCTGCATATGTCTTTCTGCGTCTGTCTTCGTAACTTACATATATTGGTAATTCAAACCAAATTGCTGGATATCTCTCACTTGATTTTGAAGTAGCTACATCAAAGTCTTCACCTACATGGAAACTCACTACTTGGTCGTGTGCCAGTGCAAGTTCCTTAATGTCTGTTATCAATTCGTTTATTGTCATAATAACTTTCTTTCTTATATAACTACTTGTGAAGAAAAACAGAGATTAGTGTAACCTTTCCCAACGCTTTTCGTATAATCAATCAAACAAACACAAATAGAAATTATGAAAAAGACAGAATTTACACTCAAGAATCTCAGACAAGACATCATCTCATGTATGGAAGTTAACTCAACTAAGAAGTTTGAATACAGTTTTGCTAACATGAAAGGACATGAAATCGTGTTGAAGTCTGGATTTAGTTTCAGAATCTATAAAAATACTAAATATGGTTTTCTTGGCTGTCAAGTTGGTACTGAAATGTGTGGTACAACTGATGAACGCATTCTAAATGAAGTTGCTGTCCTTGACGACATGTTCAAGATGTATGGTGTATTGGCATAAAAGAATAAGGGTGACTTAGAATTAAGTCACCCTTTTATTATAAAACTAAACATAGGGTAATGGCAGTAACCCTTCAAGTATATAACTAATTACTTATTTTTTTTGTTAACCTTTGCGCTTCGCATCTTCTTGAGCAATGTGTTGCAAATCATTCTCTAATTCTTCTTTGAGGGTTTTGATTGAAGCAAATTGAAGTACTTCTCCAATTTTCTGTTTGAAGATTTGATGTACCTTCGTGATATCATAATCCACAAGCGAATAAGTAAATTCCCACCACGCTGCTTTCGCAACTGACTTAGCGAATCCTGCAATTCTTTGGTTTTGCCTGACGCTATTTCTGTTAGTACCTCTGGTGAAGATAACATCAAAATGGACTTGTAAACCTGCGTGTTGCTCAAAAAAAAACCAGCAATACCATTTGCTATTGTTATTGGTAAATCCTTGAACTCTTCTGCCCTTGCAATAATATCGTACTCATCCAGTGTTTCCTCTCCATTGTCACGCTTACACATCACAGCGAGTATGTAAGGCGTTACCATCCATTGGTTGTCTCCATGCTCTGCTATGGCTGTTTGAATAGCTACATAGTCTTGAAACTCTTGTTCCAATATGTTTGGTGGAATAATGTAATCGTGTCCATTGAAACTAAATGCCATTACTGGTTCACTTGGTATTGGTTCACTTATGAAATCTAAATGCTGCATCACTCGCTTCAAGTCTTGTATCTTTGCTTGTTTCAATTCCTCTACTGGTATTGAAGTATAACCAGCAAGTATACCTAATGTCTTAATGTATTGCTGTTCATTGGCAATGGTACTGACTTCCATTTGCATACGAAGAGTTACATCTGCCCATGAAACAGGACACTGGTATTTCTTGTTATTGAACTGTATTTCTTTACTCATGATTTCTATTATTTATTATTATCTTGTATATATCTCTCCATTACTCTAATCACCATCTCTTCAATTGTGATATCATAATCACCATCACCAATACCATCATCATCAAAAATAATGGAAACATCGTAATCTTTATTGGGATTGATGTATCTGAATTCATACTCATCATCCACTTTCTTAATACTCATTATTATCTCTTTCATAATCTTCTATTTATTTCTTTCATTGTCTCGTTTATATTTTCTTAATTGCTGTAATTCTTCAAGTAAGTCTTCTAACTTCTTGAGACTTATTATTATCTGTGCTTCTCCAATTAGGTTTGATATGTGTGCTACTTCGTACATTATCCAGTCATATATTTTGTTGTACTTTTATTTAAATGAAAATCTACTGCATAGTATAAACAGTCTACAAGTCCATCTTTATTGCTATTAGGAAATGCACTGCATTGTTGCAACAGCATTTCACATCCACTCAACAATATAACTCGTTGCGATTCTAAAACAGGTGTTATGCTTGTAACCCTTGTTACCTTATCGTCTTTAGGACTTGGTGTCTTGGTGATGTTAAAGCCTTCAAGCCTAAGTTGTTGGAGTATAGATAAGCCACTGGCTTTAGGTTCAATTCTTATAATACTAATGTTGTTCTCCTGATAGATTTTCTTGATTGACCTTATCAATTCTGGAAACTCTTTGTACCATGCATATACTTTTTTAATTAATAACATGTTCTTGTACTTAGCACATATCAGTATTCCTGTTTCGTCATTCTTTACATCTGCTGTGTATGCACTATCAATAAACATCTCCCATTTCAGTTGAAGTAATTCTTGAGGTAAGATGTCCTTAACCTCAAACCATGAACGCTTTATGAGGTCACCTTCTTGTGGTATTGGATTCTGAAGATACTGTGAACTATATGTGAAGTTGTTCTTGGCATAAGGTGCGAGTACCATTAGTGGAAATCTGGCTTCCCATAATAAGTTTCCTACGTAGTAGGGAATGAATTCTGGTGATGCATCCTTAGTGAGTTCCATTGGCATACATACATGACGATATAGTTCTTCATCAGTATTCAATAAATAACCAGTGAGGTCATTCTCTGCTACACGCTGCTGTATAATAATCCTTACACCATGTAAGGGGTCATTTAAGCGATTGTAGACAGTATCTCTGTAAACATTGATGCAGGTATCTAATTTGACTTGGGATGTATCTGAAGCCTTCTGAGGGTCATCCACAATGATTATATCTGCACCACTACCAGTTACACTACCTGTCCAACCAAAACTCTCTCTTGTACCAGTATCTGTATTGCTATAAGCAGTCTTCTTGTTATCGTCATCGCTAATCTGTACATCGAAGTATGATTGATACCAATCTGACTGGATTAATAACCTTGTCTTGTAACTGAACTTAGCACTGAGGTTATCGCTATAACTCAATGTCATGAATTTTAAATAAGGACTATGTGTCCATGCCCAAGCATTAAGACAGATACTGAAGATATATGATTTCATTGTCCTTGGTGGAACATTGATTATTATATCCTTGGTTTTGGGTATGCCATCACGAATCCTGAAGACTTCAGTTTCTGCTATATCACATAGTTCCTTGATATGCCAATTGAATACCCAAGGTGTATGTGGTTCAAGTACTACTACTGCTGCTTTAAGAAACTCATAGAAACTCTTACGATATAATTCTGCTTGTAACTCGTGTCTTATGGCTTCATTCGTTGTCATTTTTAATTAATAACTCTTTAATCTCATCAACACTTAAATGCTGGAAGTTCATGTTATTTTGTTGTTGGATAATCTGGGCATTCTCAATCACTACTTCACCACTTTTATTTAAAACTCCAAGTAGTTGTGCTTCCAATTTAATTGCAGCTATCTCTGCCTTAACATCAAATGCATCTATTGCCCTTAATCTTGCTGCATTAAGTCTTGCAATTATTTCATTCTTCTTGTCGTCAAGTTCCTTGGCGTTATCGAGTTTCCATTGCAGATAGATTACAGTCTTGTCTTTCTGGAATGCTTTCTCAGATAAGCCATAGTGATTCTCATACCACATGAGTTCCCATGCATATCCCCTGCCTTCTGCCATTGTCTTAGCTAATGCAGACTGTCTTTCCAGTACATCTGATTTACTCTTTCTACCCATTTCCCTACTTATTCCTACCTTTAGCTTCCAAAAAAGCAATCCTTTCGTTGATAGCAATACTGTAAATACTTGGTAGTAAAGACTTTAGTTGCTCAATTGTTAGACTTTCAAAATAATGTTCCATAACTTTTAGTTTTTGTTTAATTAATACTTCTCTGCTTTCCATCATACATAGCTCATTAAATCTTTCTTTCTTGATAATGATTTCATCACTGCGAAGAGTAAGAGGACTATCCTTCCTACTCTCCTTTAGTTTCATGTTGTATGCTTTGAGACTTGGGGTAATCATTATAGCAATGCTTTATTGATTTTTTCTAATAACATCTGCTTACCTTTGTCATCCATGTCAAGGCATTCTTTAATGG
>Ga0307928_10004176_pt1 | contig 10973 bp, 26 predicted proteins | sample AceLakmetagen232_FD_201815 | JGI IMG/M metagenome (GOLD analysis project Ga0307928, IMG submission 201815) | Saline water microbial communities from Ace Lake, Antarctica - #232 | ecosystem: Environmental > Aquatic > Non-marine Saline and Alkaline > Saline | place: Antarctica: Ace Lake...
CATGGGGGGGAGCTAAGTACAACTTTAATAGAAAAAAAGTTATCAGGTGCTATTTCACTGAACGAATTTTACCAAGCGGAAAACCTAAAGGGAATATAGATGCGGAGTTGGTGCTTCATAGTATGATAGAATATTCAAATTATGATAAAGCTGTAATAGTTTCTGGTGATGGTGATTTCTATTGTTTAATAGAATATCTTGAGAAACAGGATAAATTGTTAAGATTGATTATTCCTAATAGGTATGATTTTTCATCTTTATTAAGGAAATTTAATACATATATGCTATATATGAATGGCTTAAAGGATAAACTTTATGTTTACACAGTTTCTGTAATGTTACAAATACCATCTTTCTGGTTTTATTTTGCCCATGGTGTAACTTCACTGAACGCGGTGAAACCGTATATAAAAAATTTTACCTTATTGGTTCATATACATATTGTCTGCCACCTCTTGCTATTACCTCATCCGTCGTTTTTCGTAATAGTCCCAGGCCTTTTAATCTCGTTAATCTGTTGCTCGCCGCACTTATATTATCCATGCCGTCAAACTCTTGAACATCTCTTGCTGTAATCTTGCCCTTGTCTGCAGCGGCTAAATAGGTATTTTTCAACTCGTCGCTTATTTTTCCTAAAATCTCGGCTTGCGAGCCAGGCTTAACATATATGCAAACCAATTCTCGCTCCTTTAGCGCCATTCCTATATTTTCCTTCAAGGATTCCGTCAGAGATTCTACAATTATATATTTTTCGCCTAAATCTCCACTTAGAATCCGTCGGATAATCCGACATAAGAATTCATCGGCAAAAGAGAAATCTAGGGTATAAGAAAAGATAAAAAAATAAGAGAGGCATAACCGCGGGACAAAACCCTTTGGATAGCCTCTCATCGTGATTCACTATAAATATATCACATTTAAGAAAATTGTCAAGGGAGGAAACCACGGTGAACTCATTGTAAACCTTATTTTGAAAAGTGGTTTACAATAGAATTGAAGCTTAAAAAAGAAAAAAATAATTATGTCAGATCACGTTTTAAAAATAAAAAAATTGTATGCAGCATACAGTACGGGCACACCCAAGCGATTTTTTCCGTTCGTGTATGATTAAGTGGGGGGCGGTCAATCGGAAAGTCAAACCGCCTTTTTTTAAAAGCATAATGCGTTTAATGATAGGCATTTATAATTTGTCGTAATTTTATAATTATGACTACATAGCATATAGGCCATTTTTTAAAATAAATATTGTAAACAAAATATATATAAGTGGTTTACAATAGACAAAAATAAAAAGATAGAAATAAAATTTATAATATAAAAAATTAAATAATTAAGTAAATAATCAAAATATATTTTATAATTTTAAAATTATAATATATAAAAATTGCAAGGGGTATAATTTAAAAAATAATTTTATAAATAAATAACATAAGCAATAGAGTAAGAGCTAAGCCATAGCACAGAGGCGGTGTGCGGTTGCCTATAACTTATACAATATATACCATAACACAAAGCGGTGTGCGGTTGCCTAAAATCTTTATTTTTTTGTTGACAATGTATACAGTTATGGTATAATTTTAGTATAGGTTATAGCATTGCTCATTGACAGAGAGAGAGAATAAATATGAGAGATTACTTTATAAGCACAGAGGATAGACGGACAAAGGGTTTCGGCCTTGACGATAAGATTGCAACACACTTCTTGACATACTGCAAATCTAAGCAAGGTACTAAGACAAAGGACTACAACAGCAAATGGCGTGGCTGGTTTCATACAGGATACAGCTTGAGCAATCCCCGTTTCAATTCTACATATAGCGAGTTTTTTATACTGTATCACTACAACACGCCGATATTGCAAATAGACTTGCGAAATGTTAAAGCCGAAGTCATAACGGAACATTACAACAGGACAGCTTATCGTGGAAGCATATCGGATACACAGGGAATAAATAAAGCGTTAAGTGTTTTGTTGCCAAGTGTAAAATTAAAAAAGCGTCAAATAATTTCTGCTAATTAAAAACCCGTCAAAGCAAGGTGCTATTGCCTAAAATTAAAAGCACGATATATAAGCAACACATATATCGTGCTTTTTTTTATGTGCGGTCTTTAAAATAAAATATTCCTGTAACAATCAAGCTATAAGCGATACAGGACACCGACAATAAACAAAGGGCTTTCATTTTGGCTACTCTCCCCTCTACATATAAGTATACATTATGAAACCTATTTTTTCAAGTAGGCAGGACACAAGCAGAGGCCGAGCCGAGCCGAGCAGGACAGGCCAAGCAAGAGCAGGACAGGCCGAGCAGGACAGCAAGCAAGGATAGGCCGAGCATTAAGCTATTAAGCGATTTTCATATAATCCCAAAAGTTAAAATCTTAAAGGAGTAAAGTTATGAGGATAAAATATTCGCAGAAATGGAGTAAAATTTTACTGCATAATCGTATAAAGGATTTATGTAAATATATTCCTGTAAATAAAGCAGGTGTATTGCTTAAAGTATTTTGTTATATAAAGACAGGACATAATCCTGATTTTTATTTTAGAGGCCATTACAGATATACTCCGATACATAGAGTTTTTTATTCGGAAGTAAAGGGCTTAAAAAGAATACCCTTGCACATAATTACTTTAAAATTTTATCCTGAAATTTCAGATGAAAAATTACTGCATTTATTAGGACACGAATTTTCACACTTGCGAGATTATAGGAAACATAAAGGCCAGAAACACAAATGCAGTCAAAAAAGAGCAAACAAGTTTTGCTTATAAGTGCATAGCAAAATGGCAAAGCAAAATACAGGTCAATACACAGGCCGATACACAGGCAAAAATATGAAATTCTATAAAAAAATATATCAGGAAATTTCCGAGTTTGAAAATTCCCATATACATATATCGGCAAGGCAAGGGGGTTGTGCGGTGTGCGGTTGCCTCAATTTTATCCTTGACAGATAGTCAATTTATGTGTATAATTATACACATACGGATAGCATAACATAAGGAGTTAATAATGGAAAAATATTATGATAGTCAGGGAAGTCAAAGTCTTTGGTTTTTCAGGTTTATATTTTTGGGAACAGTTGCAGTAGTATTTGCGTTAGCACTAACTGTATAAAAGAAAGGTGGTGAGAATATGAAAACGATATTTCCCTGTTGGGATAATGGCATAAAGAGTTATGAAAAAGGCGGTAGGGTTCAATGTGATATATGTAAAAGTTTTAAAGGTGTATATTCAAGGAATTACTATCGTAAAGATAAAGAGGGCAAAGGATATTTTAAATTGTTTAAAAGATGTGCGAATTGCAGAAGTTTAGAAGTAACAAATAATTATACAGGCGAGATTTTAAAGCAGGAACGCAAGAACATTACGCTTCTGAAATTCTACAAGTAAATTTACAGGAACGCAAGTCAAAATTCTAAAGGAAAGTGAGGTAAAAATGGATATGCTTAATTATGTGAGCAGTAAAAGAGAAGTGTTAGATAGCGAGATTAAGCGTCAGGGCGGTAAGAATATGCGGTTTATGTATATCGGTAAGCCGAAGTCAATTCTTGCGGTCAACGATACGCAGGGGCGAAAAATCCGCCTCAATGGATTTGAGCAGTTGGAAAGAGTCAAAGGCAAGTTAAAGCAACGAGGCAAGATTTTATTGCGGTTAGTGAAAAGCGGTGATTTGGTGCGTTTAAGTATCAGAGATATTGAGGTTGTGAGATAGAAAGTGAGGTATTATGAAGTTTAAAATTGCGAAGTTAGAGGTAGCAAGGTTGCACTCAATAGAGGCCGATTTATTCCGCAAGGTCAAGTCGTTAAATGCGAGGATAGAACAGGCAGGTATTGAAATGAATAACGATATACAGGGCAATTCGGAATTGATAGTTAATCTGTCTTGTGTGTTAGATAGCACAGAGCAGAAAATTAAACGGATACAAAGCGATTTAACGAGTTTAAATTCGGTTTACCATACCGAAGTGTCAGGAAGTTTGTGCTGATAAAACGATTTAAAAAATAGGAGTATTAAAATGAAAATATTTACATTAAGCAAAAAGCATAATATAGTGTGCAATAGAAAAAATACAAGAAATGGTTTTAAGCATACCGCTACAATCTGTGAAAATGGCAGAGAAGTTTACGATACTAAAATATGTTATTGCAACAGAAGTTGGGAAAGTTTTGAATATGAAAGTGTATTACATAAAGCAATAGAGAATTATTTTGACAAAAAATTTCACAAGAGGTATATAGATAAACTAAACAAGCAAGACAATTCATCTGATGTTTTAAAAACTGCTTCAATGGTAGCTTCATTTGGTAATATATTATGCAACACAGATAAAGATAAAAACAAATTTAAAAAGCGTATGTTAAATGCGGTCAATGGAATAGACTTCCCTGATGATTTTGATACATTATCAGAAGAAGAAAAAAAGAAAAGACTTGATAAGGCAATAAGTGTTGGTTTAAAGAAAAAATAAGACAAGAGAGGAGTTTGTGATATGAAAAAAGATTTTAGTCAAGTAATGGGTCAGATGAATTGCAAGAGGGCATTGGAAATTTCTGCGGTCGGTGGCCATAGTATTTTGCTGATAGGCACAAAGGGGAGTGGCAAAACTATGTTGGCGGAACGATTGGAAACTATAACTGATACACCGATAATTATAGTTGAGGATTTAAAATGGATTAAACGAATTAGGCGGACACCTAATTATAATCAGGCCATAATTATTGGTACAATACCCCCTTGCTCTTGTGGAAATTTAACGCACCCTATAAAAGAGTGCAAATGCACCCCCGCACAGATACAAAGGCACTTGAATAAATTACCGAGTTTTATTCTTGATAGAATTGATATTCAGGTTGAGGTATCGGTTTTGCATAGTTATTTACGAAAAAGTCAGAAGTGTGAAACTTCCGCAAAGATAAAGCAACGAGTTAATCAGGTCAAAAAAAATATGAGTCTTGATAAGTTTAGAAAATTGACAAATGCGGATATAACACAAGAGGGCGAACAATTACTAAAACTTGCTATTATAGAATTGTGTTTGTCAAGCCGAGCATACGATAAAGTTATGAAAGTCGCAAGGACTATTGCGATAATGGATAATAAATACACCATAGAGGCACAGCACATAAGCGAGGCGATAGGACACAGGACTCTTGATAGAAATTTATGGATAGGATAATCAAAAAGTTTGTGCTGATAAAAAAAGAAAGGAATTTGAAATTGGAAAAAGTTAATCAGGATATAGATATAATGGATTTTGTAAGCATTGAAGTTTTAACAAGAACATTTAGGCCTGATAGGTGTAACTGCGGTGGTCGTATGGCCTATAACGGAAGTGTAATTGCTTGTGTGAAGTGCGGTAATTACCGTTTAGATGATATAAAATATAAATGAGAGTATAAAAACAAGTGAGGTTATAATGAAAAATAAAGATTTGGTTAGAGAGTTTTTTGAGAGTTATGTTTGGCGATTTTAAACTTTGACTACTACTGTAAACATACAGGAAATACAGGGCAGTAATTTAATATTGGGTCAACACAATAATAGGCCTTGTGTATTAAGCTATGGTTACTATCCTATATGTATAAAGTTAGACAATGATTTTTTAATTAGAGTAAATAAATATTCTAAAACTACTGCTACACATATAAATTTGTGTGTCGGTCAGTTAGAGGATAGAGGATATATAAAAATTAAGCAGGTGCAATTTGTTAAAGATACTTCTACTAAAAGCTACGCTGATTACTTTTTGTATAGCAAAGATAGTGATAGGTGCAAGACTTGTAAAAATAAATTAAAATGTGTGGTAGGCGAGTGCATACCATTTACAAAATGCGAGGTGTTAATATGAAAATTACTATTAAGAAAAGTGCATTGGGCGATTTCATAGAGATAGTGCGAGAGGATTTTGAGATAGGCGAAAGAGATAGTTTGCCTGTCAGGGTTATAGAGGGCAAGGAGTTTGTATTAGGTGAGTTAAGTATTACACCGAACTTGAAAGTGTTTTACAGGCATACGAAACGAGGCCAAGTAAATGATTTGTTTACCGAGCCGAAAGAGTAGTAGAAAAAACTCTATTAGCGGTCATTTAAGCAATTTAATTTGCGGTCAAGGTGTTAAGACAAGGATAAGTTTTGTTATGGTAAGATGTTGTAAATGCTGTAAACATTATCAGGCGAGGCATAAATATAGAAAATGTAAAGCACTTGATAAATGAGATTTTCCTTGACATTTGGTCAAGGATATGGTATAATGTAGAAAATAAGGAATTAAAAATGAATTTAAGCACTAACTTACAGAGAATAAAATTATTAGGACAAAATCCTGATGTCTTGAAAGTAATTTCAAGGTGTGATACTTTTTGTCAGAATAATTTTTTCTGTGTAAGTGGCTTTTCAGTTACAAAACTGTCTTTGCGAGAAATTGCAAAGAGAATTGTTGATGAGTTGTCAGTAGGCATAAGTGCGAACTGTCAGTTTAATAGAGTATCTTTTTCAGGTAAAAGTGCGAGAATATTTTACGCTTTATGGGTATATATTTTTTATAACTCCCTGATACACTCAAAACTATTATTTCACAAGGCGATTACCATTTGGCCTTGTGGTCTTAATTTAAAATGGTGTCTTTGATATACTCTTTTTCTCTTTGCCTGTAAAGGCATAAGACTATAAAGCAGGGCAATTCCCTTTGGGATTTTGAGTATCCTTTATAGAAAAGGGTATTACTTTATAAATTGAAAGGAGTTAGTAAAATGAAACAAACAATAGATAAGAAAAATGCGATAGCAAGAGTTTTAGGAATAATGACAAAATATGATATTACTCTTGTTGATATACAAATAGAATTTTATAGAATAGTCAGGGGTTTTAGCGGAAAGAAAAATAAATAAATGTTTTATTGCAATAAATGTTTCAGATATAAAATGGTCAGAAAGGAATATACAAAAAAAAATGGCGATAAAAAAAGAGTGCAATTCTGTATTAGCAAAGGTTGTGGCAATAGGTTTGATATTACTGTGCCTTATTACTCCGAGCAAGGCGGAAGTGAGCAAAGATTATACCATAGCAACAACATACAATTACGCTGATTTAATAACTGCCCGAGCAGAACAAGAGATAGGCAAGGGCGAAAGCACAGCGAATAATTGCGGTAAGGATATTAAAAGATATATGCAAGGCATAGAGAAACAAAGTTGGTGTGCGGGATTTGTAAGTTATATTCTTTTTGAGTGTGGGTATAAAAAATTAGGATTTAATTATAGTGCAAAGCAAATATGGAACAAAGGTAAACAAGCAGGCCTTGTAGTTAAAAATGCACAACGAGGCGATTTGATTTGTTTTTGGCGAGGAAATAAAAATAGTTGGAAAGGGCATATTGGCATTATATATAAGGTAGAGAATAATAGTATTATTACTATTGAGGGCAACAAGGGTAGCTTTCCTGCAAAAGTTAAAACTGTGCGATACTATAAAAATAATGTGCCAAAATTATTAGGATATTTAAGAATAAAAGAGGTGAAAAAACTATGATGAAATTAACTCTTGAAGTTAATGAAAAATCTAAAAGTAACTTAAATTTGTTAGATACTTTTGCCGAGATAACAAAACAAATACAGCAAGGTTTTACTTCGGGTGGCGATAAGTCAGATACAGGCGATTTTTGGTTTGATATAAAAGAGGGATAAAATGCAAAGATACTGCGTTAAATGTAAACGATTTCAGGAAGTAAACAAATTAAGGCGAGGCAGATATAAATGTTTGGTTTGCGGAACGATACATAAAATAACAGTTGAGGTAAAATGAAAACTTTTGGTTGTTATATTAAAAGTCATTGTGAAATGCCTGATTTTGAAACGGAGTTTGAGGCCGAGAGCCGAGAACAAGCGATAGATATTTTAGAGCAAGGTGCATTAAGGGATTTCCCAAGAGATATAATAGATAAAAATTTAAGCGAGGTCTAAATGGAAAAAAATGGTGCGTTATGTCCTGCATATCAGGATACAGATATTGATGTATGCAAGAGTTGTTTTAAGCGTGTGGAGTGCAAGGCAAGTCGCAAATTTATAAATTATATAAAGAAAGTGAGGTTAGCATAAATGGATAGACAAGCATTTAAAGAGAATTTTGATAGTCAAGAGGCACAGGATACAGATGATATGCTTAATAACGAAAAAAATATTTGTAAAGCGTGTGAGCAAACTTTTATTGGCAAAGACCCTGATGATGATGTGTGTCCTGCCTGTAAAATAGACGAGGCGGAATTGAGGCACGGATAAACAGGCCTTGTGGCCGAAAGGAGTAGTATGTCATACAAAGCGGAGTTGAGAATAGATTTAAAAAATTTCACAGGCATTGTGCCTATTAGATATGAAAGATTATCTAATGCAAGTGAAAAGACTAAACAAAAAACTTTTATCAAAGTTGGTGATGAGGTAGCCGAGCAGAAATTTGAGGTATTTAATAAAACACCTTTTAAAATTTCTGTTGACGGAAAAATAGTTGACTATCAGCAAGGCGAGAGGGTTACGGATTTTGTTGATAGGAAAAAGGTTTTAATAGGTGCTGATACAAAAACTATCTTTGACAAGGCATTAGCAAAAGAGTATCAGTTTGTTGAAAGCAAGAAAGGCGGACTGATTGAGCAGGAAGTTGAAACGGACAGGGAAACAACAAAGGTGTTTGAGATAGTCGCTACGAGGCCTGCGGAAAGCTATCAGGAGTATATCTTTGATTATGAGTATGAAGTATTTTCCGATAAGAAAAAAACAAAGACAAGGGAAATTACTTATGATAACGAACTGCTTAAAGTTGTGGAGTATCTGCATAAAAATAATCTATTAGGCATTTGCTCTTTTAAGCGAAATGGTTTAAGTTGGGCAGGCATTTTAAGGCCGATATTAGTAAAGGGCAGTAATGGCAAGACAGGTCTTGATTACTTTACTATGGTTATGGGCTTGACCTTAACAACGAAACAGTATCAGCATTTAAAAGAAGTTAGTGTAGCAAAAGCACAGCAACCGATTTCAAAAAGTGTGCAACAAACTTTGGCTACTTTAAATGTTTAACTAAGGGAAAGAGAGCAGGGCAAGTTATTTCTTTTGTCCTGCCCTTCAAAGGTGGTCAAAATGAAAAATTGGCAAGATAAAAACTATACAATATTATATCCTATGATTAGAGGCGAAATGCGAAACTTATATTTTCCTTGTGCAATAGAAAAAAAATATAATGGTGAATTGGATTTTGCGATATGTGATAACGGACACTATGAATTGGTCAACAAAGATAAATACGGAACGCACAGGCAGGATTTACCGATATTAGATGAGATTAAGGCACTTGGTTTGACTAATTATATTTTAGCAGGTGAATTATATATGGATAATGGTAATGATTTATACAATTTCTTGCGAAATAAAAAAAGTGATGATTTAAAGTTTGCTGTATTTGACTTCTATGAATTTGAAAAAGAGGGTATTTATTATAAGCCAAAAAATATGTTACGCAATAATCAGATGAGGCAGAAGTTAGAGCAGTTATTTAAAGGTAAAAATTTCAAATATATATCTTTAACAGAGAGGCGGATAGCAAAAAATCCGCAAGAGGTATATAAATGGCGAGATTATTTTGTTGGTCAAGGTTGTGAGGGTATCGTGGCTAAAAACTTAAATAGCGGTTGGGCTATCGGCAGAACTAATGAGTGGGTCAAATTAAAGCAGGAAAATACTGCGGACTTGGTTGTATTAGGATACTCCAAAAAGGCAAAGTATTTATCGCTGTATCTTGGCTATATGCCTAATGGAGTATGGCAGGGCTTATGTAATTGTGGTAGTGGGCTTACCTATGCCGATAAGATACGCTTTAAGGCCTTATTAGAGAAAGACCGCCTACCTGATAGTCAACAAGTTTGTAGGGATAATGTGTTAGTCAAGCCGAAATATATAACTGAAATTAAATATGAGAAATTTATAAAAGATAAACAGGGTAAACTCACTTCATTATTACACCCTGTTTATGTGCGTATGCGGAACGATAAAACTATTAACGATTGGAGTTTAAAATGATTATGCAAAATTTTATAGTTTATTTTTTAAATGGAAGTAGTGAAGTTGTATCAGAGAGCAGTTTGGAAAGCGTTATTATAAACTATCCTACTGCGGTAAATATTCAGCAAGGAAATATAGTATGGTCTTAATCAAGGAACGATATGGCACGAAAAAAAGATAAAAATAGATATAGAAAATTATGCGGTGTGCTAAAGACTTGGCGATTTGTCTTTTCCGCAAGTGTAGATATTCAAGCCGAGAATTATGAAAAAGCACGAAAAGTTTTTGATAAGAAAACAGAAATAGATTTAGGCAAAAAAATGGTTATGAGAGGTATATCAGATGAGTTTGAAGTGTAAATGTATGTGCTGTAAGCATTGGAAAGGATACTTATTAGGTTGCGGTAAAGGACACATTGTTTTTTCCGCAAAAACTTTTCGGAAGTGTAAGGATTTTGCTTTTAAAACTAATTGTAAAAACTGTAATTTGAAATTCAAATGTATAACAGGAGAGGAAAATTATGAAAACATATTGGGATTATAATGAAAAAGAACGAAGTAAAATGGATAAAAAGCAGATTGAAAGTTTACTTGAAGTAGAGTTAATGACAAAGGGAGTTTTGAAAGTAAAAGCACCTGAATTAAAACCGATAAAGGAAATAAAAGTTGCAAAGCAAACTTTCTTTTCTGTTGGCTCTATCTTTTTTAAAACAGTAGAACAGGCAAAACAATTTTTAACACTTAATCCCTTTTCTTCAGATTATGATTATAGTGTAGGATATGATTTAAAATATCCAAAAGATTATGCACTAAAAGAAATTATACAGGTAGAATTATGCGATAAACAAAGTTATATGAACGCAAAAACTATTCTTTCTCAAAATAATTCGGCAAAAGAATATAATGAAAAAGAACAAGACAAATAT